>Ga0209426_1001048_pt1 | contig 20272 bp, 15 predicted proteins | sample Deesub1362B_J571_FD_187697 | JGI IMG/M metagenome (GOLD analysis project Ga0209426, IMG submission 187697) | Deep oceanic, basalt-hosted subsurface ecosystem from Juan de Fuca Ridge flank, Pacific Ocean, CORK Borehole 1362B_J2.571 (SPAdes)... ...
GAGGTGACAGAAAAGTTACCCCGGGGGTAACAGGCTCGTCGCGGGCAAGAGCCCACATCGACCCCGCGGCTTGGTACCTCGATGTCGGCTCTTCCCATCCTGGAGGTGCAGCAGCCTCCAAGGGTGGGGTTGTTCGCCCATTAAAGGGGAACGTGAGCTGGGTTTAGACCGTCGTGAGACAGGTCGGATTCTACCTGCTGGGGGTGTTGGCCGCCTGAGGGTAGGGCGCCCTCAGTACGAGAGGAACGGGGCGCCGGGGCCTCTAGTCTACCGGTTGTCCGACAGGGCACTGCCGGGCAGCCACGCCCCAACCGATAAGGGCTGAAAGCATCTAAGCCCGAAACGGGACCCGAAAAGAGGCGGCCACTCTCCAGCCGTAGGGGTTTGTCTCCCCCGCTCGGGGCGGGCGACCGCAACGAGTGGCTGGAGACGAGGGCTCCCGTAGAAGACGGGGTTGATGGGCCCGGGGTGTACGCCGGAAGGTTTCGACCGACCGGTTCAGCCCGCGGGTCCCAATCGCCCGAGCGTGCTGGGTCCGAAAAGGAGGTTTACCTAGGTGAAATTCCAGCTAGCTAGCAACTTACCTATGCACGACTCTTGGAACACCTAATTTTTAGAATTTTAGAGATATATTGAGCGAAGATTAAATATAGTCGAAGGATTATTATATTATACATGGAGCCGGGAGGGGCAGGACGGCCGCCGGTGCCCTGGTTTAACCGGGGTGCTGAGGAAGGTCCCCCCTCCTTCGAAGCTACGGCGTGGTGTAAACCACAAGCCGAGAGGCTTGCTCCGGGAACAGAAACGACACGTCCACATGTGCAGATGACGATGAGGCGGTTGAGAATCACCGGTTTGGTGATTCGAGAAGGAACCTGGTGACAGGTTCCGAGTTAACCCGTTGAGGAGCCATGTGGGATCGGTGAAACGGCCCGACGCCGTGGAGCAAGCCCGAGTAGGCCGGGAGGTTTGCTTCGAGCCGGATGACCGGCGGGTTGGGTGCTTAGTTTAATGCCGTCTGGGCACTTCCGGTGACGGAGGTGCCGAAACAAAAGGGGGCCTACTCGCCCCACCCGGCTCCAATTTTACTTTTATGTTGTTAAGGTTGTATTACGCAACATGTTTCGTGGTACTTTAATGTGTATTTTTGTTTTTGGAGTTGTTTTTGTGTTAGACGTGTTGGTGTTGTTAGTTTGTTGATTCCAGCTTTTACTGCCAATAGTTCTGTTTCTGTTTTTTGTTTTCCTCCTGGTATCATACATCCGAGGGCTATTGGTGTTTTTGGGAATAGTATACGTGTTATGGCTGTTATTGTTGCTATTGTTTGAGGTGATGGTGGTGATATATTTTGCATAGAAGTTTTTGGTGTTGGTTTTAGAGCAATAAGAACTATTGTGGAAGGTGTTATCGTTGATATTATTTTTAGTGCGTTTAGTTCGTGTTTTATTTTTCCATAGTGTAGTCCTATACATATGTGGGGGGATATTCCTTTTACACCTGCTTCTTCTAGGGTTTTAAGTGCTGTTTGATAGTCTTTAGGGGTTTTTTCTATTTGGTAAATTTCTTTTATTGTTGATGTGTCTCCAACGATGTCTATGGATGCGTAGTCTATTTCTGTTTTTGCTAGTTGTTTTGCTAGTTTTAGAGGTATTAATCCGGTGTGAACATTTATTATTAAGTTTGTTTCGTGTTTTACTCTTTTTAATACATCTATGAAGTTTTCGAGGAGTACGTATCCGTTTTTTGTGTTTCCGCCGCTTATTAAAACTCCTTTAGCTCCTTTCTCATATAATTTTAAACAGATTTCGAATAGTTTAGATGGTGTTGGTGCTGATATCATATGTTTTAAATAGTGTTTTTCGCAATGTTTGCAGTTTAAAGCACACCAAGTACCTGTCACCGATATAGGTGGAAAATTTTTGCCAGGATAATAGCAGTGTATAGTTTTCTGGAAGTTTTTATATGTTATCTCCTCGGCTCTTCTTACAAGTTGCTCAAATACTTCTATTTTACCTAATTCCTTGAAAAGACTATCTATGTTGCTGAAGTCGTTTAAATTGTATTGAAGGGGTTTCATGTTTCAATCCCTTTAAGACTATTCGATCATTTTTATAGAAATTGTAGTTCCTTTCTAATTCTTTTTATTTCTTCCTTTGAAGGATTCCATGGAAAATTGTAGATTGGGCCTCTTGGAGATTCGTTGTAAAATGGTCTATTACAACCTGGGCAGCCACTTGTTCTAAAAGGTTGTCCGCTTTCAATTATTTTATTTAATTCTTCTCGAGTTATCCCGAAATCTATTATTTTACCTTCTTCACTAAAGCCCATATTTTCTTTTCTTGTTATTTTGTTTTGAATAAGATATCTTGCAATTTGTATTCTTCTATATTTGTCTATTGGAGGTGAAGGATGTTTTTCCAGTTTTGTTCCCGTAATGGGTGTGAAAGCGAAAAGTCCAATGATAATTTTCAAGTCGGAAAACTCTTGTATAAAGTTAACAGCCTCCTTCTCGGTCTCGCCTAACCCAATAATGAGATGGGTTGATACCTTACCTTCTCCAAATATTTTAATTGCCCTTTTCAAGGCGTCCATATGTTTTTCCCAAGTATACGGTCCCCCTACCTGTTTACCTTTAATTTTGTCAAAAATTTCAGGCGTTGCAGCGTCAAAAGGTATACCTAATCGTTCTACCCCCAATTCTTTCAAAATTTTCATTTTGTTTTCGTCTATTGGGTGAACTGGTAGAGAAATAGGAATTTCAGGTGCTAATTTGTATATTTGGGTAATAATAGCTTGGAGATCTTCAAAAAGGCTGAGATAATTCAGGGTTTGAATACATATTCTTTTTATTTCCTTTTTCACTTTTTTGTTCTTTAATGCTTTGCAAACTTGGTTGAAAGGATAAGTAGGCCACGAGATTCTCGATAACATTTTCAGGTTCGATTTACTTTCTCTTGCTTGGGGGCAAAATGCGCAGTTCGCTGTACATCGCCTCGATGTATAGGTCATAAAATATGCGGTTGTTGGGTAAGCTAGCAATTTAATGTGTGTTAAATTTAGTACTGCTGCTGTTCCAAGAGAAACCCTTATTTTAAACGAACTGTTAAACATTAATGCTTCCTCCACAGTTCTCAGTGTTCTATAAGACCTTTCATATCAAGACGTGTTGAAAGCAATGTTACAACTCGAAATTGGAATTTATGTAAATTTTAAATGTCTAATTTGTATTTTTCCTTCAATAATTTATTTTGCTTTTCCACAACTTCTTCAGGTGTTTTAGCATTTCGGTAAGCTTCAAGAAAATCTTCGTTTAATTCTAGGAAATGCAATCCCCACTTAAAAATCGAAAGTATATCTTTTGCTTGATTTTCAAAACCTATTATGTAAAGGGCTGCAGCTAAAGCTTCTGCTGTGCTCAACATTCCTATTTTGCCGTAATTTATAGGGTTTACTGCTACTAAAGCAGGTAAAATCCTTCCTCTTCCTCGAAGTAGGTTAGGAATTCCCTCCTCGATTTTTTTCCATGAACAGTCAATAGCTACAATACCATGTTTTACTGCTAACTCTCTATCTAGGGGAGAAAAGACTTGAGAAACTAGAGGATTAAGTATTAATGTCTTCTTCGGAATATATCTTAAATTATAAACTACTTTAGCTTTGCCATGCCTATTTAATTTTAATGCTGTACACTTCTTGGGATCGCACTGTCTTTCATGATATACATACAATTTAATGGTCTTTTTTGCTTTCTCCATTTTTCTCGATATAGTAAAGAAAGATTAATTTAAAATTGCATCGATTAAATTATGAAGATAAGGAGGGAAAGATTTGCCGATAGCTTTTATCCTTATTAAAACTAAGGCTGGTTTAGAAGAAAAAGTTCTTAAGAAGGTTTTAGAAATCGAAGGGGTAAGAGAAGCCTATATTGTGCTAGGTGTATACGATATCATTGCTAAAGTATCTGTTGAACGTTTAGAAAAACTACAAGAAATTATTCGTCAAAAAGTGAGGGGAGAAATAGAAGAAATAGAAGAAACCATGACTATGCTTGTTATAGAAGGAGCTTCAAAAGATTAACATGCTCATATTCACTTTCTCAGTAGATATTTTCCAATAGCCAAACAATCCATTAAACCTTCTTTAAAAGTTTTAATTGCATCTAAAGGGGAACATACAATAGGTTCTCCATGAATATTCATCGACGTATTCAAGATTGCGCCCATACCAGTTTCTTTCTCAATAATTTCTATAATGCGCCTATATTCTTGGCACTCGCCTCTTTTAATAGTTTGAGGTCTTGTTGTCCTATCCACATGAACCACAGCTGGGATCTCCTCCAACGCTTTTTCAGTAACTCTAAAAGCTATAGTCATAAAAGGAGCATAACATGCATCCACCAAGTACTCATTAACCCTCTCATATAAGATGGTTGGAGCAAAAGGCTGCCACCATGGACGTCTCTTCCTCTTGTTAAGCTCACCTACAAGCTTCTTTTCACTAGGCAATGATAGGACACTTCTATTTCCAAGAGCCCTCGGGCCAAATTCCATTCTGCCAGAAAATCTCCCAACAATATATCCTTTTAAAAGTAAATCTGCAATAGCTTCATTAATGTCATCATAATATTCCGCTTTATCTTCCATCCTATATTTTCTTAAAGCCTCCTTTATACCCTCATCATCGTATTCCGGACCAAGATAAACATGTTCAAGAGGTCTTGGCTTAGTATCCTTGCCATCTATAAGTCTCATCCTAGCCCAAACCTCGAGCGCTGCACCAACACATAATCCTCCATCACCCATATGAGGAAACACGTACAAATCTTTTGAAATTTCCTCTCTTATCCTCATGTTTAAATGTACATTTGCAGCTATTCCACCTGCGAAAACGATTTTCTTTACATCAACTTCCTCAAGCACCTTTTTTAAAAGGTTTAAAACTAACTCTTCAAGTCTTTTTTGAGCCGCAGCAGCTATATCAAATGAAGAAACCTCCTTTAACTTTTCTTTCATTAGCTTAACAGCCTCTGCCCCTACTGCACCTAATTTATTTCTAAAACTTAAACTTTTAACGTCTAAATCTATAAACTCACTTACAATGCCATAACATTTGGAAGGATCTCCATGAGCCGCCATACATGCTACTTTAGCTTCATCAGCCATCGGTCTGAAACCAAGCAGCTCAGTAATATTAGCAAAGAAATCGCCTACGGAGTTATAGGCGTTAGATTGATAAAGTGGGATAATTTCACCTCTCCTTCCTAGACTTACTGTAGCAGATAAGCCGTCACCCGCCGCGTCAATCGTCACTACAAGTGCATCACTCCAACCACACGTTCTATAAGCGGAAGCAGCATGGGCTAAATGATGATCAACATATATTTGAGGAATACCTGGAAAAAGCTTTAAAAGATATTTTTCTAATTGAGAAGCTCTTGTAAACCTCCTAAAAACTCCGCCAATAGCAATATAATCTACATCACCAAAACTTAATCCAGTGCAACGGAGAAGCTCATTTATTGCGTTTTTAGGAATCCCTCTTTGATGTTTAACACGTGTAAATCTCTCTTCACTAGCCGCTGCAATCACAACTCCATCTTTAACTATCGCAGCGCCAGCATCATGACCGTCACAAATACCTAAAATAATCATTTTAATACACCTAAATTAACATGAATAGGGTGACATATGAAAGTTTAAATTTTCACGCTCTCGAATAACATCAAATCGTTTTAATCCCTAAATAAATGAAACTCAGAAACTAGGTCGAATCAACAATGACATTACTTCATATCGGAATCGATGATACGGACTCACTTATTGGCGGTTGTACCACTTACATAGGTGCTAGGCTAGTTCATCGACTAGAAAAAGAAACAAAAGCCAAATTCATCGATTATCCAAACCTTATAAGATTAAACCCAAACATCCCATACAAAACAAGAGGAAACGGAGCTGTATGTCTAAGAATAAACATAGAAGAAAATATGATAGAAGATGTAGAAAACATTGTTATCGAAGAAGTAGAAGAAAACTCCGACCTAAAATGCGAAGAAACACATCCCGGAATCGTTTTCTTCAAAGGAAACGTCCCACCTGAACTTAAAAAATTCGCAAAGAAAGCTGTAACTGATGTCATAATGCTCGACGAAGCTCTAAAAATAGTAAACAAAACCGGTGCAAAAATAAAAACCTACAAAAAGGGAAGAGGCATCATAGGGGCCCTGGCAGCCATCGGAAACACTTTAGAAAAAGACCACACATATGAACTGTTATCCTACAGGTCCCCAGAACATTGGGGAACCCCCAGAACCATAGATGAAGACTCAGTTTATCTAATGGACAAGCTAACAAACCCAGAAACCTTCAACAACATAGACAAGGAAACCAAAAGAATATTAATTACTCCCCACGGACCCGACCCAGTACTATATGGAATAAGAGGAGAAACCCCAGAAATAGTTAAACTAGCATCAAAAATCGTAGTATCATACGAGCCAATAGAAAGATGGGTAATATATAGAACAAACCAGGGAACAGATGAACACCTAACAAAACTAAGAAAAATAAAAGAAATAAAACTATATCAACCAGCAAAAACCCTCGTAAAAATAATAGAACCACCTAAAATCATACCAGGAGGACATGTAATAGTAAAAGCGGCAGACAACACAGCAACCATCGATCTCGCTGCATACGAACCAACAGGAAACTTCAGAAAAATCATCCAAAAACTAATCCCAGGAGACACCATAATCGCGTACGGAGGAGTAAAACCCCAAGAAAACAAACCTCTAACATTAAACCTGGAAAAAATAGAAATACTAAACTTAGCACCAAAAATAATATACAAAAACCCCAAATGCTCGAAATGCGGTAAAAGAATGAAATCAGCAGGAAAAAACCAAGGATACCGCTGCAAAAAATGCAAAACCCATGCAAAAAACATAGAAAAAGAAAAAATACAAATACCAAGAGAAATAAAGCCAGGAATATACCTACCGACACCAAGAGCACACAGACACCTTACTAAACCCCTTCAAAGATACGGCAGGGAAAAGAAAAACAAACCAAAAAAACTCATAGAAAAATGGCATTACCCCTAACCAAAACACTACAAGACAATAAACCCGCCCAAAAACCAAAAAGCAAACAAAAACCAACGATAAATTTAAAAAACAAAAATATCACACACTAACATAGCGGGGCAAAACACAGCGGGGACTACCCCAATACAAAATTGGGTAGCCGCAATGGGGTAGCCAGGAGATCCCGCGGGGCTCATAAGCCCGACAGATACATCCTCTCGGGTTAAGAAACCCCGAGATCGGAGGTTCAAATCCTCCCCCCGCTACCATATACCTTTACCTTTTTTGGTGGTTTTTTGTGGGTTTTCGTGGCGATTTTTTTGAGTTTTATTTGCTTAAATAATTCGTTAAGTTTTCTCATAATTAGAACCTCTCTTTATTTTGTCGGAATATCTTTCGATGATAAATTGGGCGAAATCTTTCTCGTGTTTTTGAAAGAACCAGTCTTTGAACAGTTTTCTAAATGAAATTGGTTCTTCAACTATTTTTGCAAAATATCTCTCCAGTTCAGATGTGAATATTACGAGTCCTCCTTGGAGATTGATTAGTTGGGCAAGGGTCAGTTTTTTGTCACCGATTTAAACGTGAAAAAACGTTTTAAAATTTTATCGGAAAAATTATACGTGGAGATAAAGAGAGTCGACGAAAGTATTTTAATTTTTAATCATTGATTTATCGATAAGATATATCTGGAAACGTTTCCAGATATCTTGAGGGGGTCTCAGCCTAGCTTAGACAAGTCATTTCATCATGTGAAGGTGATGAGTAAAGCTTTCTAAGCTGGTTATCATCGGCTCTGATGACATTTATTTTAACTTTAGTTTATAAGTTGAGTCCTAGATGGGTGTGATAAATGAATACTAAGTTGACTAAGTTGGTAGGTGCGGCAATTATTGTGGTGCTACTTTCATTAACGGTCTATGGATGTTACGAATTATTGCTCAACGAGTCGGAGAAACCGTGCACAGCAAAGGTGAAAATGCATATAATCCCGGTGGATGAGAAAGGAAAAGAGGTCCGGTGGAACTTCTGCACAGCAATACATAATTTTACCGAGTACTGGGCTAAGCCGCATAGCGAAGTAGTATATCTAGGAACCAAAAGAACGGTGACATTGAATGTGCATAGAGAACTACTTATTGGAGGAAGATTGCTTATCCATGAATATGCCATCTTCCTGTATAATGGTACGCACTCGGGTGGAAAGCTGGTTCGTATAGAGCCTAGGGAGTACCGTATTGAACTTTCCATCAGAATACGTGTATATAGGGTATCTGAAAACTCACATTCACCTCTAAGAAAAGTCGTACCACCCCTACTTAACTCGTCGTCAGAACCAGTAAAAGGTTATTGCTATGAGGAACTCGAAGAAGTTGTATATACGTCAGAATTGATGCCTGCTTTACAACTTCATTCAATAGGAGGAATTTCCGTTAGCGTCCACTTTGAAATAGGCAACTACTTATTCTATTCTCAAAAGTATAGAGAAGCAGATCTACCGGGTGAGTGGGGTCCTTGGCAGACATCTGGCGATAAGGCCACAAAATCTAACAATAAACTCACAACGGGATCAATTTCGGGTGGCAGTAAAAAGTGGATCTACGTAAACGTAGATTATAGATATGAGCGATGGTTTTACGGGGTGGATTGGGTCCAATGGTGGAGGGAAATAGTGACGCCAGTGAGTTTTGGAGGATATGACTGGGGTGAGTCTATATCATGCACTTACTGTGAAGGAACTCCTACAGGCTTTGTACAGAGCTATCCTAGGGGCACTGGAATGCCTATCGAAATGAGCCTAGGTCCAGGCATCAGCGAGATTGAGAGATCAGGTATAAGCGTATCCTTCGAGGTGTCTTATGGTGTGGTCTCCCTGACTGTAGAGTTATGGTATGAAATAGAGAGAGGTGAAGCTCTCTATCCTCCATCAATACTGGTTAATGTAGATACATGGTACGCTGACACTTTATATGTCTTCGATGCCAGCACCGAGTGGAAGGTAGTGCATTTCACGTGGAGTGGCGGAGGTAGTGGTGGTATGGTTTTTAGGCGTGGTGTTTTTAGGGTTTCTGATTATTGGGTTAGGGAATGTATTTCTTGGTTTGTTAGGGATCTTGATCTTAATAGATTGGGTGATTTCTTTATTGTTGGTCTGGGTTGTGGTTATAGTCCTTTCCATAAGTATCTTGAAGATGTAGTTAGGGTTGAAGGTAAGGCTCGTGATATTGAGGTGTATACGGGTTACTATGAAGGGGTTAAGGTATCTGCTATTGCGACTCCTGGTGGTATGGTTCATACGGAGCCTGTGGTGATTTTGGGAGGTTGCTAGAAATGTTAAAGCTATTGTGGGTGTTGGTTTTTGTGGGGTTTTGAGGGAAGATATTGGTATTGGTGATGTGGTGATACCTGTTGCGGCTGCAAGGGATGAAGATACAACTGATCATTATGTGGATAAGAAGGTGCCTGCTGTAGCAGATTTTGAATTAATTTCGAAGTTAATTGAGGTGGCTAGAAGGTATAAATTGAAAGTTCATGTTGGATCTATAGTTACGACGTCATCACCGTTTAGTGAGGATGTAGAATGGGTTAGGAAATGGAGTAGTTATGGTGTATTGGCGGTTAAGTGTGAAACGTCGGTCCTATATCTTCTATCATACTTGAATAATATACCAGTGGCAGCAATACTTACTGTAAGTGATAATGTTGTGAAGAAAGAAATGTACTGGATGAAACCTGAAGTAGAGAAAGCAATGGTGGAAACTTATGATAAGGTAATTAAGGTAGCCTTAGATATTTTAACTGAAATAGTTTATAGCGAAAAACATGGTTTATACCGCTAATATCTTTAAAATACACAATTTAGTTTCAAATTTCCCTAATATGGTTCAAAACACCATAAAAATCTTAAAAATAAATTTGATTAGAAGAAGGATTGGAGAGGAAAATGCTAGTTTTGTTCTTCGGTGGGGTGTATGATTTTTTGGTTGATGAGGATTTTTAGGGTTTTTAGGGTTTTTAGTGGGTTTATTTTTTCTTTTTTGGTTACTTCTGTTAGTAGTTTTGCTATGGTGAATGATCCTTCTATTTCTGTGATTTCTTTCGCTACTTTTAATATTTTTCTTTTGATTCCTCTAATTCTTGGAGGGATTTCTGTGACTTCGTATTTTGTGAAGATGTGTTTTGGGAAGCTTTCTTTTACTATGTTTTTGGCTTTGTCAAAAATTGATATTTCGAAGGTGTTGGTTTTAAGGTTTTTTTCGAATTTGTCTTCAAATTTGTCTAGGAAGTTTCTTAGGGATTCTTTTATTTCTGGGAGTAGTTTTCCGGGTGCTATGAGTATTGAGTAGGCGTATTTTCCTGAGTGGAATGTTAGTACTTTGGGTTCTGGGGTTTCGTAGTATATTTCTCCAATTTCTCCTTCTCCTGTGCCTCCGATTTCGGAGTAGAATCCTCTTACTGCTTGGACAAATCCTGCTACGATGTTTGGGTCTGTAGGTGTCTTTTTGAAGGAGTATTCGAATATGCAGCGTCCGCTTTCTTTGTCGACGACTAGGAGAGATTCTAGGCTGTTGAGTTCTAATATGAGTTCGTATTCTCGTAGAAGTTTTTTGTTTTCTGTTTTTATTTTGTGTTTTCTTTTTGATATGTATCCGAAGGTTCCTATAAAGATGATAGATGTGATTAATATTATTGTGGTAAGCCAGCGTGGAAGTAGGGATTTCGAAGTTGAAATAGAGGGTTTGATTGTGATGTTGTAGGTGGTGTGTGCGGAGGTTTTATCGGTCATTCCTTCGTAAACTACTGTTATTTGTATTTTGGACATTTCGTTATTTGTTGGTATGGTGTATGAGAATTCTCCTTTCGTGTTTGTTACGGTTTCGTATTCAAATTGTTTCTTTGTTCCATTTTTGTAAGTCACTAAGACTATTATTTTGATGGTTGCCATGCCTATTGGATCTTTGTTTTCTGTGGTTAGAGTTCCTGATATTAATATGGTGTTGCCAGCAGTTACTTCTTGTGGGACATTAACTGTAAGTATTGTGCGTGTTTTTGGTAGAATGTAAAGTGGAATTTCAAGTGTTTGTGGAAGATAGTATGGTGCCTCTATTACTACGTTTATTGAATAGTTGCCGGGTTGGAGTCCTGTTAGGTTTAAAGTGCAGCTATAGTTTTGATAGTTAAATGTTGCAAGCCATTTATGGTTGTTTACGGTTAATGTGATGCTGCAGTTTTCTAATGGAGTGTTTCGGAAAGAATCTATGATGTTAAAGTGTATTGTTATTGTTTCGTTTTCATATTGTTTAAGGACTTGGGGTTGATATGTTATTTTCATTTTTCCATAAATTGTTAGGTATCCTTTCCATGTTTTGGTTTCATGATTTGGGCAGTTTACCATGATGGAGATGGAGTAGTTGCCGACATATTGTGTTATGTTAAAGTAGATGGTTGATGAGTTGCTAAAGATTGTAAGTACTGATTCGTTGAGATAAATTGTGCCATTAAAGTGGGTTATTGGGTTTCCCCATTGATCTGTATAGTTTATTGATATTGTAAACTGTTGTCCGGCTTCTATTTCTTTGGGGCATAATACATCAAGATTCGTTTTCTTGGGCATTATGCGAATTGTGATGTTTATTTCTTTGGGTTCATAGCTCTCTTTTGAACATTGAATTGTCATATTGTACGTTCCTAGTTCATGAAAAGTTGTTATATTTATGTATGCCGTGCCATTATATTCGAAAATGTATTTTGATGTCCCAATGTATCCTATAACGGTTGCATTTTCAAGATGTGTGCCATTAATATCTGTGTAATAGATGGTTATTGTTAATGGGGTTTCATAGTTTCCAATTATGGTTTCATTTGGCATGCTTACATTTGTTGAATACACAAATGTGATGTTAAAGCTGAGGATTGCATCTTCATATCCCGTTTTTTGAGCGTATACGGTCAAGGAATGATTCCCAGAAGAATATCCCTTTGTGGTGAGGTTGGCGGCATATATACCTTCTCCTTCATCTTTGAAGTAAGTAACTTGGTTGTTCCACGTTGTCCAGACCGTTGCACCTTCTATTCCGGTATCGTGAACTTTATCAACATATTTTACCTTTACTGTTGCATTTTCACCTATACAATAATAGGGAGCAGTATGGCTTTCAAGAAATGCGGAATACACAAATAAAACATTACCAATGTACAGGTAACCAGCTTCGAATCCTGTAAGAAAAAGTGTTGCAATAATGTATGTTCCATTTGTAAATGACTTATCTGGTGTCCAGTAGATTCCTAGTGATGACTTATTGTTGGTTGGTTGCGAAGTATTGTAATAGAGAATATTATCTGAGGAGTTGTATACTAAGAAGGTGAGGGTCCCGTTCCAATCATGAGCTCCTGGTATTAGAAGAATTAAAAAGGAATTTTCTTCGTCTATAATAACGGGTGAGGGAGAATCGATTTTTTTAACGTAGTTGGGACTAGTGAACTCTATGCGCCAGTTATCGTAAACATATAAAGTAATGTTTTTCCAGTTTGCTGCAGTAATTGGTGTTTCCTCTATGTCTGTTATATTCCAGCATCTGGAGACATTCCAATCTTTTGGAACTTTGAATGTAACACTACAATTTGTAAAGGTTGACGGAAAGGTTTCAGAGGGTGAAACGTTCCAGAAAACTGTAGTAGTATCAGCATCTGCTAAAAATCTTGTCAGACACCGACTGTCTTTGTCGTGTTTCATAAGGTAATTTAGATCAAAGGTTATGTTCCAAAGAGAAGTTATGTTAAACGTTATACTTTCGCTATTGTTGAGTACGCCCTCTAGTTCTATGATTCCACTATTCGGTACTTGTGTTCCGTTAACTTGAAGATTTATTTCTGAAGGTGAGAGGGATAGGTCGAGTGGTTGAAGATTTAAATCCATGACCATATCGATATTTGAGATGTTGTACGTGTTTGATATCCAGACATCTTCTTCGTTTTCTCCATCCGTAGCGTCGTTAACACAATACCACCAAAAATCGTATGCTTTTGGCGCGGGAGGTCCTGCTTCGGCTTCTAACCGTATGAAAAATGTGTTATTATCCGTTTCGTTGGTGAGAAGTGTAACATTGATATTTAGTGATAGAAAAAACTGGTCTAAAGAGGATGCGGTTTCAAACAGGGTTTCTCCACTTTTAATTATTTTGTCAGGATACGAAGTATTAGAGAGAGAATTCCACGTAGAGTTTAAGATAGCCCACCTCAAAGTAAAACTACCGTCAACGTAAACCAAGATTTGTACCGTATCTAGGTGGCATGACATAGGTAGGGTAAAAGAAGCGTATACGGTTAGATTCTGGTCATTACTATTTTCAAAGAATTTTACGTAACCATCTGGACTATCCTCTTCTATTATTTTTGAGAAATTTTGCGGTGTTATTTTTTCAAATTTAAGCCTTATATTACTCGTACTATATCCATAAGTCTTTACTTGAGTAATATTGGCAAACTTGTCAAATCTTCTATTTGTATCGATAAAAAAATGATTCGTGGAAGCATTACCAAGCGATCTATTTTGTTGTCCATAAAGAATTGTCAAAATTCTTGATCCATTTCCCTTAATATATGGTTGAAATGTTTCTATCGAGTCTGTTTCAATAATATTATCATTTTCTAAGCATCTGGAGGGAGGAGAAGTTACCCAGAGGACGCTGAATATTAATGGTAAAATTAATAGTATGAAAATTTGCCTAGTTCTTCGGGAACTCTTTAACAACTGGGTACCTCCCAATATCTTGCCCTATTTTTGCAGTTATATATGTAGTATCAGTAATAACTACAATAATTATTATATCGTTCTTAAGAATATAAGACTTGTTTTCGGTAGTTTTTGAGAAATTCGCAATGAGAAGCAAGAAAAGAAAATCTAAGATATTTTGCCGTCATAACTCATTTCCATGGTGTTTATATCGGATATTCATGAATTTTATTTTCAACGTTATTTATAGTTTGATAAACGGAGAACCAACAAATATTATAAGCGCTGTCAACATCGCAATTAAGACAAGATTTTTTATTTTCTTAGCGTTTTCTGACGAGTAGTCTCTAAGTAGAGAGATTGAAAATATTATGAACAGTGAATCTGTCACGAGAATTATGAGAATGAGGTAGGAAATTCCAAGTAGGCCTAATAGATATGGTAAAGGACTTAAAACAACTGCTGAGAGATAAAACAATGCTGCAATACGTGCAGCTGTTCTCGGTCCGAAAGATATAGCTATTGTCTTTATGTTTTTAGTTTTATCTCCTTCTATGTCTACTATTCCCTTATTGATTTCTCTTCCAGTGTTCGCAAGAAAAGCTAGAAGAGAAAATATTATGAGAATAGGTGGGAAGCTTTTTGTAACCACTAGTCCTCCGAATAAGAAAGGCGCTGCTACACATAAACTTACAATTATATTTCCCAAGAATCCTGTAGCTTTAAGTTTAGCATTATAGGCAAAGGAAAGACCTAGAAAGATACTTGCAAAAATGAAGCATTCTAATCCAAGTGGTATAGCTGAAGATAATCCTATAATTGTAAATAATATGAAAAGGAGTACTGCTTCTTTTGGTGTGATATCTCCGCGTGGAATTGGTCTATTAGGATTATTAATGGCATCTATTTCTCGGTCAAAATAATCATTAATGACATCTGCAGCAGCTTGAAGAAAAAACCCTGTAAAAAAGCCAAGAATAACCTCCTTTATTTTCAAATAATCTTGAAACGCAAAAATTTCGCCTATAATTACAGCAAAACCAATCATAACACAATTAATAACACGCATAATCTCAATGATACCTCTTACTTTCAAGCAAGATTCCTCCACAAACACCCATACAATAATTTTCTTTCTATATTATTCAAATTATGGTGTAAACAGAATAACCACCATTCATTCACAAGCACTTAAAATATATTATATATCATAACCACCGACAAACTAAATTCACAACCTCAATTTTATGAAATCAACATAACTTACAATCACCACTTAAACACCTAAAAATTATCCTTATCTAAATATAAAATTCTACCTAAGTTACCAGAGACGTTTAAAAGTAGAAAATGGTGGGCCCGGAGGGATTTGAACCCTCGACCTCCCGGTTTCTACCCGCTTTTGCAGTTATCAGCCGGGCGCTTTAGTTTCTTGGGTTATAACCCTGAGATCTAACCAGTCTAAGCCACGGGCCCATTTAGGTTATATTGTATGTTGTGTTGTTGGGGTATTTTTGCTTTTTGGTGGGTATAACTATTTAATACTGTTTTGGGGTGTTTTTTAACTTTAGTTCTATTTAGGTGTGCATTTGGTTAATTTTGAGTTAGATGGGATAGTTGTTTTGTGCGGTTTGAAATTTTAAGTAAGGGAGAGGAAATAGATGTTTGGTGGACCCGCCGGGATTCGAACCCGGGGCCTCCGCCTTGCAAGGGCGGCGCTCTACCAGACTGAGCTACGGGCCCATATCATTTAGTTGTGTAAGTTGTTTGTTTTTTAATTTTTTCTCTGATATTTATTGGGTTGTGTTTTGTGATTTGAGTTTGTAAATGAGATTGCTTTGGTGGGTGATGTTGTTTATGGTATTATTTCTGTTGTGTTGTTGTATAGGGGATAGTTAAACTCTTCTTGTTCTATGGTTCCCTTTTGTATTAGTTTTTTTATTTTTGGTATTGTTTTTGTTAGTTCGTGTATTAGGTGTTTTGTTATGTTACATATTTTTTTGAATCCTTCTATTCCCCATAGCTTTGTTTTGTTTGCAAATAGGCATCTTCCTCCGCATATTGAATATAGTTTGCATGTTGTGCATGGTTCTTCGATGGTAACTTTATATGGGAGTTCTTTTGGTTCTGAGTTCGATATGTTTCCAATATTGTTCCATTCGAATTCTGGGGCGATTGGACATGCTGTTATTTTTCCTGATGTTGTTATTGTGAATGCGTTTATGCCGGCGCCACATCTTAATTCTGTTTTTTCATCGTTTAATAACGTTTTCATGATTCCTATGAATGGTACAATTCCTAGAACTCTTCCTTCTTTCTCCATTTTCTGGATCCAATATTTAATTAGTTTAGTGATTCCCTGGTTGTATTTTTTTGTCCATTTGTCGAAGTTTTTGTATCTTTGGTACGGTGGTAGATCCCATTGTACGTCTAGCTGCCAATGTACGTGATTAAATCTCGGGTTTTTTAGTTCAATGAGGTGTTTTACATCTTCGCATATGTTTGTTTTCTCGGAGACCGCCATTCTTGCTATTAAATCTCCTCTATATCCTCTTTCTTGTACGGTTCTTACATTTTTAATTATTAAATCGTATGTGTTTTTGCCTCGATAGTATTCTGTTGTTTCTTTTCTTCCGTCGATCGATACTAGGATAGTGTCAAATTTGTGTAAATATTTTGGTTTTAATTTGTGTAGGAATATTCCGTTTGTTTGGAGTATATAGCGCTTCGCTGGTATTTCGTCCATTATTTTTTCCATGAGGGATAGTCTTAGGAGGGGTTCTCCTCCGTAGAATGCAATCGTTGGTTCGGGGTCTTTTTGTATGAAGTTTTTTAGAGTTTTTATGTTGTATGTGATTTCTATTGGTTCTATGTCTGGGTTTGGTTGATTTCCACAGTATTTGCATTTTAAGTTGCATTTTTGTGTGAGAATTATGAAGTATAGCATGTGGCATGCCCACTTGTAAAAATGAATTAGGGGAGTGTTTAAGTTGGTTGATAAATGTTTGTTATAGTTTTAGGTATATGGTTTGGGTTGTTGTTTTGGTGGGTGTTATGATAATTTTTTGTAGGTTCTGTGGCTGTTTTGGTGCTCCGTAGTTAAGGTTTTGTATTTGGTGCATTTCTTTTAGGTCTTTTTCTACAGGTTTTAGTTCTTGTGGTATCCATGCTTCTGATATAGGTGTTCTTAGGGCTTTTCCATGGTCTTTCTTATACTTCCATATGGCGCTGTTTACTGCTGTTAAGATTAGTGTTATTTCTGTTAGTGGTGTTTCCCATTCTGGATTTGGTTGTGGGAATTTTTCTAGATGAATGCTTTTGTTTGGTGAATAAAGTTCTCTGTAGATCTTTTCTGTTATGAAGGGTGTTATTGGAGCTAGTAGTTTTAGTATTGTTTTCAGTACTGTGTGGAGTGTGTACCATGCCGCTTGTTGTTCTTCCTCTGTGAATTTTTCCTCTCTGTTGTATGCTCTGGATTTTACTAGCTCGATGTAGTGGGATGCAAATATTTCCCATGTGAAGCTTCTGGTTTTTGTTGCTGGTGCTTGGAAATCTAGTTTTTCGTATCCTTCTTTTGCTTCTCTTATTAGTTTGTTTAGTTCTCCTAGTATCCATTGGTCTGTTGCTGTCAACTCAGGTGTTTTCTCGGGTATTGGGAAAGTTGATATGAATCTGGCTATGTTCCAGAGTTTTACTAGGAATTTGTATGCTCCTCCTACTCTTTGTTCGGAGAATCTTATGTCTGATCCTAGTCCTGCTTCCATGCTTCCCCAAAGTCTTATTGCATCTACTCCGTATTTTTTGATTAGTGGTTCTGGCATTACTATGTTTCCTTTTGATTTTGACATTGCTTCACCTTTTTCGTCTACTACCATGCCGCTTATCCATATTTCTCTGAATGCCGGCGATTTTAGTAGCTGGTATGTTCTTAGTATGGAGTAGTAAAGCCATGTTCTTACTATGTCTTTTCCTTGTGGTCTAATTGAACATGGAAATGCTTTTTTGAAAAATTCTGGGTCTTTCTTGTATTTTAATATTACAAGTTGTGATATACCTGAGTCAAACCATGTGTCGAAGGTTCTAGTTTCTCCTTTGAAACCTTTTGTTGATCCGCAGTGTGGGCATTGATTGATTGGTGGGTCTTCTCTCCATGGTTGGTAATATTTTCCTGGGGGTGGTGTGATAGGTTTTCCACATTCCTTGCAGTACCAAAGTGGAATTTCTGTGCCATAGTATCTTCTTCTACTTATTGGCCAGTCTGTTGTTACTGAGTTAATCCAGTTTATGAGTAGTTGTTTGTGATGTGGTGGATAGAACTTTATTTTATCTATTATTTTTAGTAAATCCTCGAGAAATTCTATTTGTTTAAGGTAATATTCTGGCATTGCTATAAATTCTATTGGGTCTTTAGATCTCCAGCAGATAGGGGTTCTATGTACTATTTTTTCTTGTTTAATTAGTAGACCTTGTTCTTTTAAGTCTTTAATTATTTGTTCTCTAGCTTCTTGTACTGTTAGTCCAGCGTATTTTCCTGCTGCTTCTGTCATTTTTCCATCGACATTAATTGCTATTGTCGGTTTTAATTTTAGTTCTCTGAATAATCTTACATCTCCATAGTCTCCGTAAGAACATATCATTACTGCTCCTGTTCCAAACTCTGGGTTGGCTTCTTTATGTGGTATTATAGGTACTTCTATGCCGTAAATTGGAACAATTGCGGTTTTTCCATGTAAATGTTTATACCTATCGTCTTCGGGATGTACAATTACACATCCACAAGCGCACAAAAGTTCTGGGCGGGTTGTTGCAATTATAAGATCTTCTCCTGTTTCCTTTACCTTGAACTTAATGTAGTTTAGGAAAGACTCTACTTCTTTGTATTCTACTTCTGCATCTGCGATTGTTGTATGGCATACGGGACACCAGTTGTTTGGTCTGTTAGCTTCGTATACTAGTCCCTTTTTCCATAGTTCTATGAATGTTTCTTGTGTTATTTTACGATATTCAGGGCTATCTGTACGGTAGATGTCCTCTGATTTAAATGAGTTACAGCTAAGTCCTAGTCTTTTTGCTAATGATACAATTTCCCCCTCGTATTTATCTAATAGCCCCTTGCAAAGTTTTATGAATTTTTCTCGCGGGGTTTCACGCATTCTAATATTATATTGTTTTTCTACCTGCACCTCTATGGGTAACCCGTTTCTATCTACACCAAAGGGAAAGAGAACTTCGTATCCTTGCATTCTCCTGTAGCGTGCAATCATATCTATCTGACTATAATGTACTGCTCCACCTATATGCCATTTACCAGAAGCGTAGGGAGGGGGAGTGTCAACAGAATAGATAGGTTTTTCTGTTTCTTCATTAAATTTGTATGTTTGTTCTTTTTCCCAAAGTTTGATTATTTCTTCTTCTACTTCTGGTTTCCAACGTTTTTCTTTTAGTTTAGGTTTCAAAATGCTCATATCTACTCACCACGTAGCTGTTTGAAAATTTAATGAGTAAAATCCTCATTTTTATAAGCAAAAATTTAAAACAATTATACAATAGCTTTATGGAAGGTGTTGAAGAGTATAGTGAAAAGGGAAACTTATGTAGAGACTTTAGAGCACCTCCAGTTCACCGCGTTAACCTCCACATACACTAGAAATAACCCTTTACATCATATTAATTAAACTTTTCGTGATAAGTTTAAATTTATGGGTAACTTCCTTTAACAACTCTTCATGTAAAATATCTAATTGGAGGATTAAAGATTGAAAATTGTAATTAAGATCGGAGGGTCATTAATTCAGCTTGGAGAAGAAATTGACCTAGAATTGATTTCTAAATATGCTGAAGTAATCAGGAGATTAAAAAGGGAAGGACATAAACTGGTAATTGTTGTCGGAGGGGGTGTTATAGCTCGAAAATACATAGAAACTATGAGGAAATTAAAAGCTCCTGAATCTGTTTGTGACTTATTGGGTATAAAGATCGCTAGATTAAATGCTTATATTTTAATTTCAGCGATAAGAAATGATGTTTATCCTAAAGTCCCGGAAACTCTTGAAGAAGCCATTTCTGTATTTTCTATGGGGAAAATTGTTGTTATGGGTGGTTTGCAGCCTGGTCAATCAACAAATGCTGTAGCGGCCCTGCTTGCTGAATCAATAAGAGCGGATATTCTTGTAAATGCAACAACTGTAGACGGTGTCTATACTGCTCCTCCAGAAACCCCGGGAGCTAAAAAACTTGATCAGGTAACTACAGACCAGCTTATGGAGATTATGCAGAGTTCGACTGAATTTAAAGCTGGAGAATATAGACTTTTCGATCCTTTGGCTATTCTTATAGTGCGTAGAGCAAGATTACCGGTAAAAATCATTGATGGACGTGACCCACAAAATATTTTGAAAGCTATAAGGGGAGAAAAAGTAGGGACAACAGTAATACCTTAGTAAAAGTATATT
>Ga0209426_1001049_pt1 | contig 20267 bp, 15 predicted proteins | sample Deesub1362B_J571_FD_187697 | JGI IMG/M metagenome (GOLD analysis project Ga0209426, IMG submission 187697) | Deep oceanic, basalt-hosted subsurface ecosystem from Juan de Fuca Ridge flank, Pacific Ocean, CORK Borehole 1362B_J2.571 (SPAdes)... ...
CCGAAAGAAACCTTGGGTGAGGTCAAGGATCGCCTGCAACGCCAACTGATCACCGGCGGCTTGCCTGCCCCCGCTCCGTTGCGAGGCAAGGTGGCTGCCGCTCAGCTGCTAACTGCGTAAGTCCTGTCATTGACTATCCCCCTTGCTTCTTCGGTTCCCTGTTTCCGGCCTCTTGCCCCTGCGCCCCCTTGCTCCCTGCGACCTTGTTCCTTATCACCCTCACATCCCCCACCCACACCCCTCCTGCCGAGATGAACACCGGGTTCAGGTCCACCTCGGCGACCTCGGGGTAGAGGAAGGGGAGGCGGGAGAACCGGACCAGGACGTCGGCCAGTGTTCCCAGGTCGCACGGCGGCTGGCCCCGCACCCCGGTCAGAAGGGGGTAGGCCCGGATCTCGCGGATCATCTCCTCCGCCTCGGGCCGGTCGATCGGCGCGACGCGCAGGGCGACGTCGTGCAGGACCTCGGTGTAGATGCCGCCCAGCCCAAAGAGGACCACCGGGCCGAACTGGGGATCGCGGGAGAGGCCCAGGATGACCTCCTGCATCCCGCGCACCATCGGGTAGACGACCACACCTCGGAAGTCCAGGTCGGCTGCCACCCGCTGGAGAGCGACGAACACTTTCAGCGCCTGCTGGTCGTCGGCGACGTTCAGGGCCACCCCGCCCACGTCCGATTTGTGGAGGATGTGGGGAGAGACGACCTTCATCACGACCGGGTAGCCCAGGTCGCGGGCGGCCTCTACTGCTTCCTCACCGGTTGCGGCGAAGCGGAAATCCAGCGTGGGGATCCCGTTCTCCCGCAGCCACGCCATCGCCTCCGGCTCCAGCAGCGGCTCCTCGCCGGGCAGCCTCCGTTGTTCCCGGGGGACCTCCGGTAGCGGCCGCCATCGGGCCTTCCGTTCCTCGTATTCGGCCAGGCGGGCCAGCACCGTCACCGCCCGCTCCCCGGTGGGGAAGTCGGGCACGGACCGCTCCCGCAGCACCGGCAGGGCTTTCTCGACGGTCCGCCCGGCCATGAAGTTGGCCACCACCGGCTTGCCGGTCGCCTCCGCCGCGTCGCACACCCCGCGGGCGTGCGGGGCCGAATCCAGGTACGGCGGACAGACGTCCAGCGCCAGCGCTGCGTCGTACTCCTCCAGCACCGCCTTCAGCGTCTCTCGGTACCCGTCCTCCGTCCCTTCCACTGTCAGATCGAAGGGGTTGCGGAGGGAGCAGTAGGGCGGAAGGAACGCCGAGAGCCGCTCCTTAAGCGCGTCGCTCGGCTCCGCCACCTCCAGTCCGACCGTTTCCGCCCGGTCCGCCGCCAGCACCCCCGGCCCGCCGGAGTTGGTGACGATGGCGACCCGGCGGCCCTTCACCGGCGGCAGGTGGACCAACCCCTTGCACAGGTCGAACATCTCCTCAACGGTCTCCACCCGCAGCGCGCCGGCCTGGCGCAGCGCGGCGTCGTAGACGGCGTCGGTGCCGGCCATCGATCCGGTGTGGGAGAGGGCCGCCCGCCGTCCGGCCTGCCCCCGCCCGGCCTTGATGACCACCAGGGGCTTGCGGCGCGTGAAGTCGTGGACCGCCTTCAGGAAGGCCCGCCCGTCGGCGACGCTCTCAATGTAGAGGGCCACCACCTTCGTCTCGGGGTCCTCCGCCAGGTAGGCCAGCAGGTCGACCTCGCCCACGTCGGCCCGGTTGCCGTAACTGACGAACTTGGAGAAGCCCAGCCCCTGCTCCTCCGCCCAGGCCAGCACCGCGCCGCCCAGCGCGCCGCTCTGGGAGACGAGGGCCACCTCGCCTACGGGCGGGCGGATCTCCAGGGTGGCGTGGAGGCCCAACCGGTTGTTGAAGAACCCGGCGCAGTTTGGGCCTACGACCCGAATGTCGTATCGGCGCGCCACCTCTTTGAGGGCTTCCTCACCCTCGATGTTGCCCACCTCGGAGAAACCGGCGGTGATGACCACGGCCACCTTGACCCCCGCCCGGCTGCAGTCCTCCAGTACGTCGGGCACGGTCGGCGCGGGCGAGGCGACCACCGCCAGGTCCACCTCCGCCCCGATCTCCGCCACCGACCGGTATCCCGGCACGGAAAGGGCCCCCTTCCCCTTGGGGTTCACCAGGAAGAGGGGGCCCTGGTATCCCGCCGAGACGATCTGGTGGGTGAGGACGTAGCCCAACTTCCCTTCCGACGCCGAACCGATGATGGCGACGCCCGTGGGGTTGAAGAGGGAATGCAGATCCATAGACCTCCTCCGGTCGATCGGGATGCGAGTCAGCGAATCGGCGAATCAGCGAATCACCCAGTCATCCACTCACCCACTCACCCAATCACTCAGTCACCCAACCACCGCCCCCAGTCCAGCCTGAAAGGCGAACCGGTTGCGCTCCGCTCCCTTCGGCCATCGGGCCTCTATCGCCCGGAGGACCGTTTCGGAGTTAAGCACCTTCCCCAGCCCGGTGTGGCCCAGCGCCGCGCCCAGCACGTAAACGTTGGCGGGCACCGGCTGGCCCTCGTAGGCGGGCCGGTCCGCCGGGTCCAGGTAGACCACCCGTGCCCCGGCCTCCCGCGCCGCCTCCAAGACCTGCTCCAAAGGCGGGTACTCCGCCTTGCCCAGCATCACCGCCGTCGGCGGCCAGACGTGGCCGTAGAGGAGGAAGTCGCCGCCGGGTTTGACGAAGCGGACGCCTTTGAGCGCTTCCGAGACCTCCATCCCGATGATCAGGTCGGCCCCTCGCTCCGGGATGTTCGGGCCGGCCCCGTCTCGCCCCAGCCGGACCTGGGCCTTGACGAACCCACCCCGCTGGGCCATCCCCTTGTAGGGGTAGAGAGAGACCGGGACGTCCTGCGACACGGCGGCCTGAGCGATCAGTTCGGCCACCGTGAGCACCCCCTGCCCGCCGACGCCGACTAGGAGTACGTCGTAGTTCATCATCCGCTCCTTTGACGAAATTGCTCCAAGATGCTATACTCTTGACAGAGTTCCCCAGTGGGGAGAGCGTGATGGCGGAGAAAACCGTAACCCTTGAACTACCTGCCTCCCTCTATACCGCATTGGAGTCGCTGGCTCAGAAAGAGCAGGTCGACATTCCGGAGATGTTAAGCCGCTGGGCCAGACAGGCGCGGGAACGCGGGAAGGTCGGGAGGGAGAACAACAACCACGCCGCACGCCGCCTCCGCATCGCCCAGGCCCTCCGGGGCGTTTGGTCGGAGGAGGACGAAGAAGCCTTCCGCAGGATTCGCAGCGAACTCTGGTCCCAATGGAACCCCGGCTCCTCTGCATAGACACCGACATCGTCATCGACCATCTGCGCGGGCGCAGCGACGTTCTGGAAAAGGTCCTGACCCACTTCGATTGCGCTCTCACCGCGATCACAGCTATGAACTCCTGGTCGGCCTCGCCCACGCCCCTCGTCAATCGGCGTTGTTCAACGATCTGCTCGATTTAGTGCAAGTGCTTCCTTTCGACCTCAACGCGGCCCGAGAAGCCGCCCGGATCGACGCCCAACTGCGTGGGCAAGGCGCTCCCATCGGCCTCCCCGACACGCTCATCGCCGGGGTCTGCGTAGCACACGGGATTCCTCTACTGACCCGTAACACAGTCCACTACGAGCGCGTCGAGGGGCTAGCCGTGATCCACGCCGACCAACTCCCTCGCTAAGGCATCACTGCCGCTCATTCTACCACCAACGCGTCCAACTTGCACACCTGCGCACAGAGGCCGCAGCCGTAGCAGAGCACCGGGTCGATCTCTACTGCCTCCTCCCCCAGGTCGAGCGCGGGGCAGCCGGTGAGGAGGATGCACCGCTTGCAGAGGACGCACTTCTCCGGGATCACCCGGACCGTCCCTACCCTGATCCCCCGCCGCATCGCCTGGATGGCGCACTCCTGCCGCGCCAGGACCACCTTCACCCCCGGCAGCGACAGCGCTTCCTGGATCGCCCGGGTGGTCGCCTCCAGGTCGAACGGATCGACGACGAAGAGGTGCTCCACTCCCATCCCCTCGACGATCCGGGCGATGTCCACCCGTCGGTTGCCGGGGGGCTGGAACGTTTCCTCGGTGCCGGGGTTGACCTGCATGCCGGTCATGCTGGTCCAGCCATTGTCCATAATCACCACCGTCAGCGGGACCTGGTGCTGGACGGCGTTGACCAGGGCGGGTATGCCGGCGTGGAAGAAGGTCGAATCGCCGATGGTGGCGATGACCGGCGTTTTCACCCCGGCGTGGACGTACCCCTGTGCCAGGCCGATGCTGGCTCCCATCGAGACCTCGTTCCACACGGTGTAGAACGGCGGGTTCATCCCCAGGATGGTGCAGCCGATGTCGCCGGTGACCATCACCTCGTTCTTCCGGTAGCCCGCCCGACGGATCGCCTGGTTGATCGCCATATAGGTGCCCCGGTGGGGGCATCCGGCGCAGACGGTGATGGGACGGGCTGCCGCCCACTGCTCCGCCGCCACCCCGCTCAGCAGGTCCTCCGGCATCTCCAGCCCCGCCGCCTGGGCGATGCTCCGCACCACCTCCCGGACGGTGTACTCACCGACGCGATCCAGCGTCCCGTCTAACTTTCCCACGATCCGGCCCGCGAACCCCGCCCGCCGCGCCTCCACATGCACTCCTCGCTCGATGTGGGGCTCCAGTTCCTCCAGGACCAGGACCGTCCCGCAGTGGTCGAGCAGGCGGCGGACCTGGTCGGCGGGGAAGGGATGGACCGCGCTCAGCCGCAGCACGGAGACCGTCCCCGGGTCGAGGCCGAGGCCGGAGGCAACCTCGAAGGCCTCCTCAAGGTAAGAGACCACGACCCCCGACGCGATGATCCCCAACCCGCCCGGCTCGGGGGCCAGGTCCAGCCGGTTCAGCCCCATCTCCTCGATGACCCGGCCCGCCTCCTCCAGCCGCCGGATCAGGTCCCGATGCTGGGCCATACAGATGGCTGCGCCCGCCTTGGTGAAGCGGGCGATGTCGCGGATCAGTTGCGGCTCCCGCTCGGGCGGGGGCGGCGGCTCCTCCACCTCCACCGGGGCTTTGGAGTGGGAGAGCGAGGTGACCAGCCGGACGAGGACCGGCGTCCCCACCCGCTCCGAGATCTCGAAGGCCACCTGGACCAGCCGGTACGCCTCCGCCACGGAAGGGGGGTCCAGCATCGGCAGGTCGGCCATCAGCGCATACCCCCGGCTGTCCTGCTCCGCCATCCCCGCGCTGACGCCGGGGTCGTCGGCGACATAGATGACCAGACCGCCGACGCAGCCGGAGTAGGCGATGGAGATGACCGAGTCGAAGGCGACGTTCAGGCCGGACATCTTCATCGTGCACAGGGCCCGCTGCCCGGCCCAGGCGGCCCCGGCAGCGATGTCGAAGGCGACCTTCTCGTTGGTGCTCCATTCGACGTGGACGCCCTGCGGCTGGCGGCGCAGGAGGCTTTCGATGGCCCCTGTGGACGGTGTGCCCGGATAGCCGGTGACGACTTTCACCCCCGCCTGTAGCGCGCCCAGCGCGAGGGCCTCGTTGCCGGTGAGCAGTTTCTTCATCACGTCCTCCGAAAAAACCTGACCTTCGGACAGGAGTTCGGACATCTCTCTCCCGGCAGCTGGAAGCCGCGGCTACGAGTGGCGAAGCCGCCGAAGGGCGGCTTCCCAACCGGCGCGGGCGCGGTTTCCCGCCAGCCCCGCCTGTTTACGGCGGGGCGGACCAGGGATGTCCGAACTCGTTTTCGGCATCGACCTAGAAGTCGTCTGGAAAACCGTAACCGAAGACTTACCCCTATTGACCTCCCTCATCGGGGGCGTGATCCAAGCAGAAACCCACTCATAGCCCTCGCGGCGTCAACGGCTCGGCCGGGGATTCCAGCGTCGGCAGGAACTGGCCCATCCCCGGCTCGGCGACGATCTCCCCCTCCCACAGCACCTTGTGCCCCCGCTGGAAGGTCATCACCGGCCAGCCCAGGACGGTCCGCCCCTCGTACAGGGTGTAGCGGGCGTTGGTGTGCTGGTTCCCCGCCCGGATGGTGAACTCCCGCGTCGGATCGAACACCACCAGGTCGGCGTCCGACCCCACAGCGATGGTCCCCTTGCGCGGATAGAGGCCGAAGATGCGGGCGGGGTTCTCACACAGCACCTGCACCAGCCGCACCAGGCTGATCCGGCCCCTGTTGACCCCCCCGTCGTAGGTCAACGGCAGGAGCGTCTCCGCCTGGGGGGAGCCGAAGGGCTGCTCCAGGAAGTCGCCATGGACGTCCTTGTACTTCGGCGCGTGGTCCGAAGCGACGGTCTGGAGGGTGCCTTCCCGCAGGGCGGCCCACAGCGCCTCCCGATCCTCGGCGGTCCGGATCGGCGGCCCGATCTTCGCCAGCGCGCCCCGCTCCTCGATGACCTCCTGGGTCAGCGTGAGGTACTGGGGGCAGGTCTCGGCGAAGACGGGCAACCCCTCCGCCTGCGCCTGCCGGATCGGCCGCAGCGCGCGGGCCGAGGTGACGTGGGGGATGTAGAGGCGGCATCCCACCACCTCCGCCAGCCGAATGGCGCGGAAGACCGCCTCCTCCTCCAGCGCAGCAGGGCGGCTGGCGTTGAAGTACTTGGCCGACGCGTTCGGGCCCTTGAGGTATTTATCTTCCAGATAATCGATCCCCCCGCCGTTCTCGGCGTGGACCATCGCCATCCCGCCGTTCTGGGCCAGGATGTCCATCGCCTTGATCAACTGGTAGTCGTCCGTGTACCAGCCCTGCTTGAGGTAGGTGAGGAAGAACTTGAAAGTACGAACCCCCAGTTCCATCACTTTGGGGATCTCCGGGACCTGCTTGGGGGCCTCGAACAGGCCACCGTGGAGGCCGAAGTCGAGGCAGGAGTGAGCCAGCCCGTCCTCCAGCATCGCCTCCACCTGCTCCAGCAGGTTCTCCCCCGTGCGGGCGTAGGCGAAATGAAGGAGGGTCGTCGTCCCGCCGTAGGCCGCCACGCGGGAGCAATCCTCCACCGTGTCCAGGTAGACCGGGTGGACGTGGACGTCGATGACGCCGGGGAGGACGTACTTGCCGGTGACGTCGATCACCTCCCGCGCCCCCTCCCGCGGCAGGTCCGGCCCGACGGCGGCGATCTTCTCCCCCCGCACCCCCACATCGGCCCGTTGGATGCCTTCCCCGGTGACGACCGTACCGCCGGTCAGCAGCAAATCGAAGGACACACTCCCCATTGTCCTCTCTCCATCCTTCACCACAGAGACACAGAGGACACAGAGGATAATGGAGTTTTTAGAGAAGATCTCTGTGCCCTCCGTGCCTCTGTGGTTATATCACTTGATCCGTTTCAGCGCCTCCAGGACCTTCTCCGGCGTGATCGGCAGTTCGTGGATGCGGACGCCGATGGCGTCGGCGACGGCGTTGGCGACGGCGGCCGCGGCCGGGGTCAGCGAGGGCTCGCCGATCCCCTTGGCCCCGAACGGCCCCTTCCCGGAGCCCGACTCCAGGACGATGGCCTTCGTCGGCGGGAAGTCCATCGAGGTGGGGATCAGGTACTCGGAGAGGGTCACGGTTTTGGGAATGCCCTCCTCCATCACGTACTCCTCCAGCAGCGCGTACCCTAACCCCTGGGAACTGCCGCCCTCGATCTGCCCCTCCACGGCAGCCCGGTTGATGGCCCGGCCGATGTCGTGGCAGGCGACGGACTTGAGCAGCGTGATCTCGCCGGTCTCGGTGTCCACCGCCACCTCCACCGCCTGCGCGCCGAAGGTGAAATCTGGAAACACCCGCCCTTGCAGGTTCTCCGGGTCCAACGGATCGGTGAAGGGGGCGCGGAAGAGGGCCAGGTTGGAGAGGGGCAATCCCTCCGCCGCGCAGATCTGCGCCATCTCCGCCAGCGAGATCGATTGCTCCGGGTTGTGCTTGACGAAGATCCGCCCCTCCGCCATATCCAGGTCCTTGGGGTCTTCCTCGAAATGCTTGGAGGCCCGGTCCAAGAGGACCTTACGGACCGCGCTGGCGGCCTGGTAGACGGCGTTGCCGGACATGTACAGCTGCCGCGTGGCGGTGGAGGTGCCCGCCAGGGGGGTCAGCGCCGAGTCGGTGCTGTAGACCGTCACCTGGTCCAGCGGCACGCCCAGCACCTCGGCGGTGATCTGCGCCAGGCTGTTGACCTGCCCCGCCCCCAGGTCCGGCACGCCGGAGCGGACCACCACCGTGCCGTCCAACTCCACGCCGACCCAGGCGCGGGAGGTGTCGTGGAGCCAGGTGATGCGGCCGTAACTCTGGAAGTAGGAGGCGACGCCCCGACCGATCTTGACCGAACCCCGGTCGGGCTCCTTCTCGCCCAGGGCCTCCAGCGCGCGGGTGGCGGTCTCCTCCAGCCAGGCCGCGCTCTCGATGACCTGACCGGTCGCGTTGGTATCTCCCGTGCGGAGGTAGTTGATCCGCCGCACCTCCATCGGGTCCATCCCCAACGCCTCGGCGATGGCGTCCATCTGTTGCTCGTAGGCGAAGGCGGCCTGTGGTCCCCCGAACCCCCGGAACGCGCTGGTGAACGGGTTGTTGGTCGCCACCGCCACCCCGTCCACGCGGACGTTGGGGATGCGGTAGGGGCCGGTCGCCATCACCACGGCGTAGAGGAGGACATAGGGGCTGAGGTAGGGGTAGGCCCCCGAGTCGGCCACCAAGTCGATCTCGGCGGCGACGATGCGGCCGTTCCGTTTGACGCCGGTGCGGTGGGTGATGATGAAGGGGTGTCGTTTGGACTGGGACATCATCGACTCTTCGCGGGTGTAGACCAGTTTCACCGGCCGCTGAGTGTGCTTCGCCAGGAGGGCCAGGAAGATCTCGACGGTGATATCCTCTTTGCCGCCGAAGCCGCCGCCGACCATCGTGCCGATGGTGCGGATCTTGTTCTGGGGCACGCCCACCGCCTTGGCGATGCTGCGGAAGTGCTCGACGACCTGGGTGGAGACCCGGATGTTGATGACGCCCCGCTCGTCCACCCAGGCCACCCCCGCCTCCGGCTCCAGGTAGGCGTGCTCGACGAAGGGGACGCGGTAGGTGTTCTCGATGATCAGGTCGGCCTCCGCCATCCCGGCGTGCACGTCCCCCTTGCGGATCTTCCAGCGGGCGACGATGTTGTCCGGCTCGTAGACGATCGGCGCGCCCGGCTTCATCGCCTCCAGGGGGTCGAAGACGCCGGGCAGTTCTTCGTACTCGATCTCGATCATCTCCAGCGCCTTCTCGGCGATCTCCAGCGTCTCCGCCGCCACCAGGGCGATCGGCTCGCCGACGAACCGGACCCGGTCGCGGGCCAGCACCGAGGTCAGCGATCCCTTGCGGACCTTCTGACCGGTCTGTCCGGGGATGTCGGTGACCAGTTTGCCGTCTGGCAGGTCCTCCGCCGTCAGCACGCAAGCCACCCCGGGGAGCGCCCGCGCCTTGCTCACGTCCAGCCGCTTGATCCGCGCCGAGGGGACGGTGCTGCGGAAGACCTTGGCGTAGAGCATCCCCGGCATCGAGAAGTCGCCCGCGTAGACCGTCTTGCCGACCGCCTTTGCCAGCGCGTCCACCCGGCGCAGGGGCTTGCCCACGACCCGCAACTCAGGCAGGTCCACGGGAGGAAGCGGCTTCGCCGTGTACTTCGACTTATACAGCCCCATTGCTCACCTCCCTTCCTTTGCAGCAGCCATCCGTTCCGCTGCCAGTTTGATCGCCTCGACGATCTTCACGTAGCCGGTGCACCGGCAGAGGTTGCCGGAGATCGCCTCCCGGATCTCTTCGTCGGTCGGATGGGGGTTCCGATCCAGGAGTGCTTTGGTAGAGACGATCATCCCCGGCGTGCAGTAGCCGCACTGGATCGCGCCCGCGTCGGCGAAGGCCTCCTGGATGACGTGCGGATGGGCCTGGTCGCCCAGACCACCGTTCGTGACGATCTCCGCCCCGTCGGCCTGCCAGGCCAGGACCAGACAACTGTTGACCGGCTTCCCGTTCAGCAACACCGCGCACGCCCCGCAGTCCCCCTTCTCACAGCCGTTCTTGACGTCCGTGTACCCCAGATCCCGCAGGGTCTGGAGGAGTGTCCGGTTGGGGGGAAGAGCGATCTGGTGCGTGCGGCCGTTGATATGGAGCGTGACCACCTTGGTTTCCATAGGTCTCCTCCTCAAATTGACCACAGAGGCGCAGAGGACACAGAGGGGCAAAAGTTTCGGAGGGAAAACTCCGCGCTCTCTGTGTCTCCGTGGTTCTTATCTCCTCTCCTCGCTCAGCAGCCGGCGGGCGAGGACCTCGACGATGTGTTTCCGGTAGGCCGCCGAGGCGCGGATGTCGTCGATGGGGGACGTTGCCTCGGCGCAGAGATGGGCCGCCTCGGCGACGAGTTCGGGGGTGAGCACGCGGCCCTCCAGCAGTTTCTCCGCCTCGTAGGCCCGGATCGGCCGCGGAGCCACGGCCCCCATCGCGATGCGTGCCTTGCGGCAGGTGCCGTCCTCCCCCACCTCCACCACCACGGCGACGCTGGCCACGGAGATGGCGTCCGCCTTCCGCAGGCCCAGTTTATAGAAGCCGCCAACCGCGCCGGACGGCGGGACGGGGAACCGGATCGCCGTCAGGAGTTCGTCGGGCTGGCGGAGGGTCTGCCGGACGCCGAGGAAGAACTCGTCCAGCGGGACCCAGCGGGAGCCCTCCTTGCTGGTCAGTTGGACCTCGGCGTCGAGCACCAACAAAGGCGGTGCCGTGTCCGCCGCCGGGGAGGCATCGGCTAGGTTGCCGCCGACCGTCGCCCGGTTGCGCACCAGGGGGTTGGCGAAGACCCGCGCCGCGCTCCACAACACCGGCGCGGCCTCGGCGATGAGGGGCTCCTTCAGCAGTTCGGCCACGGTCGTCGTCGCGCCGATGACCACGTGACCGTTCTCCCGACGGATCCCTCGCAGTTCCTCCAATCCGGCAACGCTCACCAGGACGGAGGGGCGGTGGCGTCCGCCGCGCATATCCACGACCAGGTTCGTGCCGCCAGCGATGGGCGCCACCCCCTCTCTCGCCTGGGCCAATATCTCCAGCGCCTCGGAGAGGGTCCGGGGCATCAGCAGTTCAAACTCTGGCAACACCGCAGCACCTCCTCAAATGACGCATGACGCATCACGTTTGACGTTTGACGTTTGACGTATGACGCATGACGCAGGTCACAGGTCGCAGGATTCACTTTGCCGCGCAGTCCAGGACGGCGCGGACGATGCTGGCGTAGCCTGTGCAGCGGCAGAGGTTCCCCTTCAAGTAATCGCGCACGTCCTGCTCGGTGGGCTTCGGGACCTCCTTGAGCAAGCCCTTGGCCGTGATCAGCATCCCCGGCGTGCAGAAGCCGCACTGGAACGCTCCGTGCTCGATAAACGCTTCCTGCAACGGGTCGAGTTGGCCGTCCGGTTCGGCCAGGCCCTCAACGGTGAGGATCTCACTTCCGTCCGCCGCCACCGCCAGCACCAAACAGGAGAGGGCCAGTTTGCCGTCGATCATCACCGTGCAGGCCCCGCACTCGCCGATGCCGCAGCCATACTTGGAGCCGGTGAGGTGGAGCCGCTCCCGCAGGACGTTGAGGAGCAGTTCATTGGGCGCGACCCACAGCCGGTGCGTCTCTCCGTTCACTTTCAACGTGATCTCGCACCGTCCGTCAGCCGCCACCCGCTTCCCCTGCTCCTTGCTCCCTGCTCCCTGCTCCCCGCTCCTTGCCTCTTGTCTCCCTGCTTCCTCGCTTCCCTTCCACTCCCCCGCTCTCCTCCACGCCTCGTTGAGCCCGTCGATGGTCAACACCCGTACGATCTCCCGCCGATACCAGGCGGTGGAGCGGACGTCGTCGATGGGGGAGACCTCCTCGGAGGCGACCCGGGCCGCCTCGGCGACCAGGTCGTCGCTGAGGACCTGGCCCACCAGGACCGCCTCCGCCTTCCGGGCGCGGAAGGGGGTCGGCGCGACGGAGCCGAAGACCAGCCGCGCGTCGGCGACCCGGTCGCCGTCACGGATCACCACGATCGCCCCGTTCACCTTCGCCAGGTCGGCCGCGACGCGGGAGACCTTGTAGAAGACGCTGCCGGTGTTCGGTCGGGGACGGGGGAGCACCACCGCCGTCAGGAGTTCCCCCGGCTGAAGGGCGGTCTTGCCCGGCCCGAGGAAGAAGGATTCCAGAGGGAGCCGCCGTTCGCCGTCCGGCCCAGCGATGACCACCTCCGCGTCGAAAGCGATGAGCGGCGGGGCGGTGTCGGAGGCGGGCGAGCCGTTGCAGAGGTTCCCGCCCACCGTCCCCATCACCTGCACCTGGGTCGTGCTGAAAGACGCGCACGCCTCGGCGAGGGCCGGGTAGAGGGCCTGGACCCGCGGATCGCGCCGGATGGCTCGGATCGAGGTCCGCGCGCCGATCCGGACGCCAACCTCATCGACAGAGATCCCCGCAAGGCCCGGAACGTGGCGAAGGCTGACCAGGTAGCGGGGGGCGAGCCGTTCCATCTTCATCTGGACGACGAGGTCGGTCCCGCCCGCCAGCACCCGCGCCCGGTCGCCGTACTCGGCAAGCAACGAGATCGTCTCCTCGAGCGACGTCGGCTCCAGGTAATCGAACGTGTGCACAAGGATGTGGGTGTTTGTCATACTCCCCTCTCCCGATCAAACTGCACAGGTCGCAAGGAGCAAGGGGCAAGGACCTACTTCCCTATCCCCTCGCTTCCTTGCTTCCTCGCTTCCTCCAAGTCACGTAACGCCCGCAGGACTTTCTCCGGCGTGATGGGCAGTTCGTAGAACCGGACACCGATGGCGTTGTAGATGGCGTTGGCGTAGGCCGCTGCCACAGGGTTGGTCGCCGCCTCACCGATCCCCTTGGCACCGAACGGCCCCGTCGGCTCGTAGGTGTCGGCAAAGTAGGTGACCAGATCCTTCAGCAGCGGGCTCTCACCCACGCCGGGGATTTTGGCGTCGATCAGGTAACCTCTAGAGAGGACGTGTCCGTTCTCATCCCACTGGTTATCCTCGTAGAGCGCGAAACCCGCTCCCTTGGAGAGGCCTCCTTCCAACTGCCCGGCCGCCATATCCGGGTTGATCACCGTCCCGCAGTCGCTGCCCATCGCCGCCCGCACCGTGCGCACCCGCCCGGTCCAGGTATCCACCTCCACCTCGACGAAGACGGAGACGTAGGCCGGCGGGCAGTTGGTGGGCCGGTAACTGACCACCGCTGCGATGGTCTTCCAACTCTCCATCCAGCACCGGGTAGCCAGTTCCTCGATCGTCATCTGCCGGTCGGGGATCGCTGGAGCATAGACGACCCCCTGGCCCCGTTCCTCGTCCAGTTTGAGGTCCAGCGCGTCCGGCATCACGTTGAGGTAGCGGGCCGCCGTCTCCAGCAACTCTTTCCGGACCTCCTGAGCCGCCTTGAAGGCCGCGCCGCCTCCGGCGTAGACCCCGCGGGTGGCGTGGGTGACGCAGTCGTAGACGGTGGTACCGGTCCCGGCGGGGACCACGTTGACCTTGTCCAGCGGCACGCACAGCGCCTCCGCCACCAGTTTGGCGATCGCCTCCAGCGTCCCACCGCCGTGGTCCGTCACCGCCGTCACCACGTCGATGGAGCCGTCTTTGTTGACCTTGACCATCGCGCCGGAGAAGTCGATGACGTCGCCGGGCTGGGGCGCGCCTGCGCTGGAGGTATGGAACCCGCGCGCCATCCCGATCCCCCGACGGTAGCGGCCCGTCTTAGCCTCGGGCGGCTCCCGCCGGTCCCAGCCGATGATCTCCTTGCCTCGCTCCAACAGTTGGGGCACCCCGTCGCTGCGGACGATGGAGCGGACCAGCGGTCCTTGCCCCCAGAAGGTATCACCCAAACCCACATAGTTCTTCAGCCGCAGTTCGATCGGGTCCACCCCCAGCCGCTCCGCCAACTCGTCCATCAGCGACTCGACGGCGAAGGTGACCTGCGGGTTGCCGAACCCCTGCATCGCGCAGGAGGGGGTCTTGTTGGTGTAGACGGCGATGCCCTTGTAACGGACGTTGGGCAATCGGTACATCGAGACCAGCCAGCCGATGCAGACGCCGAGGAAGGAGTAGGGCTGGATATTGTGAGCGCCGATGTCCGTGATCAGTTCCATCTCCGCGCCGAGGAGCGTGCCGTCGCTTTTGGCCGCCAATTTAAGGTGGATCTGCACGGGATACTTGGTGTGCTCGAGGAAATCCTCCTCCCGTGTCATGCTCAACTTCACCGGCCGACCCGCCTTGAGGGCAAGGGCGGCGCAGATGGGGATGGGCGTGTTCATCTGGATGCTGGAGCCGAAGGTGCCGCCCATCGGCATCCGGATCACGTCGATCTTGCTGAGGGGGATGTCGAAGAGTTCGCCCAGGATGATGCGGACGTTGTGGATGGACTGGGTGGTGGCCCAGACGGTGAGGCCGCCGTCCGGCTCGGGGCGGCAGACGGCGGTCTTGGGTTCCAATTGCATATGGTAGATCTTCGGCGTGCGGAACGTCCCCTCGACGACGATGTCCGCCTCAGCGAAGGCCCGGTCCACGTCCCCTTCCTCGATCTCGCGGGTGCAGGCGATGTTGTTTTCGATCTTGATCTCTTTGTCGCCCCAGAGCACCGTCTCGTGGATGGGGACGGCCCCTGGCTGCATCGCCTCGATGGGGTCTGTGAGGACAGGAAGTGGCTCATACTCCACCTTGATGGCCCGAACCGCCTGCTCGGCCAGGAACTCCGTCTCCGCCGCCACCGCCGCCACCGGCTCCCCCATCCGGCGTACCTTGTCGGCCAGGACGGTGAAGTCTTTATGGAGGACGGGCGGGATGGTGATGATCCGCTGGTTGAAGCGGGTGTGGGGTACGTCGTCCCAGGTGATCACCACCGCCCCCATCGCCTCCGCCTCGCTGATGTCGATGCTCTTGATGCGAGCGTGGGCATAGGGGCTGGCGAGGATTCTACCGTACAACATCCGGGGGAGGATGACGTCGGACGGGTACCGCTCTCGCCCCGTCACCCGCGCCACGCCGTCCTTGCGAGGCGTCACCCTGCCCAGGATATGGAATTCTTTCTTCATACTCCTGCTCCTTCAGCGGCGGATCAGCGAGTCAGCGAACCAGCGAGGATCGCTGATTGGCTGGCTCGCTGACTCGCTTTATACCACTCCCATCACCAACGCGATCAGCGCCATCCGCACGTACACTCCGTTGCGCACCTGGCGGAAGTAAGCGGCGTTGGGCAGGGAATCTACGTCGGTGGCGATCTCGTCAACGCGAGGTAGAGGATGCAAGATCGTCACGTCGGGGCGGATCCGTTCGACCATCTCACGGGTCAGGATGTAACTTCCCTTCAGCCGTTCGTACTCTGCCGGATCGTCGAACCGTTCCTTCTGGATGCGGGTCATATAGAGCACGTCGGCCTCGGCGAGGGCGGCCTCCAGGTCGGTGGTCTCCACCACCTCCACGCCCTGCTCCCGCAGCCGGTCGGTGATCTCCGAGGGCATCCGCAGCGCTTCGGGGGAGACGAAGATCAGCCGGCAGTTGTAGTGTTTGTACAGTTCCACCCCGGCGTGCACGGTCCGCCCGTACTTCAGGTCGCCGCAAAGGACGATGGTGAGGCCGTCCACTCGACCCTTTTCGGAGCGGATGGTGAACAGGTCGAGGAGCGCCTGCGTGGGATGCTGTCCCGCGCCGTCGCCGCCGTTGATCACCGGCGACTCGGCCGCGTCGGCCGCGATCTTCGCCGAGCCGATCTGAGGATGGCGGATGACGATGAGGTCCACGTACTGGTCCACCGTGCGGATCGTGTCGGCGAGGCTCTCCCCCTTGGCGACCGAGGTGCCGGCGGCCGAGGCGAACCCTACCACCTCCCCACCCAGCCGGTGCATCGCCGTTTCGAACGAGAGCCGCGTCCGGGTGCTGGGCTCGAAGAACAGCGTCCCCATCACGTACCCCTTCATCAGGTCCAGCGACCGCTCCTTCTCAAGCCGCCCCCGGAACTCCTCCGCCACCTTCATTATATGCTCAATCTCCTCTCGGGTAAACTGCGCACCGTGCAGGATGTCCTTACCTTTCAAATCGACCATTGACCACCTCCATTAGCGTTCAGGGTTCGAGGTTCAAGGTGCAGGGTACAATCTCCAATCGCCCAGTTGCCCAACCACCCAATCACCCAGCGAGCGTGCGGACGACCGACGCTAGGCGGGCGATCCCCTCGTGGATCTCCTCCGGCGTGAGGGAGCAGAAGGGTAGCCGGACGAAGCCGTCGCCGCCGCTGCCCGCGAAAAAGCCTCGTCCGTCGGTGAGTCGCAGGTTCGCTTCCTGGGCTGCCCGCAGCAGATCGTCGGCGCGGACGTCGTGGTTGAGGGTGATCCCGAGGAAGAACCCGCCGTCGACCCGGTGCCACGTCGCCAGGCCCTTCAAATGGGCCTCCAGGGCTTCCATCGTCGCGTCCAGACGGGGCAGGTAGAGAGCCTTGAGCCGGGCCAGTTGCTCCTCCAGCCAGCCCCGTCGGATGAACTCGGCGACGATGGCCTGGTTGAAGTAACTGGCGTTGATGTAGGTATCCTCCGCCATCTTCGCCAGGTCGTCCGCCAGACCCTCCGGCGCAATGGCATAGCCGACACGGAGCCCGGGGCTGATCAGTTTGCTGTAGGAGGAAAGTTGGATCACCCGCTCGGGGGCCAGGTCCCACAACGTCGGCAGGTCCTCCCCCCGGTAACGAAGTTTCCGGTAGGGCACGTCCTCCATAATCCAGAACCCGTATTCCCGGGACAGTTGAGCGATCCGCTCCCGCTTCTGGCGGGCCATCACCGTCCCGCTGGGGTTCTGGAAATCGGGGATTACGTAGAAGAGGACCGGCCTCTCTCCCTTCTTCAGCCGGTCCTCCAGCGCCTCCACATCCGGGCCGTCTGCGGCTAGGGGGAGGCCGATCACGTGGGCCCCCGCCCTCCGCAGGATGGTCAACGTGCGGTCGTAGGTTGGCTCCTCCACGTAGACCACGTCGCCGGGCTGCACCAGCATCCGCGCGACCAGGTCCTGCAACTGGAGCGACCCCTGACCGATGATGATCCGTTCCGGGTCTGCGCCCGTTTCCCGGGCGATGGTGTCTCGGAGTAGGGGATAACCGCGGGACTTTCCATACTGGAGCACCCGCGCCGCGTCGCTGTCCAGCACTGCCTCGGCACACACTTTGATCTGTTCGACGGGGAAGCTCTCGGCGGGGGGAACCCCCCGGGTCAGTCGGATCAGCGATGTGGACATCCTCTTTTCACCTCACAACCCCAGGTAGTGTTTCTTGATGTGCTCGCTCCGGGCCAGTTCCTCGCCGGTTCCTTCAAGCACGATCCGCCCGTTCTCCAGCACGTAACACCGATCGGCCAGTTCCAGGGCGTAGTGGATGTTCTGCTCCACCAGGAGCACGGTGAGCCCATGTCCCCGGAGCGCCTGCAACCGCTCGTAGATCCCGTCCACCAGTTTTGGAGCCAGCCCCAACGATGGCTCGTCCAGCATCAGGAACCGAGGCCGCGAGGCCAGCCCTCGGCCGATGGCCAGCATCTGCTTCTCGCCACCGCTGAGGGTCCTCGCCATCTGCCGGTGTCGTTCCCGCAACACGGGGAACATCTCGTAGACCTCCTCCAGCACCCCGGTCCTAAGGCTCTCCCGGTTCCCGTAGGCCCCCATCAGCAGGTTCTCCCGGACGCTCATATTGGGGAAGAGCCGTCCCCCTTCCGGGACGTGGGCGATTCCCGCCTTCGTCACCCGGTGGGGAGGCCACCCCCCGATCTCCTGGCCGTCGAACAGGATCTTCCCGGCGGTAGGGTGGATCAGGCCGGAGATGGTCTTTAGGAGCGTCGTCTTCCCCGCCCCGTTGGGACCGAGGATGGCGACCACCTCTCCCTCGTTGACGTGGAACGAGACGTCCCGAAGGACGGGGACCTTACCGTAGCCCGCGTGCAGTCCTTCCACCCGCAGTATCTCGCTCATCGGATGGCCCTCTCTCCCAGGTAGGCTTCGATGACCCGGGGATTGTTGCTGATCTCCTCAGGTGTCCCCTCAGCGATCAACTCCCCGGCGTCCAGGACGAAGATCCGCTCGCACAGGCCCATCACCATCTGCATCACGTGCTCCACCACACAGAGGGTGACGGACTGCTCTTTGTTCAATTGTCGGAGGATCTCCATCAACTCGGCCAGTTCCGCCGCCGTCAGGCCGGCCCCGGCCTCGTCCAGCAGCAGGAGGTCCGGCTCCGTCGCCATCGCCCGGGCCAGTTCCACCCGCCGCAGGGAGGCCAGCCCCAGGTCCCCACACTTCTGGTGCCGGATCTCCTCCAGTCCGCAGAAGGAGATGACCTCGTCCACCTTCTCCATCACGTCGTCCTCGCCGTGCCGGTTGTAGGCCCCCACCCGCACCGTCTCCTCGACCGTCATCTCGGTGAACGCTTTGGTCACCTGGAAGGTGCGGGACATGCCCAATTTGCAGATCTTATGGGGCGGCACGCCGGTGATGTCCTCTCCCTTGAAGATCACTCGCCCTTCATCCGGCGTGTAGAGGCCGGTGATCGTGTTGAAGAAGGTGGTCTTCCCCGCCCCGTTGGGGCCGATCAGGCCGACGATCTCCCCCTCGTGGATCTGAAGGGTCACGTTGTTGACGGCGACGAGGTTGCCGAATCGCTTGGTCAGGTTAGATACCTGGAGTATTGGCTTTGAGGACATGCTCATCCCCTGTCACCCGTGAAAGCAGTTTCCTGTAGGCGTCTTGGAAGAAGACCGCGATCCCTTGGGGTCGGAAGAGCGCGATCAGGATCAGCACGACGGAGTAGATAACCAGATACAGGCTCTCCATCTGGCCGCCGAGGCTGGCCCGCAGGAACTCCCGCGCGCTCACCAGGATCACCGCTGCCAACAGCGGCCCATATGTGATCCCCATCCCGCCGACGATGCCCAGGATGGCCACCTCTGTGCTCCTGGCGCCGCTGAAGAAACTGGGGTGGATGAAGCCGTACATGCAGGCATAGACGGCTCCGGTCGCGCCGACGATGAAGGCGTAGATCATCAACGCCTTCAGTTTGCACGCCCGGGCGTCCACCCCGAGGATCTCTGCGGCGTCCTCGTCCTCCCCCAACGCCCGCAGGTAGAAGCCCAGTTTCGAGCGGCCGATCCTGTAGTTGACGAGGAGGGCGATCACCAGGATGGCGAGCATGATGTAGTAATATGGAATGTAGGTGCCGAACCGCATGTGGTAGAGGGAGAAGGAGTAGTAGGGGAGATACCGCTCCACCGGACCGCCCACGTCCTCCCACATCACGAAGGCCACTTTGAGGACCTCGACCAGGGCCGAGGAGGTCAGCGCGTACCACACCTCCCGGACCTTGAAGCGGAACAGAGGGAAACCGACCAGCACGGCGAAGCCCGTGGCGACCAGCCCGCCCAGGATCATCCCGATCCAGGGAGAGACGTTCCACCGGATGAGGAGCGTGCCGGAGGTGAACGCGCCCAGTCCCAGGTAGGCGAAGGCCGCCAGGTCCAACTGTCCGGCCATCCCGCCGATGATGTTCCAGGCCGTCGCCAGCACGCCGTACAGCAGCACCGTCGTGACCAGGACCAGGTTGTACTGGTTGGTGCGGATCAGGAGGGGGATGACGAGGGCGATGGCTAACACCACGCCTAAAAGAACCCGGTTGAAGGTCGTCGCTTTGATCTTCACTATTTCCTCCCGAAGAGTCCTCGAGGACGAACCCACAACACGAGGATGAAGATGAGGTACACAATGAGCGACCGCGCCCGGGGATCCCACAGCGCCATCGAGAGGGATTCAGCGGCCCCGACGATGATCCCGGAGATCAGAAGGCCGGGGATCGAGCCCAGGCCAGCCAGGGCCAGCACGCACCAACTGAGCAGGCCGAAGCGGACGCCCATTGTGGGATCGACCTGCTGGAACGTCATCAACAACCCACCTGCGATGGCCGTCAGCGCCGAGCCCAGCCCAAAGGCGAGGGCGTAGGTCCACCGATAGTTCACCCCCACCAATGAGGCAGCGTCCAGGTCGTCGGAGGCCGCCCGGATGGCCCGACCCGGCCAGGTCTTGCTCAGGAAGAGGGAGACGCCCCCGATCGCCAGGATGCTGACCACGGCGGAGATCAGCCGGGAGAGCATGATGTTGTACCCGGCGATGTGGATGCTCCCCTGGATGAGGGAATAGGGGAGCGCCCTGGGCTGGGCTTTCCACATCAACTGGGTGATGGCCCGCAGGAACGTCATCAATCCTACCGTGACCGCGATCTGGGTCACGTATTTCTGCCGCAGCGTCCCGTCGATGATGGCGTAGTAGGCCACCACGCCGACGATG
>Ga0209426_1001051_pt1 | contig 20247 bp, 17 predicted proteins | sample Deesub1362B_J571_FD_187697 | JGI IMG/M metagenome (GOLD analysis project Ga0209426, IMG submission 187697) | Deep oceanic, basalt-hosted subsurface ecosystem from Juan de Fuca Ridge flank, Pacific Ocean, CORK Borehole 1362B_J2.571 (SPAdes)... ...
TACGTGCCATAAAATACTCCTTATATCGATGTTTATAACATCATTTGGGGAGCAAAATATCACTTATAGCTGTTGTTCAAATTTCCTGATCCACCTCTACCCTTGAATCTATTGCAGGATTGTTTATTGATGGAATCTTGCAAAATGCTTCTATTTCAAGTGATGAGGCAGGGCAATTTTTCGGTGGGCATACTATGAAAGCCGATACACGTAACCAAGCATTAGGCGGTTATACAAAACTGTTTGATGATGGGTTTGTGGAACGTACACGCTCAAAGTCAAACCTCAATGGCAGTGGTCGGGCGCATGACGTTCGAGTGACGTTTAATTTACAAGGTCAACATGAAGTTTTAGACAATGCTTTAAAAGACCCAGTGCTAAGAGGGCAAGGCTTTTTACCTAGATTCCTCTTAACTATTCCTGAAAACTTGGCAGGTACACGCCTACAAAATGCAGCATATCGCAACAAAAACGCCAACAAAGACCACAGGCTTATTGCTTATTGGACACGGTGCGAATCATTGCTCGATAGCTGCCCACAGGTGCAGACAGAGCATGAGTTGCATAATGGGCGTTATGTCATTCCTATGAATGAGGAAGCCATAGCGATTGATACAGAGTTTTATAACGTCATTGAGTCGCTGCAACGTGTAGGCAAGCGTTTTGAGTACCTACAAGCGTTTGCGAGCCGTGCAAGCCAATTGGCACGCCGTTTAGCAACGGTATTTGCTTATTTTGAGGGATTGCAACAGATTGACGGCAAAACCCTACAAGGAGCTTGTGAGGTCGTTAAGCATTCATTAAATGAATGGGCAATGTATGCAGAAATTGAGGTTAAAGCGGAAAGTGATGCTGAAAAGCTGATTAAGTGGATTGTCGGTAAATGTGTGCAGCAAAAAACAGACAGACTTACTTACTCATATATACAAACCTCATGCCCTAGACCGATGCAGAAAAACAAAAACCTTTTGGAAATGGTTATTCAGCAACTAGAGGATTCACACCATATCAAGATTGAATCACTAGGGCGTACTCGATACGTTGTAATTAACCCTTTATTACTGGAATCGTGACTAAGTGACTAAGTTAAGCTGAAACCCTTATACAGCAAGGCTTTTCACTTAGCAGTCAGCAAAAATGGCTTTGACTAAATGACTAAGTGGATGACTAAAAACTATATTCATTTAGTCACTTAGTCATTGCGTTATTTAGTGACTACTGAACGCAAAGCCTTATATATAAAGGCATACAGAGCAATTTAGTCATTTAGTCAGCTTTTTAGATAAATGAAATATATTTGAGAATTGAACAATGCCAAACGTAAACAAAGCAATCGTGATGGGTGTGTTAGGTCGTGACCCTGAAACTAAGAATTTTCCCAACGGTGGCAGCATTACGACATTCAGCGTTGCAACTACCGACCACTGGAAAGACAAGACCACTGGAGAGCGCAAAGAGGCTACAGAATGGCACAGAATCAGCACCAACGGACGTTTAGCCGAGATTGCTAGCAAGTACCTCAAGAAAGGTGGAAAGGTTTATATCGAGGGCAGCATGAGAACAAGGAAATGGAAAGACCAAAGCGGTGCAGATCGTGAAGTAACCGAGATTCGGGCGGATATTCTGCAATTGTTGTGATGCTAGATAACTTGGTACAGATAGCTCCTCAAATGTGGGGAGCTTTTATTATATGAATGGTCATAATCACCATGCTTAAATGCAGTCGCAGCAAAGTTTACGCCATTTTTAACGAATACCTATCTTGTATCACTACGTGCAACAAACATTCTCTTTTTATAGGAGTGCAAGTGTGATTGTTCTATCAATAATTTATTGTTTTCTAAGGTCAATCCAAAATTGGATAGGGCTAACCAGTGGGGGGAGCTATCAAGTTGAGTGATGACATAGATCGGACACCACCGACCTACTCACTCATAAAAAAATTTCTGTTTTAGCAAATAAGTTAAAGTTGTTAAAGTTAAAAAATCACTGCAAAGGCTTATATATAAAGGATTTACCTAGTTATAAGCCGATTTTCAAAAGTTAAAATGATGTTAAAGGTGCTTACTATTGCTTACAGCTACGGCGTTCTAAATGTCAGGTTTTATCAGGTTGTGAACTTAGGATTACTTAGGATTTTTGCAGTCTGTAACCATAGGTTTTGATAGGTTCTGACTAACATTTACTAACATGTGCAGCGTTTTGGATGTCAACAATTGTTAACAGCATGGCATCTTTGAATACTAGGTTTTATAAGGTTCAAACCTTATCAATTCTTAACAGTGCAGCAGAAAAACATGCCGTAATCATGCCGTAATGAAAGTGAGGTTTTGTGAGGTTCAAAGCGTTTGAGCATCTTTGAATACTAGGTTTTATAAGGTTTTGTATTTTTAAAGCAGTCCGAAAAACTAACATTTACTAACATTATGACGGCGCAAAATTGCGTTGGCTAAATCCATGTTTTAAAAGCAAAGCTCAAAATTGAGCAACGGTATTCACTGGACGAAAACTTGACCACATTTCAAACGCGACCAAGTGAGTAACTTAAAGTAACTCAGTCAACAAAACGCGCGCGCGCGCGAGGGAGAGAGTAAAACGTGGTTTTAATGCTTAAAATCCCAATAGAGTTACAGTGTGATTATTCGGGCGGTTTACTTCTGCAAATAACCTAAACATAGGACTACCCCCCATTGGTCAAGATGACCATACCTGAGCCATTAATTAGAGGAGCAGCTTAAAAGGCAGTCAAAAATAACGAGCTTTACCATAAAGGATAGGATTCTAAATCTAACCCCACCTGAGCCACCAGTAAGGTGAGCAGATCAAATATTTAGGTTTTGCGTTCCACCAAAAAGAGGAAGCGAAAAACACAACAAATAATTGTTGAAGTGCTAGAGAATTAAAAAACGTGGGCGTGCGAGCAAGTTTAAATCCTGAGTTGGACTCCCCTTTCCCCTACCAAACCCGACAAGAAAGCAGCCTAGCAGCACATAATTTGTATCCCAGTTTGTATCCCTAACTTTTTAATAATATTTTTATTATTTATAAACAATAACTTATTAATTTTGTTCAATTGTCGCCACCCCAAATACCTTTAATAAAAAAGCCACTTACTTAAGTGGCTTTTTTATTGACAAGATTTTTATATTTTTTAATTCTTAGAATATCAATAACGTACAAAACACAAAAATGATTCATTGTTAGAGAAAATATAGAATAAAACCCTCAAGCAACTGATTTAAATATCAATTTCATCATGTTTATTTTAAAAATAGATTTCACTTCGATATTTACATAGTGAGTACTTGACCTTCCCATAATGGTAAGGTCTATGCTTTAAGCAATCAAAGAATATTTATAGGTAAATCCCATGGGAACCGAAATAAATCAAAGATTAAGCTTACAAATTGAAGGTATGACTTGTGCAAGTTGTGTAAGTCGTGTTGAAAATGCTATTAAAAAAGTTGATGGTGTGCGATCAGCCTCAGTAAATTTAGCCACTGAGCGTGCAGACATTACACTTAATAAGCCTTTAGATCGTCAATTATTAATTCATGCAATTGAACAAGCAGGCTATGATGTTCCCCAAAACAGAATTGAATTATCAATAAAAGGTATGACCTGTGCCTCATGTGTTGGTCGTGTCGAGAAAGCACTCAAAGCCATCTCTGGTGTAACTGAAGCAAATGTCAATCTTGCAACTGAACGAGCAACAGTAAGTGGTTCGGCAAGTGTAGAGGCATTGATCGCAGCAATAGATAAAGCTGGATATGATGCTGTAGAAATTCAAGCTTCGATTGCCGACCCATCTGAGCAGCTTCAGAAAAAAGATCAAGAACGCGCTGAACTTAAACGGGATTTAATTCTTGCCACGCTTTTTGCTATGCCTGTGTTTATTCTTGAAATGGGCTCTCATCTAATTCCAAGCTTTCATCATCTGATTGCTCAAACCATTGGGATGCAAAATAGTTGGTACATACAATTCGTACTGACTACCCTTGTATTAACGATTCCAGGAAGAAGATTTTATTTAAAAGGCATCCCAGCTTTATTTCGTCTAGCACCAGATATGAATTCTTTGGTAGCCGTTGGAACATTAGCTGCATATCTATTTTCTATAGTGGCCACCTTCTTTCCAAACACACTCCCTTCGGGAACAGTCAATGTTTATTATGAAGCTGCTGCGGTTATTGTTGCTTTAATCTTACTTGGTCGTTTTCTTGAAGCAAAAGCAAAAGGACGTACTTCAGAAGCGATTCAACGTTTAGTCAGTTTACAAGCTAAAACAGCTCATGTTCACCGTGATGGACAAATGCTTGAGATTGCAATTGATCAAGTTATTGCTGGCGACATGGTGATTGTAAAACCTGGCGAAAGAATACCTGTTGATGGAAAAGTGACTGATGGAAATAGTTTTGTCGATGAATCCATGATTACAGGTGAACCGATACCTGTTGAGAAAGTGGTTGGTAGCGATGTGGTAGGTGGTACGATTAATCAAAATGGAACACTCACTTTTACAGCATTAGCTGTTGGTGGTGAAACCATGCTGGCGCAAATAATTCGCTTAGTTGAGCAAGCACAAGGCTCTAAAATGCCGATTCAAGCGGTAGTCGATAAAATTACCTTATGGTTCGTACCAGCAGTAATGATTGCAGCAGTGCTGACATTCTTAGTTTGGTTAATTTTCGGCCCATCTCCTGCCCTAACTTTTGCCTTAGTAAATGCAGTCGCAGTACTGATTATCGCTTGTCCATGTGCTATGGGTTTGGCAACACCTACATCGATCATGGTGGGTACAGGTCGTGGTGCAGAATTAGGCGTGTTGTTCCGTAAAGGCGAAGCTTTACAGCTATTAAAAGATGCAAAAATTGTAGCTGTTGATAAAACAGGTACTTTAACTGAGGGACATCCAGAATTAACTGATTTTGAAGTCACATCTCAGTTTGAACGAGATCAAGTTTTGGCTGCTGTAGCTGCTGTTGAATCCCGATCAGAACATCCTATCGCAAAAGCGATTGTTGATCAGGCCAAGCTAGAGAACTTGGTTCTTCCTAAAGTTGATCGCTTTGATTCGGTTACGGGTATGGGTGTATCTGCAGTGATCAATGATGATATTCAAATTAATATTGGTGCTGATCGTTATATGCAGCAGCTCGGTATTGAAGTACAACCATTCGCAACAACTGCTTTACGTTTAGGTGATGAAGGTAAATCACCACTTTATGTTGCGTTGAATGGTCAACTAGCAGGAATTATAGCGGTTGCTGATCCAATTAAATCCACGACTCCCGCAGCGATTCAAGCTTTACACCAATTAGGGCTGAAAGTCGCAATGATCACTGGAGATAATGCACGTACTGCTCAGGCAATTGCAAAACAATTAGGAATTGATGAGGTGATCGCTGAAGTCTTACCTGAAGGAAAAGTTAATGCAGTCAAAGAGCTAAAATCCCAATATGGTCATATTGTCTTTGTTGGTGATGGAATTAATGATGCCCCTGCATTAGCTGAAGCCGATGTAGGTGTAGCGATAGGTACAGGTACAGATGTTGCAATTGAATCGGCAGATGTCGTGCTCATGTCTGGCAATATGCAAGGTGTAACAAATGCAATCGCCTTATCCAAAGCCACAATCGGCAACATTCATCAAAACCTGTTTTGGGCTTTTGCTTACAACACCATGCTAATTCCTGTTGCCGCTGGAATATTATATCCAAACTATGGAATTTTAATGTCACCCATCTTTGCTGCAGGAGCTATGGCATTATCTAGCGTCTTTGTATTAGGAAATGCACTACGTCTACGTCGTTTTCAACCACCTTCAGTACATCTAGGTTGAGGAGAATAAGATGAATATTGGTAAAGTCTCTCAAGCTTCAGGGGTCTCAACCAAAATGATTAGATACTATGAACAGATTGGTTTGATCCCGACTGCGGGGCGTAATAATGCAGGTTATCGCTCCTACTCAGCGACTGATGTTGAACGTTTAAAGTTTATCAAGCGAAGTCGAGAATTGGGATTTTCAGTTGTGGAAATCTCAGATTTGCTTGATCTGTGGAATGATCGCAATCGACAAAGTGCTGATGTAAAACGCTTAGCACTCGGACATATTGAGAAATTAGAACAACGCATAAACGACTTACAGCAAATGGCGAATACGCTGAAAGATTTAATCAATTGCTGCGCAGGTGATGATCGACCTGAATGTCCGATTCTTGAGGGTCTCAAAGAACCGAGCAATGAAAATAAGGAACAGCATCACCATAATGATCTGCTATCAATTTCACCATTAGCGAAGAAAAAATAAGGTATTAAAAAGGGCTACGAAAATGTAGCCCTTAAACTTTGTCTAAATGATTTTAGCGCGGTGGGAAACCTGCTTCAGTCAATGCTTCAGCAACCTGCTCTTGTGTTGCTGTTGTTTCAACTGTCACTTTACGACTTGGTGGATCAGCAATCACTTTAGCATTTGCATCCAAAGCTTGAATTGCTCGAGTAACACCGCGAGCACAACCACCACACGTCATATTCTCTACATGAAATTCCATGATATCTCTCCAATAAAATAGATGGTTAATAGAATATATTCCTTCCCATCATTGTAAGGTCAAGCGATTTTTTACTTGATCTTCTTTAGAGTTAGGTTACACCTTAGCTACTAGAAAAAACTCGGAGAACAACTCCAAGTTTAATTCAATGATTTCCACCTAAATCATGCGGTTAATGTGGTGCAGGGCCACCTACTATCGGCTTAGGTTTAGGACTTAACCAAATTAATAGACTCGCAAACACAAACACCAAAGCCAAAATCATAAAGACATGATTTGCTGAAATCGTAATTGCTTCTTTATCGACAAGATTGGCGATCGTTGCCAAAGTAGCATCAGAAGAAAACCCATTTTGCAGCAATGTATTTTGAACCTCTTGTGGATGCAATGAATTAACCATTTCACTACGCGCCACTTTGGTGTGATCATCCCAAATCGTAACTGCAATCGAAGCACCGATTGCCCCTGCCATGGTTCTTAGAAAATTCATCAAACCTGCAGCAGATGCCATTTCTTGGGGAAGAACCGAGCCCATTGCAATATTAGACAACGGAATAAAGAAAAATGGGACAGCAAAACCCTGCAATATCTGAGGCCAAGCCAATGCCATAAAATCTGCATCAGTTACCCAAAATGCACGCATTAAGGTTACAACACCCAGCAAAGCCAAACCAAAACTCGCTAAAGCACGTGGATCATATTTGGTTGATAATTTGGCTACAATTGGAGACATAGTCAAACTACCAAAGCCCATAGTTGCCGTTAGATAACCAGCCCATGTTGCGGTATATCCTAGATTGATTTGCAACCACTGTGGGATCAATACAATACTGCCAAAAAATGCCCCAAACCCAAATGCTAAGGCAGTGACAGAAACTGCAAAACCTCGATGCCTAAAAACATATAAATTTACAACAGGGTGTTTTTCGGTTAACTCCCAAATCATAAAAACAATAAAACCAATCACGGCAATTAAAGCTAAAACGATAATACTACTACTGTTGAACCAGTCTTTTTCATGCCCAAGATCAAGCATGAGTTGTAAAGCACCAATCCAAAGTACCAGCAATCCTAACCCAATGGCATCTATGCGTAATTTTTCTGTTTTGGTTTCAGCTACTGACAACAAACGCATTGCAGCGAGAACACAAAATATTCCGACAGGTATATTGATAAAAAATATCCAATGCCATGATAAATTATCGCTAATCAAGCCACCTAAAATAGGACCTAGAATAGGTCCAATCACCGTTGTCATTGCCCATAGCCCCATCGCTTGAGCATGTTTTTCAGGTGGGAAAATACGCATCAATAATGTTTGACTCAGTGGCATTAACGGTCCACCACAAAGCCCTTGTCCGATCCGGAAAAAGACCAACATTTCTAATGAAGTCGCTAGACCGCATAAAAAAGAAAAGACCGTAAAGCCAATCAAACCAAAGACAAAGACACGAACCGTACCAAATCGCCCTGCCAACCATCCAGTTAAAGGAACACAGATGGCTTCAGCCACTGCATAAGACGTAATCACCCAAGTTCCTTGAGAACTTGAAACGGCAAGGTTACCAGTGATATGAGGAACAGAAACGTTAGCAATCGTCGTGTCTAACACCACCATAAAGTTAGAAAGTGCAATTACAAAAGCTGCAAGCAATAATCGCCCACCACTGAGTTCTGCAAAAGGATTCTGAGTCTTCATGATGAATTACTTCGATGCGAGATCAATATCTACTTGCATTGAAAGGCCTACTCGCAGAGGATGCTCAGCCAACTCTTTAGGATCTAAGGTGATGCGCACAGGTAAGCGCTGAACCACTTTAATCCAATTTCCAGTCGCATTTTGTGCAGGAATCAATGCAAAAGCAGCACCTGTTCCACCTGAGAAACCTTGAACTTTGCCGTGATAAACGACTTCATCCCCATATAAATCAGATGTTAATGTCACAGTTTGACCTGCTTTCACTTTTGCCAATTGGCTTTCTTTGAAGTTGGCATCTACATACAACGCTGAAACGGGTACGACAGACATCATGACTGTTCCAGGTGCAACACGCTGTCCAATTTGAATATTCTTACGTGTTACAACACCATCTACAGGGGCACGTATAATCGTTCTTTCCAAATCTAATAATGCTTGATCAACATGTGCTTTTGCCACTAAAACATCTGGGGTTGAAGCCTCATTGACACCTTGAATCAAAGCATCGTTTGCAGCCAAAGTACTTACCGCAGCATTGCGACTCGACATAGCTTGAGCAAGTTCTGCTTGAGCAAGCTCTAAACTGGCTTTTGCAGTCGAAACAGCACTTTGTGATTTACTTAATTCTTCTTTAGAAATTGCACCTGAAGCAGCAAGTTCGTTACGACGTTTTAACTCTAAACTCACTCGATCATATTCAGCTTGGGCTTTATTGACTTGAGCTTGAGCACTTGTGATTTCATCTTTAGTTACGATCACTTGTGAATTCAGAGAGCTGCTATTTGCTTGGCTTTGTTTGTATTGACGTTGTGCTTTTGATAGCTCCGCTTGAGCCTGTGCAAGTTGAATTTGTGCATCTCGTTGGTCGATTTTAACTAAGATATCGCCACGTTTAACCTGCTGTGTATCCTTCACTAAAACTTCAGCAACTTGTCCACCGATCATAGAGGTCACTTGTGCTGTTTCAGCACCAACATAGGCATTATCAGTGCTTACAGAATGATGAAAAAATAATGCCCAAATCCCATACAAAATTGCAGCTATGATAAGAATCAGGGCAAATAGTCCTAAAAACTTTTTACGCTTTGCTTTCATTGCATCATCAGATAAAGCTTGCTGTTCGTTGGTTTGGGAGTCAGTCATAAATTATTCCTGAAAATTAAATAGATCATTTACTTCTGTTTTAATCAGCCGATCAGTCTATGTATCGAAACTTAACCGAAAGTTAAAAACAAAAGATAAATATGAACAAAAATTTCAGAGGATTCTACCGACAAATAATCATATTACGAGAATAAAAAAAATAACTGATGCGTTCAGTTCTAGCATTTTGATAATAATTAAAACTATTTGTTTTCAAAAATAGAAAAAGCGCCAAATGGCGCTTTTTTTAAATTTTTCAAAAATTAGAAAGCATATGATGCGATTGCAGTCGCTATTGGCTTATCGTCATCATTGACCATCGTCATGCGCATCGTGCATCCTTTACGCCCTAAACGCAAAGTTTCTGCACGAGCGATAAAATATTTACCACGACCAGGTGCAAGATAATCTACACGCATATCAACAGTAGCCAAACGAGAAACTTTTTTAATAGTATCCGGTAAATCCTCTTGTGTTGCACGGCGATATAGCTGTTCCATTGCAACCACTCCACCAATACTATCCAACATCGTTGCAGCAACACCACCATGCAAAATTTGGAACGCAACATTACCAATCAATTCTGGTTGCATCTCAATGTAGCCTTCAATTTGATCATCAACTACACGCATGACCATGCCACAGTGCTTAAAAAATGGTGAAGAATTAAATGCTTTACAAAGCTGTTTTAATACCACGCCATGATCGGCTTTAGCACCTAACTGAATATTACCTGTCCAGTTTTTCTTTACATCATTCATACGCTGCCTGAATCCATAGATCGAAGCTGATGAGCATTGATAAATGCCTGCAAATACTTATGACTTATCATGAATACTGCATCGCATGATCAAAATTTCAACAGCCCTTTTGAAACATCCCATAATTTTTACAAAACCAAAATTATAGGGCTACAATAGTGAGGACATCGAATTGACCTAAGCCGCTAAGTTCTCCCCTAGCATGACTTAAATGATTCAATTATTCCTATAGTGTAATACTGAACATCGAGATTGTTATGACTTATACGTTCAATCGTCCTGCTTTCCCTGCGACTCGCATGCGCCGTATCCGTAAAAATGACCAATTACGAGCGATGGTAAGCGAAACACAATTGACAGCTAATCACTTGATTTATCCAGTTTTTGTACTACCAGGACAACAACAAGTTCAAGACATTCCGAGCATGCCAAATATACAGCGTTTATCTGCTGATTTATTGCTCAAAAAAGCAGAACAACTTCTTGAGTTAGGTGTTTCAAAGCTTGCATTATTTCCCGTTACCCCTCAAGAAGACAAAAGTTTAACTGCTGAAGCAGCATGGCATGAAGATGGATTAGTACAAACCACTTGCCAATTACTTAAAAAAGAATTACCTGAAATGGTACTCATCACAGATGGTGCGCTTGATCCTTATACCACTCATGGTCAAGATGGCATTATCGATGAAACAGGCTATGTGTTGAACGATGAAACTGTTGAATGCTTAATTAAACAAGCATTGAGTCATGCTGCGGCAGGTGCAGATGTTGTTGCCCCAAGTGACATGATGGATGGTCGTATCGGAGCAATCCGTCAAGCACTTGAACAAAACGGTTTTATTTATACCAATATAATGGCGTACTCTGCTAAATATGCATCAAGTTTCTATGGTCCATTCCGTGATGCAGTTGGCTCTGCTAGCAATCTAAAAGGTGGCAATAAATATAATTATCAAATGGATATCGGCAACCGTGCAGAAGCATTACATGAGATTGCTTTAGACATCCAAGAAGGTGCAGATATGGTCATCGTTAAACCAGGAATGCCATATCTAGACGTTGTTCGCGAAGTAAAAGATACTTTTGGCGTACCAACCTTTGTCTATCAAGTTAGCGGTGAATACGCGATGCTTGCAGGAGCTATCCAAAATGGCTGGTTATCGGACAGCGTTATCTTAGAATCATTAATGTGCTGTCGTCGTGCAGGTGCAGACGGTATCTGGACTTATTTTGCTGAAGAAGCCGCACGTAAACTCAAAGAGATGAAATAACTCTCCGAAGCTACAACACTCCTCACCTCTTTAACAAGGAGGGAGGAATCTTTAAATTGGTTTGACGTTAATATGCATATTGCTATCATTGGTGCAGGGATCAGCGGCTTAATGACAGCTCTGGAACTTGCTGAACAAGGCTGTTTTGTTGATATTTTTGATCAACAGCAAGCAGGTCAAGCTGCATCTTGGGCTGGTGGTGGTATTTTATCGCCTATGTATCCGTGGCGATATGCACCCGAAGTTAACCAATTAGCTCAGTTTGGAAAACCGCTCTATCAAATGTGGGATGAAAAACTCTACCCAATCACAGGGATTGATTTTCAGATTCACGATACAGGCATGCTAATTTTCGATCAGGATGATTTTGATATTGGGTTGAGTTATGCAGCTAAGTTCAATGAGCCGATGCAACAATCAGAATATTTAAATCAGAATCAACTCAATCAGATTAATCCACGTGTTTCAACAAAATTCAGAGAAGCCATTTATTTTCCTCATCTATCTAATGTGCGGAATCCTCGCCTACTTCAATCTCTGATTAGTTATTTGAAACAACATCCTTTGGTTCGTTTTTTTGAACATAGTCCAATCGAAAAGTTAATCATTCAAAAACATAAAATTAAGGGCTTGCAAAGCGAAGATGGTCACCAACACTTTGCTGATCATGTAGTTTTAACTTCAGGTGCGTGGACAAAGCATTGGGAAGAACAGTTACAACTGAATATTCCTGTTCGTCCTATCCAAGGTCAAATGTTGTTATTCAAAACACCTGAAAATTGGCTTCCAACGATGTGCATGAATCAAGTGATGTATCTGATTCCACGTCAGGATGGTCATATCGTCTGTGGTTCAAGTATGGCGGACTGCGGTTTTAATACCACTGTAGATGATCAAACTCAGCAAGACATTTTGACAGCGTGCCTAGAAATGGTTCCTGAGCTAGCTCAATTTCCAATCGTAAAACGTTGGGCAGGCTTGCGCCCTAGCTCACCACATGGCATCCCATACATTGGGGCGATTCCAGAGCTTGAAAATTTGTGGGCAAACTTTGGACATTTCCGCAATGGATTATGTATGGGAGCAGGTTCAGCACAACTGCTGCGTCAGCTCATTCTAGGGCAACCGACATGTGTTGAACCAAACGCGTACTCTCCAACCCAACTACGAAAGAAACTCTTAGTCGTCGAGTAAAATTTCACCTAATGCGATATCTAAAGTTGGATATTGAAACTCAAAACCAAGAGCTTGTAAGGCTTTAGGCTGTACATATTGACCATTTAAAATCAATTGTGATTGTTCGCCTAGAGCAAGCTCAAATACAAACTTTGGCAATGAAATAAAGGGTTTGCGCTTTAAGATTTTGCTAGCAATCTTAACGAATTGCTGTTGATTTGTTTGCTCAGGTGCAACGAGATTGTAAACCTTCTGCGCACTATTGGAGTCAAGTAAAAACACTAATGCACTTAACACATCTTGGATATGAATCCACACTACTGGCTGTTGCCCTGAACCAATCTTACCCGCGGCATTTAATCGAATCGGCAACAACATTTGCGGCAAAATTCCACCACCTTGACCAAATACAACCCCCAAACGAATAATCTTCGTATTCTGTTGCGAAAACTTTAAAGCCGTTTGCTCCCAAGCTTGGCAAAGCTCAGACATAAAAATCGCCTGCGCTGGGGTGTTTTCATCACAACTGGTATTCCACTGCTCTTGTGGATCAATACCATAGTAGCCAATCGCTGAGCCAGAAATAATGCATTTAGGAAAAATATGTTGCTGTTGCAACCACTCATAAAGTCGTTGGGTGGTATTGACACGACTATTAATTAATTGCTGTTTACGCTCACTACTCCAGCGTTTCTGACCAATATTTTCGCCCGCTAGATTGATGACATAATCAATTTGTTGGGTTTGAATCTGCTCAAATGAAGTCACCCATTGCAGATCAGGATGTTGTGAAGATTTATTCGTTTGTCGAGTTAGCGCAATGACCTTGTACTGTCTTTTCAACAAAAAAGGTAAAAGATGAGAACCAATAAATCCACTCGCCCCTGTTACCAATACAGTCAATTTTTGCATCGCACTACCTATCAAAAATCATGTGTATAGATAGTCTTAACAGAACAAGGGTGAAGTACAAGTGAACTTTATTAACCTAGTTAAACATCTTGTTCGCCATTCGTTGTGCTTGTGCGCCATAGAACCACAATGTGATCAAATATAGAGGTATTGCAAGCATCAACCACATTACTACAACGATCACAAGAAAATTTGGCTGCTGTAAATACGCAATAAAGTTCTGCCAAACTTCAGGATCATTGCGACTAAAAATGAATAACCCGAGTAATAATCCAAATAAGTTGTACCCCCAAAAAATTAAACTAAACATCAAAGTGAGTTTCTTTTTTTCAGTTGCAGTTGGGGCACGGCGTTGCTGTTTTAAAAATTTGAATAAAACAAAAATAATAGCAATCAAATACGGAATTGCTGTGAGTATACCTGCAATATTATTTGGTAAAATAGCAGCCAGCACGCCTGCTACCAAAGTTGAAACCAAACAAATAATAAAAAACCATAAATAATATAAACGAAGTGAAATCATGTAGTTAAACCCAATTTGAGTGGTTTCATTAATTAATTATAAATTTTTTTCACTTTTTTTTCATTTTTATGTCAACCGATCAACATTCTTTAGCGTTATATAGGGTACAAGGTCGCAGCAACCGAATCTAAATTGCACGGCATCCGCAACGATTTTCGGTGACCTTTCATTATGACTCTCCATCTTTAGCATTTGTTTTGTTAGCAGCCAAAACTTTTGATAAAGATTTTGACCGACGATTTATCATCACTCGAATCGTCGGTTTTTATTTTTCTAATGATACAAAAATAAAAATATAGGATTAGCCATGAACTCGATTATCTATTTTGAAATTCAATCCTCCAATCCCAAACGCGATACTCAATTTTATCAAGGTGTCTTTGGTTGGCATTTCAAGCATGTTGATGGCTTACCCATCGAATATTATCGTATCGAAACGGAAGGGATTCATGGTGGATTACTTCAACGTCCAGTCGCAATCCCCTCAACTGAATGCGGTACCAATGCTTTTACCTGTACGATTGAAGTAGACAATTTTGATGAAACCGCAGCCAAAATTTTAAGCTTGGGCGGTCTTATAGCGATGGATAAATTTGCGATTCCTCATCGTTGTTGGCAAGGCTATTTTCTCGACCTAGACAATAATGTCTTTGGTATATGCGAAATAGATGAGAATGCAAAATGACAGTGTTATACTAAATTTTCATAAAATTAAGATAGTTAATTCAAATAAAAATGAAATGTCCAAACTGTCAAAACGAAGTTGTGAATGAGAATATCAATATCCAAACGGATATGGGGAAATGTCAAAACTGCAATCATCTATTCAGAGTATCTGAAAATTTTGATTCATCGCCCCAATTCGCTTTTGATATTAATCAACCACCCAAAGGTGCTTGGTATAAAAATGACATGCAAGAAATTAAACTTGGTGCAACCTTAAGAAGTCCAATCGCCTTTTTCTTGGTTCCATTTATGCTGATATGGTCAGGTGGTTCATTGGGTGGGATTTATGGTACCCAAATAGCAAACCAAGAATTTAGTCTTTTACAAAGTTTATTTGGTATCCCATTTATCATCGGTACATTAATCTTTGGTTTTTTTACTTTACTCGTCCTGTTTGGAAAAGTTGAACTCACCATAGATCGTCAAGGCGGAAAGGTTTTTACAGGCATTGGGAAATTAGGTAAATCCAAATCTTTTATGTGGAATGAAGTGAGTCGAATCAGAGAAAATCATATTCAAAATGCTTCCAACAAACAACAAGGACAAATCTTTATAGATGCCGCGCAACCCATTCGCTTTGGTTTGGGCTTATCTCCAGAACGTCAACATTATATATTTCATACATTAAAACGAATACAAATGCAGTATAAACCTGAAAGAAGATAATTCATGGCTTTTCTTGAGGAACAATATATTTTAGAGGCTGAGAAAGAACTCAATCTTGTATTTCCATCATCTTTTAAAAATAAAATGATGATCGAAAATGGTGGCAATATTTTTGTTGAAGATGATGATTGGCAAATTTTCCCATTTTTCGATCAATCCAATCAAAAAAGAAAAATACGTACATGCAACCATATCTTGCATGAAACAAAAATTGCGAAACAATGGACTGGCTTTCCATTACATGCCATTGCGATCGCCCGTAATGGATGCGGAGATTATTTAATTTTTCTTCCGCAGAAACACGACCCACATACGCTTTCAGATCTAGTCCATATTTGGTTTCATGGCACCAATGAAATTCAACCCGTTGATTTAGATTTTAAAACGTTGGTATAGAGCCTATTTAAAACGCTAAATCAATTTATCGCATCAGTATTTGATGATTAAAATAAAAATTTGGAATTATTTACCCTGAAACTGTGGCAAACGTCTTTCAAGCATGGCTCGAACACCCTCTTGAGCATCCTCAGATTCAAATAGTGGTTTAAGGTAGTTATCCATTTTATCAAACGCAACTGTATGCCCTAAAGTCACTCCATCGGTTGCAGAAGCTAATAGAGCCTGCACAGCGAGTGGCGCAGCAATACAAATCTCTTTAGCAACTTCGATCGCACGCTCAAGTTGCTTACCTTTTTCTACAACCTCAGAAACAAGATTCAACTCATTGGCTTTTTGGGTATCAAAGGTTTTACCTGTCAATAAATAAGGCATAGCTTTTTGCCAACCTGCCGCCTGTACAAAACGCACAGTTGCTCCTCCAAAAGGCATAATTCCGCGTAGCACTTCAAGCTGACCAAATACCGTATTTTCACTGGCAATCACCACATCAGCATTCAGCATCAACTCCACACCAGCGGTATAACAAATCCCTTGTACTGCGACAACGACAGGCTTTGTTCTGTGCCGCCCACCAACACCCCAGGGATTAATTTGGCTTTCCTCAAAATTAAAAATGCCCTGTGGAATTTTGGGTTGTAATTCAACCAGGTCCAGACCTGCCGTGAAATGATCACCATGTGCAAAAATCACGGCGCAACGTAATGCAGGATTGTTCTCATATTCGGTTAAAGCCAGAGATAAATCCTCAATCATATGACTATCAAAGGCATTTCGTTTTGCGACCCGATCCAAACCAATCAACATCATGCGATCAATAATTTCGCGGCTTACTTTTCCTGAACTCATTTTTGTATTTCCTCATTTTTTTAATAACTTCGACTCTACTGTCAAATATAAATTTATCCAGTCATTGCTGATTCGTTCCTGTTCCAGTCGCTTATTTTTATAGCAATTCTTTCTTAAAGCATGAAACAAACTCAACTCTTCTGCTGTTAAATATTGCGGTTCGCTAAAGACAGAATCAGGTTCATCGACCATTTTATCCTGAAATTGCAGTACTGTGGCTTCATCCATCATTAAAGGAATAACATCCGGAATTTTTTGGCGTACCATGCTCAGGATATTTAAACCCTCTGAATCCAGATCACCCCAGTAATAAACTTTTTTATGTTGTAGCCAAGCCGCATTGAGCCATTTGATATTTTTACCGCCGCCACAGACCACGATACTGTTTTCCAACATAGGTAAGGCTAAACCTGACTGAATATTTTCAACCACAATAATATGTTGGGCAGGCAATTCAAATTCTGTCAATACATCAGTCGAAAGCTGAAAGACTGGAAATCCACCCAATGATTGTTGCACTTTGGCACATAAGGGTTTGATCATTAGCCAGCCTTTAGGATGATCCAGACAATTAAGCCAACTGAGTAATCCACCTGTTGCTTGTATTTCGCCTTGATGCAAGACATCACAAATAGCTTCCACAAAAATCAGATTTTTTTCTAAAAATTTGGTATCGACATGCTGTAAAGGCAATGCTCTTAAATAATGCCCTGCGCCCATATTTGCTTTAAGCTGGGCAATCAAGTGGATCAGTAATTGCCAATCATGTTCAGGGTATTGTTCAATCTGTTCTAAATATTCAATTAATGTAGAAAATAGTGCATATTCTATATGTGGCTCTACAAATAGCTGTTGCAACAGAAAGGAAATTTTGTCTGAAATTTTTTTAAGTCTCTGTTGCTGTCCTAACAACTCCACCATGACATCTAATGTAGGAATGACCAGTTTGACAGGGACATGCTGTGTTGCCAACTGTTTAAATTGACGTTGTTGCCATTCCACCAGATCAGGATAGGCAAAATTTTTCCATGTCTTAAAAAATGTATGGAAATGATCTATATCTGCAAATGCCTGCTGACCTGTCGGGGCTTTGAGTGAAAGTACAATCGGGAATGGACGTTGATGGCGCAAACGTTGTTTTAAATGCCGTGGATGATCCCATTCTTTCTTGCGTAACTGAGCGATGGCATCATCAGGCAAAATTCCCCATGCTACTGTTTTAGCCATGAAGCTCAATTCCAAGTTGCTGCGCCTCGGTGGTTATGGTCTGTTTGCGTTGCTGCATCCGTTCATCAATCTCTTGCCATGTGACTTCACATAAATGACTTTCATGTTGGTCAATATCACGTTCAGCAATCAGTAATGATCGGGCAGATTCACGTGCCAGATTCAGGTTTTTATAGGGTGTAATCAGATTGACATGTATTTTCAGTGCCTTAAATACTTTTAGCACACGACGACTAACTGCTTCAGCGGTATTGGAAAAAGCTTCATCTAAAAATACAGTGCTATAAATCGGGTAATCATAACCATCAGGTGTCAATACATAAGCTAAACTTGCTGCGACAATGGTACCTGCAAAGGATTCTTTTTCACCGCCTGATTTTCCACTAGAGGATTCCAACACATCCCTTATTTCACTTGTTTGCGCATCCACTTCTTCGGCATGGAATGACATTTGATAACGAGGATCAAGCAAACGTAAACTTTCCTGATTATTGGCAGTTGCCGAGCTACTGGCTCTGTCCAAAATCGCCATTAACTCCGCCAAGTGTTTAAAACGACGTTCATATTCTTCACTATTCACGCCAGATAAAACCTGTTTTAAACGTTGTTCGAAATCGTGTACATGTGGATATTTTTCTTTCTTATAGCCCAGTCTTAAATAGCTGCCGAGCTTAAATTCCGTGCGTTGTAATACCTGATTAATCATGTCAATTCGGTCAATGATTTCTTCCCGATTTGCATTCAATTTATCCTGAATCACACTTAAAGACTGAGCGGTGTGTTTATGCAAACGTTGCTGGAATTGCTCAACCAGATTCGGCAAACCCTCCTGCTGTAATTCCTGCAAATAGGCAACATAATCTTCTAAAGCAGCCAGCCCTATCGCCCATTCTCTTTGTAAAGGAATATGTGCCCATTTATCTTTACTGCGGAATGACACCATAATGCCATTGGCTGTATTGCTAAGCGTCGTTTTTTGGTCATTTGCCTGCTCAATTAAACGCTCAAGTTTTCGTTCGGCTTCTGCCTGCAACGCATCATCTAGTTGTTTGACTTCGCCTATCCGTTGTTTCAATAACTGTCGAGCATCATCACTGATTCCGTGCTCGGCTGCTTGTTGTGCTTTTTGCTGTTTTAACTGGGTATCACGATGTTGCTGTTCTAACTGACCTCGGATTTTTTGTGACTCACCTTTTTGTAAGCGAATCTGTTTGAGCTCATTTTTTGCATCTTCCCAACGCTGGCGAGCCTGTTCAGCATCAGAATCTGCCTGCTGTAAACGCTGCAAGTCCTGTTGGGTTTGTTGCTGACGTTGTTGCCAATACGGTAAATTAATAGTATCCCATTGATAACGCTGCAATCTTTCCCACAAGCCTTTTTGCTGATTCACATTATTAAGTAACTGCCGAGCCTGTTCAATCTGTTGGTATAGCTGTTTAAGCTGTTGTTCTAACTGACTATATTCATGCTTAAGCAAGCTCAGACGAGAGGTATTGGAAAAGCCCAGACACCATGCTTTACGATCATCAACACGTTGTTGGTCTTTTTTCTCAAAGCGTCCTCTTTCTAAATGAATTAAGCCCTGTTGAGTCATGGAAAATGGCATATGATCCAGTATTTGGGTATCACTCACGCAATTTAAATCAAAACGCTGTAAATGCTGTTTTAACCAGTCACGATAGGCGTGTTCTCGCCAAAGCAACTTCCCAAGAAAACCATTGTCCTTAAAATGGACATGCTCCACTTGTTTTAGATTAACCACCTGTAAACGCACATGGGTTTTATTATTACGCGCATTGACCCATTTGGTCACCATCGAATAACGATCCTGTGGCACAAGTAATGTGGTTTTGAGTCCACCTAATGCTCGCTCAATCGCGCCTTGCCATGCTTTTTCGTGCTCTTTAACATCAATCAATTCCCCAATAAACATCAGTTCATGTTCATCAAAAGATAAATGCTGTTTTAATTCATCACGTAAACGCAATAAATGCACATCATGAATATTACTATCGGGTCTGGCTTCAATTTCCTGAATATCTTCCTGAATATCTTTGAGCTGTTGTTGGGTTTGTGCGTATTTTCCACTGATTTCAGCAAATTCATCCTGACGTTGCTTGGTATCCTGTTCAGTATTGACCAATTTTTCAGTCGCAATGCCCTGATTTTGCAGCAAAGCATGCTCGGTTAAATCATCCGCAAGTTGTAACTGTCGGGCATCGTCCTGATAACGAGATGCTTCTATAACCAGACTTTTGAGTTTATCTGTAATAAAACCCAGTTCTTTGTGCAGATTTTCAATCTGATGACCACCCAACTGTAAATATTCCTCATGACGACGTTCCT
>Ga0209426_1001053_pt1 | contig 20241 bp, 19 predicted proteins | sample Deesub1362B_J571_FD_187697 | JGI IMG/M metagenome (GOLD analysis project Ga0209426, IMG submission 187697) | Deep oceanic, basalt-hosted subsurface ecosystem from Juan de Fuca Ridge flank, Pacific Ocean, CORK Borehole 1362B_J2.571 (SPAdes)... ...
ACCTCTATACAATGTTAATTTTATGAAGGATCCTTGGCTTATAGGCCTAATATTTACATTACAACTATCAATAATAGCATTGTTAAAACCAGTAATGGGAACTCTTTCTGATAAAGCTGGAAGACTACCGATCATAGTTCTGGGGGCAGTAATCTCAATAATAGGCATGATAGTTCTATCATCGTCATTCAGTATCCCGACAATTATTTTCTCAATACTAGTGTTTGCTGTTGGTGTATCTATGAGCACAGCTGCTACAGCACCATTAGCAACAGAACTACTTGGAGAAAAAGCACATGGAACAGCTATAGGCGCCCTAGAAACAATAAAAGATGTAGGACAAGCCTTAGGACCTATAATTGTAGGTTTAATAGCTTCAAAAGCAACCTACAACTACGCGTTTCTAATCGTAGCACTCGTAGAATTTACTGCCCTAATTATAGCAATTGTAGCCTTTAAAAAACTCCGAAAATAGTGGTTGCAAGAGGATTGCGAATGTTTCATTGGGACTTTAAATTTTTCTTTGAGAACTATTTGCGGGAAATAAATGTCTCTACTATCATACATGAAACCTAGATATCGTGTACTTGAGAGAATTTCTAACTCCGATATGGAAGATTTTTACATTTTTAGGAAGCTTCTTCTCGAGAAACTAAATTCAACAGTAAAAATAACATATTTGGACACTGATGGAAAAGCAGTGGTTAATAGTGTGTATAAGCTGGGAAACATTCTTATTCGAGATTTAGTTTGGGAATTGAAAATCATAGGCGAAAAACAATTAGATCTCAAGGAATTTAATCATATAAAAGAAAATATAGTTGAAAAATCTAAAAAGCTCTTCAAAAACTGTGCATCTATTTCTATTTATTCACCAATTATTCCGAGGAAATACAGAGTAATGGCTACAGAAATCATATTGAGAAAAATGGGGTTTTCAAAAATCGAAAACTCTACAATCCAAACTCCTAATGGCCCTGAAAACATATCATTCATAAGAGGGAACATAGCAATAAGAATGTATCAAAATTCTATAGAAGTGTTTTCAAAAGACCTAAGCATTCGAGACACTATAGCTGAAGAGTTTAGAAAAACCTGTGAGAAAATATTTGGGTTCAACATTTTTGATGAAAATTTACAAGTTTTCAGGAAAGAGGAAAAAATAACTCAAATTTTTAGAAGAATTTCCACGGGTTATGGAAGGATCGCTATCACATGTGACAACAAATCTTACGTATTATATGTTTCGGGCAGCCCTAAGCCATTATTAGACTTAATAAAGAAGTTCTCTGCCAACAACAAGATTAAGATCGTTTTTGACGTTAGAAAATATGGCTATAGATTCTATGGAATCTTATACATCAAAAATTTTCTATACAACCCACAAATAGAGAAAATCAGGAAAAGGAAGAAAATGTTGAAAAATAAAATTACTAAACTCTACAAAATAAACCTCACAAAACAATAAAATAACATTTTTAATTTGAAAACTTTCTAGGTTCATAGTTAATGAGCGTGATCAATGATGATAAAGGTAAGAGAAGCTAGTTTTTCGGATGTTAAGCAAATAGTTGAGATAAATATTGCAGATGTAAGGGAATGGTATCATTTTGACATAATGACTAGAGAAAAATTGGGAAAAGCATGTTACGATGAGTTAACTTCCTTTGAAAGATATATGCATGGTGGTCCATGGCTTGACCCTAAAACCTTTGAACAATACTTTAAACTTATGAAGAATTGGGGTGGATATATTTTTGTTGCAGAGGAAAATGGGAAGATTGTGGGTGAGATAGATATAGTTATTGGACCTGATTTTCCAACTAAACTCAAGGCTCAGATGCAGTGGTTGTTTGTGCATCCAGATCATCGAGGAAAAGGTATATCCTCAGCTTTAATGCAACATGCCTTTGATTTCTCGAAGAAAATGGGTTGTAGCTTTGTTGAGACTGTACCTGAAGATGAAGTTGTAGAGTCAATATACAAACATGTGGGATTTGAAATTATAGATTATGTACATGAGTTTTTTGTAGAAGAGCCGATTAATCTTGAGACAGTTAACTTTGAAGTAAGAAAAGGTCGCGATTGGGGTGAAAATCCTTCGAAAAACATGTATGTTGTTCTTGGCGGATTTAATCATCCAGTTTCCGACTGGGCAAATCTTGTAGAAAAACAAACTCTACTTGAAATACTTGGGTTAAATAAGCCGGTTCCTTCTAGAATTGATATATGCTTGGGGGAAAAGAAAATTGTTGGCACTGATGCTGAATATCAAAGAATGTGGGCTAATCAAGAAGCTTTAAGAGATATTGAATTCATGAAAGCATCTATTGGTTTTTGTATAAATTCTTCACTTAATCTTGGATATGGTAGCGTGATTATTCAATGTAGAAGTCTTAAAGCACCTTTTTTACGTGAATTAAATATTTTAGAAAGAGGAAAGTATCCATATATGAGAAAGATGTTATAATTTTCTAATTTTACTTTGATAAGGATTTTAAGGCGATTAAGGTGGATAGGTGTTATGAGTATAGTAGTATTCTAGTTGTTTTAGAAATTCTGGTGTTCCACCTGGGTAATTTGTTACAAATTCTACAAACTTAATGATTCTCGCAAGAGTAATTTCGTGAATTTCATGTTCTATGTAGCATGCATCTTTCTCCGCTATATCTTCAGGTATTTTCAATAATAATATAAGAAATTGTTTTAAAGCGATATGTCTCTTGTATATTTGTTCAGCTATTTTAGCTCCCTTTTCTGTTAACATCACTACTTCATGTTTTTCGTAGTGAACAAGGCCTTTCTTAGATAATTTATCTAGGTATTCTATGACGCTGGACGGTTTAATCTTAAGTATTTTAGCTAGGTTTTTTATTCTGATGGTTTTTTTCTCTTTTGCTAACACGTATAATGCTTCTAGGTATTCTTCCTCCCTTTTGCTTCTCCTTTTTTTACTCTTCATAAAGTCCACTTCCAACAAACTAGACTTGTTACATATTTCCTAGAAAATTTTAGATTTGTTTCCCTTAAATCAATCGGCAATACGAAATGTTTCAACGATAAAAGGTTAAAACTTTCATATAAGTGCAATGTTAAATAGACCTAAATAGGAAGAAAACTCCTATTTACTAAACATAGTGTATAAAATCTTTAGAAAATGTTAAAAACTTCTTAGACCGCTTTGAGAAGACGAAATACAAAAATAAAAGATTAATAGAAGATCTTGGTTTATTTACTTGTAATTTCACGTATTTTGAAAACAGAATAGGTAAACAGTGTCAAGGATATAATGCCTAGTACTATTTCGGGTCTTAATAAGTCTTCAAAAGCATTGTATTCTAGTATTTCACCAGAAAGTGTCAAAACTCCTATGCTTGCTATATTAGCAATCACTATAAGTAGTTGAAGAGTTAGCATGGCTACCCCTATTAATGACCCCAATAATAGGCATGAGAGACCTTTAACGTCATTTAACTTATAGTAGAGGGATCCTAGCATTAACATGCTTATGGTTACTAAAGCAATTACGCTACCTGGGTCACCTGGTACAAATAATCCTAACACATAGTTTATACTTCCTACTCCCGGTACAAATGTTTCAATGACCCAATTGTATAGCATTATTCCCGCATATAAGAGGTAAAAAATAGCTACAAGTCCTGCTACAACAGATATGAGAACTGTTTTTCCTTCCACCATTCTCACCTCAGCTTAACTTAACCCTAAAAGATGGCCTATGAACACTATACCTACTGCTACTAAGTAGGCTAATACTATCTCGTAGATCAATGCAAACAATGCGTATTTCATTCCTAATTCGCTTCTTATGGCAGCTAGTGTGGCAAGACATGGAACATATATTAGTACAAATGCCATGTAGGCATAGGCGGATAACGGTGTGAATAATCCAGCCAATATGCCTGGAAGAGTTTCTTCACCACCAGCACCGTAAAGCATCGCCATAGCTGCAACTACAACCTCTTTTGCTACGAAGCCGAAGAACAAAGCAGCTGCAGCCCTCCAATCCCATCCCATTGGAGAAAAAATCTGCTCAAGAAAGTGTCCTAAAACACCTACCCAGCTTTTCTCCAACAAATATGGATCTTCTAATGCTTCAACTCCTATGTATCCTGAAGGCCCCGTTATTGACAATACCCAGACTAGTATTGCGGCAAGAAGAATTACGGTACCTGCCTTAAATAGGAATCTCTTTGAACGTTCCCATGTTTTAATTACTATGTTTTTAACGAGAGGCATCATGTATGGCGGTAATTCCATTACGAAGCCGGCTGAAGGTCCTTTAAATACAAGTTTCCTGAAAAATAATGCCATTATTATAGCAAGTATTAATCCAAGAACGTACATACTTAGAACTGCGGTACCTTTGTATGCTGCAAAGAATGCACCTGCTAGAATCAAGTATACTGGCAATCTAGCGCTACATGACATTAACGGGTTAACTAGTGCAGTAACCTTACGATCGTTTTCATCTTCGATAGCTCTGGTAGCCATTATTGCTGGAACATTACATCCGAAGCCAAGAATCATAGGTATGATAGATTTACCTGTAAGTCCTAGTTTATGCATTATTTTATCTACAACGAAAGCAGCTCTTGTCATATAACCTATATCTTCGAGAAAAGCTAGGAACAGGAATAAAAATGCTATATTCGGTAAGAACACTAGTATTGAGCCCACCCCTGTTATTATTCCATCTCCAAGGAACGACTTAACTATAGAAGGAAGAGTGCTATTTGCGACTAAATCGTAGAGAAAAGCTCCAAAAAACCAATCTATTAAGTCGCATAATGGTGCTGCCACATCAAAGGCAAATTTAAAGGCTATGTAGAGCATTGTTAACATTATAGGTATTCCAAAAACTTTATGCGTTGTTACAAAATCAATCATATCGGTTAGTGTTAAAGGCTTTGTTTTAACGGTTTTAAGACATTCTCTAGCTATTTCCAATGCCTTTTCATATCTTTTTTCTGCAATATATTCCTCTACGTCTTTTTGAAGTGTTTGATCAAGCATCTTACGGGATTTTTGAGTTTGCTTTAATATTTCGTCAGCAAAAGGCGATTTTTCAATTCTTTTTTCGACATCCTTATCTCCTTCTAATAGTTTGATAGCAAACCATCTGGGAAGATATTTCTTTGAAAGTTTTGAATCTTTTTCTATTATCGTCTCGATTTTTCTAATCTCGGTTTCAACAAAATCCCCATAGTCGACTATTTTCTCAGGGATTCTCTTAATTTTAAGGGATTTTATTATTGTTTCTTTAAGTTCATCTATGCCGTAGCCTTTGATGGCTATTGTGGGAACTACTGGTATACCAAGTAGTTTTGAAAGTTTTTCTGCATCTATTTTGTAGCCTTGAGCTTCAGCAAGATCGATCATGTTAAGTGCTACTATAACGTTTGTTCCCATTTCAAGTAGAGAGATTGTGAGGTAAAGACTACGTTCAAAGTTCGCAGCATTAGCGATATCAATTATTACATCTGGTTTTTCTTCGACTATGCCGTTTCTGGCAGCAAGTTCATCTAAGCTGTAGGCTGTTAAGCTATATATTCCAGGTAGATCAAGCACCTCAACTTCATATCCATCTATCTTTGTCTTTCCTACTTTCTTTTCTACCGTGGTTCCAGGCCAGTTACCAACCCAAGCTTTCCCGCCAGTAAGCTCATTAAATATAACAGATTTACCTACATTGGGATTTCCTGCTAATGCTATTTTAATTTTCCTAGAAAGTTTTTGTGGATTCTGATTTTTTACTGCTAAAAATAACAATACTTATTCCCTCACATTAATTCTTGAACAAGAATTTTCATTGCCATACCAAAACTCAAAACAATTCTCCAACCATTTGGAGAAGTATTACATCCTAAAACACATGAATTGCAAGAAGGTTGAGCTTTTTGATTATTACAGATCTCAACCATTACTGGCCCATGACCTAAGGTTTTAACTACTTTCAAAATTGCTCCTGGAAAAATTCCTAATTCAGTTAACCTGCGTGTAAGTCCTTTGCCCGCATTTACATGTACAATTTTTACTTGAGTTCCTTCGCGAGCAAAAGCTAAGGGAATCATTCGTCTGCCTCCCTGACAATTATCATTGATGCTTCGTTTTTTCTAATGGTAAGGTTATATCCTTTTGCGACAAGGTTCATAGGATCACCTAAAGGAGCAATTCCAACAACCTTAATCTTGGTCCCTGGTACTAAACCCATGTCTATAATTCTTCTTCTGATGAATCCTGTTCCTTCTATTTTCTCAATTTGGTAGATCTCTCCGATATTTGCTTCAGATAGTCTCAATTTCTTCGCCACGTTCTTCCCCTTTTGTTAGGTTATCCGAAATATATTAGGTTAACCTAATATATTTAAGTTTAATTACGAGCAAATGCACAAAAATATATAAATTAACAGCAGTATTCTCTTGTAATCTAATAAATAATCAGAAGAGAAAACAAAGAAATTAACAAACAAACCTAGTATTTATGTGTTATTTTGCTTTTACAAGTTTTTTGACATTTTTTACGACTTTTGGTAGTATGTCACCAGCTTTTCCATGAATAACAATCTCTGCTTTATCGTCAAACCAGGTCTTCTCTAAATTGATCAAAATTATTTTTGCACCATTTTTCTTAGCAATACTTGGTAGTTGAGCTGCTGGGAATACAACTAAGGATGAACCAACTATAAGCATTAAATCACTTTTAGAAACCTCGTTTACCGCTTCGTTAAAAACATCTTGTGGCAGCATATCGCCAAAAAGCACGGCATCTGGCCGTAGTAATCCTCCACAAAGATCACAAAGCGGGATTGTCATACCTGATTTAAGTTGTTTAACTACCATTTCACTTGGATGTCTAGCTCTACAAGAAGTACAAATTAACCAATTTGCTGAACCATGAATTTCTAAGACTTTCTTGCTACCAGCTTTTTGATGAAGCCCATCTATGTTTTGAGTTATAACACATCGCAATTTTCCCATTTTTTCTAGTTCCGCTAATGCTTTATGAGCTGGGTTAGGCTTAGCACGTTTTAGAACCTTCCAAATCTCTAAGGAAAACTTCCAGAATTCTTCAGGATTCTTTTGAAAGAAGGAGATCGAAGCTATTTCAGGATTATATTTTTTCCATAGCCCTGAAGGCCCTCGGAAATCTGGAATTCCACTTTCAACTGATATACCCGCACCGGTTAATGCAACTATTTTATTGGCTTCTATAATCATTTTTGCCGCTTTTATAATATTTTGATCTATATTTGTCATGTTTGGTCACATTAGTTTACAATCTTCTCATATTAAAAGTTTTGAGTACCATACAATATATATAGTTAGTTTTACTTTATCTTATGTCCATAGAAAGATTGAATGGGGGATGAAAGGCGTTGGATGTATTTGATGCAATATATATGAGGAGGTCCATTAGAGAATTCCAGAAGGATAAAAAAGTTCCAAACTGGATGATTGAGAAAGTTATAGATGCAGCTCGCTATGGTCCATCACCAGAAAATGTGCAACCATGGAAATTTATAGTAATTAGAGACCAAGAAAGTAAACGTTTCCTCGCCGATATGGCACAAGAAACAAGTTCAATGGCTTTCGGCATGGCAAAATATGAAATGCCCTCAGACAGACTATGGTATGTTGGCAAAGAAGCTAGGGTTGACACTGTTCAACGTATGTTTGATGGAAGACTTTTCAGATATCCTGAGGAAGCAGATGTTGTCATACTTGCATGTACAAGTGACCATTGGTACGATATCCCCTATGTACCAGCATCACTTAAAGAAATCACCGACATGGCTTTTGCTATGGCTATGCAAAACATGTGGCTCGCATGTACAGCCCTAGGCCTAGGAGCAGGATGGGACAGCTTCGTTTGTATCGGAGACGAACGTAGAAGAGAAATGGTCGCCAGATTCTTCGGTATACCAAGAAATTGGAGACCAATAACAGCCTTCTGTATAGGCTGGCCTAAAAGAGCAAGAGAACTTGGCCCAGCAAGATATCCACTCGAAGCAGTTACATTCGAGGAATACTGGGGTAGACCATACATTAGAGAAGCACTAAGAAAGAAAAAATAAGTGAGGTGTCAGACTATGTCTGTTTCATTTGAACTTGATCCAGAAGTGAAGAACAAATTAGAGAACTGGGCCAAAAAGATGGGATTAAGTCTCAGCGAGTTCTGTAAACTAGTTTTAGAATCTTGGGCTAAAGGTGGAGGAGAATTAACTGTTGGCAGAGTTAAATATGGTGTTCAAAGATTTGCTTTAGACTTTCCTATGGGCTTCAAAATCTTCGAGAAAACTCAAGAAGGAATAAAAGAGGTTGAAAAGAAAGTTGGAATATTCTCTAAACCTGTAATAGAACAAGATTATTGGGAATAAATGAGGAGGGATATAAATGAGTGAATTTCTCGGTAAGGTCGAAATAAAAAAGGAAGATCTACCAAAATGGCTAACTAGCAAGGAATTTGCTTTCATGAGTAGCATTGCAAAATGGTTTCTAGAAGAAAACAACATGCATATACACATAGTTCTGTCACCAGAGCTAAGAGAAAAGTTTGAAGCAAAAGTGATTGAAAAATTCGGGAAAATATCAGCCTCTAACATTAGAAAAGCAGCACTTCAAGCAATAAAAAAATGGAGTGAAAAATAAGTTCATGTGAGGGGTGAGAATGGCAAGCATAGAAACCTTAATTGAACAACTTAAGAAGCTTGTAGAAGCATTAAACACTAAAGAACCGGCTAAGAAAATGGTTCAAGAATGGCTTAAGGGATATTATGGTAAAATATTTGCCTTCGATTTCGGCGAGAAAAAGTTCTACCTTGTATTTACACCAGAAGAAGTAAGATTCGAGGAAGGAGAATACCACGCTCCTGATCTGTTAATAAGAACAGATATCGAAAGCTGGAATGCTATGGCAACAGGGAAAAAGAAATGGAGCGACCTATTAAAAGAAGGAAAACTAACAATCATCGGCTCAGCACATGAAATACCAGTTCTAATGAAGTTTGCATTCACTGCAGGAGTTCTACCAACTGGATAACAACAAACTTCAAATATAATCTTATATTTTCTTCCATCATTACTACAATATCAGTAATTTAATTTATGGTAAGTATTTTCTAAGATGGGATTTGTAGTGGTTTTTAATGACTTTATCCACTTAATAGAGTTGCCTGGAAAACTGTTTTTGCCAAATGTCAATGTCTATTTAATAAATCTTGAAGAGCCAGTTTTGATAGACACCGGTTTTGGTTTCCATGAATCTATAGGAAAACTTTTGCACGCAATTAAACAAATTACGGGGGAAAATGGTTTAAAAACTGTAGTTCTTACTCATGCACATCCAGACCATTTTGCAGGGGCAAATATTCTAAAAAAGAAATTCAATGCATATATCGCTGCGCATAAATTAGCTGTACCAGTATTGTCTGATTTCAAGAAATTAACAACTGATTATTACGGATTTAAAGGCGACATTTTCTCTTTTATAAATATTTTTTTACGAGGTCTTTGCGAGGCAGAACCTGTAAATGTGGAAATTGGGCTGGATGAGAAAGGGGAAATATGGGTTGGAGAATATTCTTTGAAAGTTATACATACGCCTGGGCATACACCGTGTCACATAAGTTTGTACTTGGAGAAAAAGGGGATATTGTTTAGTGGAGATGTAGTTGTCGGTGAGGGTTCAACATGGATAGGTGTGCCTTGCGGTGATATCGCTGTTTATATCAATTCTCTTGAAAAGATTTTGAACTTGAAGCCGAAAGTGATTTTACCGGCTCATGGACCTGTGGTTTATGATTCTGAGAGAAGAATAAGAGAGTTAATCCGTAGAAAGTTGTCTAGGGAGAAAGAAATACTTGGTATTCTCCAAGAAAAGCCAAGAACTTCGGAGGAATTAGCTATGATTTTGTATAGTGAACAGGAACAGCGTAAATTGTTGTGGTTGATAAATGTTGTTGAAGCTTACTTAGTAGATCTAGAGAGACAGGGTAAAATAACTTATAAATGGGATAAAGGGAAGAAAATATACATGATAAAAGGTAAGTAGCTTTAGATTCAATAGAACTTCGGCTACATGTTTCTAAAAGATTTTATAATTAATTTTTTATTGTAATAATAAATTTACTGTTCAATTAGTGCATTTCACTTATTTTGCTGGGTTATATTTTAGTTTTATTCGCTCTGTAGCTTTACTTAATACTATTAATTTGTATAGTTTAGTAGAAAATTTGTGAACTTAAGAATTAGAGTAAAATATTAATAGTTTTACACATGACTATACTATTCATGACAATAAGTTAATCAAAAGGGGTGAGGGAAGCTTGACATTTAAAGAAGAAAAACCTTGGTTCCAATGGTATCCAGAAGGAATACCAAAGGAAATAGATGTACCTGAGGTACCTTTATTTGAGTTGTTGAGAGAAACAGCCAAAAAATATCCAGATTACGTAGCACATGTGTTTTTTGGGAAAGAAGTGACGTTTAAAGAACTTGACGAGGCAAGTGATAGATTCGCAACTGCTTTAAGTAAACTGGGTGTGAAAAAAGGCGACAAAGTTGCTCTTCTCCTCCCAAATTGTCCACAATTTGCAATAGCATACTATGGCGCACTTAAGGCTGGAGCAATAGTCACACCCATGAATCCTCTCTATAAACCAAGAGAAGTGCAATTCCAGCTCAAAGATAGCGGTGCAGAAACAATAGTAGCTTTAGACCTGCTTTATCCTGTGGTAGAGAAAGCTAAACGCGACACAGGCCTAAAAAACATCATTATAACATCAATTGCAGACTACTTACCCCCAGTAAAGAGAGTTTTAGGAAAATTACTTGGCAAGGTTAAAACGCTAAAGGTGCCGAAAGGACCTGGCATATATTACTTAATGGATTTACTTAAAGAATATCCACCAGAACCACCAAAAGTAGAAGTAAATCCAAAAGAAGATATTGCAGTTCTTCAATACACAGGAGGCACAACTGGTTTACCAAAAGGAGCAATGCTAACACATTATAATCTAGTTGCAAACACTCTTCAAACAAAAGCTTGGATACCTGAATTTGAAGAAGGCAAAGAAATAGTAATAGGAGTTTTACCATGGTTCCACATCTACGGTCAAACCGTCGTCATGAACCTTGGTGTAGCGGCAGCAGCAAAAGTGATAATATTCCCACGGTTTGAGCCTGAAGAAATTATGAAAGCTATTCAAAAATATAAAGCTACACTGTTCCCAGCTGTTGCAACAATATATAATGCTATAAACATGCATCCAAAAGTAAAAGAATACGATTTAACTTCTCTACGTGCTGGTATCAGTGGAGCAGGCCCGCTGCCTGTAGCTATTCAAAAGACATTCGAAGAATTAACTGGTGCGAAGATTTGTGAAGGTTATGGTTTAACCGAGGCATCACCGGTTACACATTGCAACCCATTAAAGGGTAAACGAAAAGTTGGAAGCATTGGTATTCCTGTACCAAGTACAGATGCAGCAATCGCTGATCTAGAAAAAAATGAGTTCCTTCCACCAGGTGAAGTTGGAGAACTTGTTGTTAAAGGTCCACAAGTAATGAAAGGTTACTGGAACAGACCAGAGGAAACAAAGAACGTGTTCATGACTGTTAACGGCGAGACTTGGTTAAGAACGGGGGACATAGCGAAGGTAGATGAAGAAGGATTCTTCTATATTATCGACCGTAAGAAGGACTTAATCAAATACAAAGGGTACTCCGTATATCCAAGAGAAGTAGAAGAGGTATTATATGAACATCCAGCGATTAAGGAATGTGCAGTGATCGGTGTACCAGATCCTGAAGCAGGAGAAACCATCAAAGCCTTTATTGCATTAAAAGAAGAATACAAAGGCAAAGTAACTGAAAAAGATATCATTGAATGGGCAAAGGAAAGAATGGCACCGTACAAGTATCCAAGAATCGTTGAGTTCAGAGATGAATTACCAAAGACGATAGTTGGAAAGGTTCTACGAAGAGTGCTCAGAGAAGAAGAATTGAAAAAGGGCGGATAAAACAATACCACTAGCTGGTGATTAGTGGTGAAAAAACAAATTGTCGGTCTAATAGTGACCGGTTTAATTACAGCGACCCTCATTTTTTCTTTGTCCACTTACCTTGCTCTTTTGGATCCTGCAACTGGTCCCATGTGGACTTCGTTATTAACAGCTGAACATCCAAAGCGATTAGAAGTGGTTTTACCTGGATTAAGTAATGAAGTTTTGGTTTACCGCGATAGTTGGGGTGTACCGCACATATATGCGAAGTCTGAAGCAGATCTTTTCTATGCTTTTGGATATGTTCAAGCACAGGATAGACTTTGGCAAATGGACTTTATGAGAAGGTTATGTGAAGGGAAACTTTCAGAAGTGGTTGGGGAACCTGTTTATGAAATGGATGTTTTCTATCGAATTATAGGCCTTCATAGAGCAGCGGAGGAAACGTGGAATTATCTTAAACAAAATGATCCTGAGTTAGCTGATTTGGTGCAAGCCTTTACCGATGGAGTTAACGCTTATATCGAACAAAATATGGATAATTTACCATTGGAATTTAAGCTTCTAGGCTATAAGCCTGAACCTTGGACTCCTGTTGATTCCCTTACTATAGGGAAATTTATCGGCTGGGGGCTAACGGGAACTTTCTGGGATTTAGAAAGAAAAATACTGGTTGACGCGTTAGGAAGTGAAGCTGTAGACGAGCTCTTTCCGCTTTATGAGTATGAAATGTTTACAATTATACCGGAAAACTACACAGAGTATCTTAAAGATCCTCTACCAATAAAAAGTCAAATTGGAACCAAGTTTGAATCCAATAAAGATATACAACAAGCAATGTTCATAGATGGTATATTAAAGATTCTTAGGTGGAAGGAAGAAGTTGATAAGTGGTCTGGCTTTTTTGAATCAATAGGTTCAAACAACTGGGTTGTAGATGGAAACCTAACAACAACAGGCAAGCCTATCTTATGTAATGACCCGCATCTAGAGTTAACGGTTCCACCAGTTTGGTATGAAGCCCATCTAATTGTTGAAAATGGTTTTAATGTTCGAGGGGTTACATTTCCAGGTATACCAGTGATAGTTATTGGTCATAATGCTTATCTTGGCTGGGGTATGACTAACGTTGGTGCAGATGTAATAGATTTCTACTATTATGTTTGGAACGAGGACGAAACTAAATACTGGTATGTAGATCATTGGGAAGATGTGGAACAGGTTGAGGAGAACATAAAGATAAAAACTGATGATGGCTTTGAGACTAGAACATTAATTGTTAATATTACAAGGCATGGACCTGTGATTCAACGGGATAATGCGAAATTTGCGATAAGATGGACGGGTCACGGTGTTACATTAGAAGTTAAAGCCTTATACCTTTATAATAAGGCTACAAATCTAAGTGAGTTTTTAGAGGGTATGAGATTTTTCCATGTTCCAGGTCAAAACATTGTTTACGCTGATATTTATGGTCATATTGCTTATTATCCTGGTGCAAGGTATCCGATTAGAGAAAATAACGTTACTGGGATGTTGCCGTTCAATGGTTCAGCCGGTGAAGGTGAATGGGTCGGTTTTGTTCCCTTTGAAAAAATTCCTCATGTAATTGATCCGCCATGGCACTATATAGTTACTGCAAATAATAGGCCAGCAGGTAAGAGTTTTCCATATTATTGGGGAGATTCAGAATATTTCAGCCCGAGATATAGAGCTCTAAGAATTACAATGTTAATTAACTCTACAGATAAACTTTCTATCGAAGATATGATGCGTATTCAAGGCGATGATTATTCCATTCCAGCAAGTATCTTTGTACCTTACATACAACAAGTTTTCGAAGCAAAAACTGATAAGGACCCATATGTTGAGGAAGCTTTGCAATACCTTTCAAATTGGAACTATTCAATGAAAAAGGATCTTGTAGCTCCAACAATATACCTAAAATGGCTTGAAATCTATAGAAATAAGACTTTTGGAGACGAATATGCTAAAGCCGGTATCTATGGAAAAGCTAAACTCCCAGATATCCCAGTTCTCGAATATTTCACCGAGACCAATTATCAAAAATACTTTGACAATAAATACACAGCGAAGGTAGAAAGTAGAGACGATATAATCAAAGAAAGTTTCATAGAAGCCATACAGTCTCTCAAAGAAGAACTTGGAGATGACATGTCAAAGTGGACCTATGGTAGCGTACATGTAAGAGAGTTTAATCATCCTTTGGGAGTTGTTCTCTCTTGGCTTAACTATGGTTCCTTCCCTGACCATGGAAGTCGCTTCACAGTTGATCCTGCTGGAGGCTATACGTCTACAAGCGGTGCAAGTTGGAGAGAGATAATTAACTTTGCAAATCTATCAGATTCTTACTGCGTAATTCCGGGAGGACAAAGTGGCAACAGATTTAGTCATCATTACGATGACCAATTACCACTTTGGCTGGAAACAAAGTACAAGTTAATGACATTTCCAAGTTCACCAGAAGAACAGGAAGATGTCGAGAGTATTTTGGTATTAAAACCAGGGGAGGAATGAAAATGAGCCATGATTTTATAAAAAAGGATTACAGCTTTCCCATCAGTTTACTCGTAGTCATCATACTTGGATTCGTCTTTGAATACGTTTTTCACTGGTTATCTATGATCATAGCTGGATTCATTGGAGGGTTTCTCGTAAGGAAATTAGTAAAGGGGTTTGTCGCGGGTTTTCTCGGTGTTTTCATAGCTTGGTCTCTCTTTTTCCTCTACTACTATGTTAGAGTTGGTCAACCAGTGGTTATAACTTTCCATCTAATACCAGAACTTGCATTTCTCTCATTGATTTTTGGAGCAATTTTAGGAGCACTAGGAGGAATAATGGGCTCCCTAGTAAAATCTATAATTACATTGAAACAAAGTAAATAAAACACACTTAACTTTTTATTTTATATTGTAAAACTATTATTATGTGGCTCATATAATTCATGATTACAAATTTAGATTCGTTCAATTTTTGGAAAAATATGTTGAGGGGGTGAGTTCATGAAAATAGGGGTTCTTGGTGGAGCTGGGGATATGGGTTTTAGTATAGTTAAATTTCTAGCGGAAATGAAAGAAGTTGATGAAGTTTTAATAGGTGACATAAATCCAGAAAGGGTGAAGGATGAGATTAAGGAACTAGGAGAAATTGGAGAGAAAATAGAGCTGGTAAAGGTCGATGCTAGAGATAAATCTTCTTTAATGGATTATCTTGGTAGAGATTTGGATTCGGTGGTTAGTGCTATAGGTCCCTTTTACGAATATGCTAGACCAATAATGGAGGCTGCTATCGAAGCTGGAAAGCCTTTCTTAGATATATGTGACGATTATGATGGAGCTGAGCAATCTTTAGAACTTGATGAGGAAGCTAAAAAGAAGGAAGTAACATGTATAACGGGGTTAGGATGGACTCCTGGTCTATCTAATATTCTCGCATTGAAAGGATATCGTGAGTTAAAGGGAGCTGATGATATTAAGATATATTGGCTGGGATCTGCAGCTGATTCAAAAGGTTTGGCAGTGGTTATGCATGTTTTTCACGCTATGACAGGAGAGATTCCTCAATACTTAGAGAGGGAGTTGAAAATGACGAAAGCTGGAAGTGAAAGAGAAGATGTCTTCTTCCCAGAACCTTTTGAGGAACACCCTACATATTATGTAGGACATCCAGAGCCTGTAACTATTCCCAGATACCTGAAGGGTTTGAAAACTGTTATTTTGAAAGGTGCATTAGTGCCTAATTGGCAAAACACTCTAGTTAAGTTCTTTGTAAAGCTACGCTTCACTAAAACACCTACTCGGAAAAGGAGATTAGCTAAGTTTATTCATTCTATAGAGGGCATTTTTAGAAGTGGAGGTGTAGAGGCTAGCGCTGTAAGAGTCGATGTGATTCGTGGGGAGGAGAAAATTGTATTCGCGTCTGTGGATAGAATGTTTAGGTTGACAGCTTTACCAGCTGCTTTAGGAGCAAAATATCTGGCAAAACGTGAAATTGAGGAACCAGGAGTTTATCCTCCTGAAGCGATTATAGAACCAGAGAAGTTACTAAGAGAACTCATAGAGAACGATATACCTTTGTATATGCTTGAAAACAACACGTGGAAGCTTGTATATGTTTAAGAAACAACAATCAAGCACAAGAGCAGCGAAGTACATGTAAATGTTTTACGAATTAACAACTAAATTTGCATCGCATATTTTAAGATTTAATTTACAGAGAGTTTTATGCACTTAAACTCTGGTTGATGAAAAGTATCTGTGAAGAAGAAATCAAAAACATGAAATAATGTTTTAAAATATTGAAGCAAATTTAATTGTAGAAAATAATTAAGATTGAATATTAGTTAAAATGCAAGGTAAATATTCACTTTAACTTTTGAGTGGTAAACGTGAAAGGGAAAATAATTTTTCATGTGGATATGGATGCGTTTTATGCATCGGTTGAAGAGAGTCTTAATCCTGATTATAGAGGTAAGCCTTTAATTGTTGGAACTGATCCTAAGGGAGGAAAGGGCAGAGGAGTTGTTTTAACAGCGAATTATGAAGCAAGAAAGTTTGGTATATATTCTGGTATGCCTATTTCAAAAGCATATAAATCGTGTCCTGATGGAATCTATGTTAGGCCTCATTTCGATAAATATCATGAATTTTCGCGAAAAACAATAGAGATACTACAAAAATATTCAGAGAAGATTCAAAGAGTTAGCATTGACGAAGCATATATGGATGTAAGTGATGTAGTGGAGAATTTTCAGGAAGCAGAAAACTTAGCTAGGAAAATACAGAGTGAAATATGGGAAAAACTTAGAATTACATGTTCCATTGGTATAGGGCCAAATAAGCTAGTTGCTAAGATGGCTTCTAGCATGAATAAACCTAACAAAGTGACAGTAGTAGAACCAGATAAGGTAAAAGAATTTTTACATCCACTTCCAGTAGAGAAATTATATGGAATTGGACCTAAGACAGCGAAGCGTTTAAGAGAATTGGGAATAGAAACAGTAGGCGACCTTGCAAACTTCGATGTTGTAAAACTAGCGGATGTTTTTGGTAAAAATATGGCTTACTATTTTCTTATGCTCGCTAATGGTCAAGATTATAGTGAAGTAAAAGAAGAAGCAAGAAAATCGATTAGTAGAGAAATTACATTTGAGAAAGATACAGATGATGAAGAAGAAATATTGAGGGAATTAAACTCTCTTGTTGAAGATCTTCTTAGGAATGTGAGAGAAGAAAGAATAGCGTTTAGAACAGTAACGGTGAAACTTCGGTATTCAAATTTTGATACACGTACAAAAAGTAAAACATTCAATTCAATATTATTTGATCAGAAAAAGGTATTCGAGAAAGTTAAAGATCTATTTTTCGCCGTATATGACGAGGGACGAAAGTTGAGATTAATTGGTGTTAGGTTTTCAAATTTAATTGATTTATCTTCACAAAGAACATTATTAGAATTTATGTGATTTCAAAAAATCTTAGCAATTTAGTAAAATAAATAGTTAAATGTTGGATATTCGAAGGTGTGCTGTTATCCTAGTGCTTGGTTTACTAATTCTATTATGTCGTACATTTTAAGGTTAGATCCGTAGGTTTTCATTGCATCGCTAATGTTACGCCAGCAGAATGGACATGCGGAAACTATTGCATCCACACCTAGGGCTTCTGCTTCTTTGACCCTTTCATATGCGATTTCGACTGCCCATTCTGGGAAGCCTGATTTTACTCCTCCTCCTGAACCACAGCACCAAGAGACTTCTTTGCTTCTAGGCATTTCTACGAATTCGATTCCTGGGATGGCGGTTAATACATTTCTAGGTGCATCGTAGACTTTTGAGTGTCTTCCAAGGTGACATGGATCATGATAGGTTACTTTCATGTTAATTTCTTTTTTGAATTCAAGTTTGCCGTCCTTTATGAGTTGTTCTAGAAGCTCTGTTGTGTGTAATACTTCGAAATCGTGTTGTGCTCCAAGCATCTCACCGTATTCTTCTCCTAAATAGTCTATTTTCCATGTTCTGTAACATCCAGCACATGTCGTTACTATCTTTTCTGCTCCAGCTTTTTTAGCTTCATTAACATTATGTTGTGCTATTTTACTTACTGAGACCCATTCTGTTTCCCACTGTCCAGTTCTTAAGAGAGGAGAACCACAGCACCATTCATCTTTTAAAATGGTGAAGTCTACCCCCAGTTTTTTGAATACTTGCACGGTATCTAAAGCTAGTTTTGTTTGTCTATAGGATGATGTGCAACCAACGAAGTACACAATTTCAGCTTTTTCTGGAAGCTTAATGTCGCTTGGCAACCATTTCAATCTATCTTCATGTTTTTCCATGTAGGGGTTATGTTCTTTGCCAAGATGTACTCCAAAAGCTTTTTGTCGTCCAGGTAATTCTAACCCGGCTTTTACATATTCTGCTCTCAGAGCTTCGATTATTGCAACTATTCTATGCCTATATCCAACTTTAGGCTCTTCTAATGTGCACTGTTGTTCGCAGTTTGCGCATGTGGGGCATGCAAAAAGTATGTCAGCTATGTCTGGATCTCTAATATCTACGTCGCCTTCAAGTACTGCTCTTGCTAGCCAAGATTTTCCTCCAGCATAGAAAGTTTCGAACTTGAATTTTTCTCCTGCTGGGCATGAAGGTTCGAAAGCTCCTGGAGGCCATCCGACTTTAGTAGGCCATTTCCATGTAAATGTGCATAATCTGCAGTGTAAGCAATTATATATATCATCTTTAAGTCTTTCAAGATATTTATACGTCATATTTCTCCCCTCCTATGGAAGTGCAAGTCTTCCTGGATGCATAATACCATTTGGATCTAACACCTTCTTTATCTTCTTAAGTAGGTTATAGTATCCTGCTGCCTTTGACATTACTAGAGGTGCATGAACCATAGCGTTCGGCCTATAGGGTATTCCTCCCATGTCCAAGAATATCTCGGTCATTTCGGTGTCAAGCCGCTCAACTTTTTCGAATTCTTGCGGATCTTTTGGATCGAAGAGTACTATAGGCATTAAGAGGCCTTGTCTACCGTGGTCAATGCCAGCTAGCCAAACAACTGGCGAGAACTCGTATTTCTCCATTAATTGCTCTGAGATTTTTGCGAATTTAGCTGATTCTTTCCACGGGATGTACCAGGTTATGAATAGTAGTCCTCCACCTTTATGGCCTGCATATGGCACTGAGATTCTGTTAGGTTTCGTCAATCTAGCTATTATCTGTTTTCTATCCAGCTTCCATTCAAAGAGATTCTCTTCACCGTATTCTTTCTGATATTTCTCTAGGACGCTTCTAATCTTCCTCTTTATAATCTCTAGTTCCTCTTGCGTTTCCGCTCCTAATTCAAAGTTCATCCATACCTGTGGTAATCCTTTGGGCTTAGGTCTTGGAGGCCATACGTACTTAGCTCTTCTGCACGTCGCTAAATGGTAGTTTCCTCCCTGTGCAAGGTCAACTATTTCATGTTTCATAACTTCGAGACAAGGTTCGATTAAATAGTCCCAGTCGCTTGCTCCAAATGCTAAAACTTCTCTGTATTTTGGCATTGGGAATATTTTGATAGCCATTTTTGTTACAATTCCAAGAGTTCCCTGGGATCCGAGAAATAGACCTGTGAGATCTGGGCCGAACATCCATTTGTAGAACCATTTTGAGGTTGGTAGTGCTGCTGATCCTGTTCTTATTATTTCTCCTGTTGGTAAAACAACTTCTAATCCTAGAACGTCGTCTGCTGCTGGTCCGTATTTTGTTGCTAGGAAGTGGAATCCTCGATCGAGGTGGTCGCCGACTATTGTTGCAGCAGGAGGTGCTCCATCGGGTATTCCAGGTCTATAGTCTGGGTAGTGTTCTTGCATGTATTTCCATGCTTGGGCAACTGTAACTCCTGGTTCTACAACCATGTATCTGGCATCTGGGTCTACTTCAATTATTCTATTCATTCTGCGCAGATCTATTAGTATGCCTCCGCCGTATACTGGAGTTGCCACTCCTCCACTTAGTCCTCCTGATTGAGGAATAACTGGGATCTTTTCTTTATTAGCAAGAATCAATATTTTTCTTACTTCTTCAACACTTTTTGGTCTTACTATTACTGCAGCTTCTCGTGAATGTATGTCCATGATGCCTCTTGTAATATATCCTGCTCTGATTGGTTTTGCTGCTGATACATTTTCAGGGCCAACTATGTTTTTCA
>Ga0209426_1001056_pt1 | contig 20214 bp, 17 predicted proteins | sample Deesub1362B_J571_FD_187697 | JGI IMG/M metagenome (GOLD analysis project Ga0209426, IMG submission 187697) | Deep oceanic, basalt-hosted subsurface ecosystem from Juan de Fuca Ridge flank, Pacific Ocean, CORK Borehole 1362B_J2.571 (SPAdes)... ...
GAATGATTACGACGTTTTCTTCGTGTCATGGTTGACTCCAAAAACAAGCATTTCCCATGCTCATTGGGGAGTAGATTATCACTTATAGGCGTGGTCTAAAATCCTAGCCCCACATCAATTTACAGTTGTTAATTAAAAAAACAGTTAAATAAATAAAGCCATTTTTCCCTATGATAATTGACCAATACCATGTAAAATTCCTGCCAAAATTGCATAACAGGATGCAAAAACAATGCTCTGTGTGGCAATGAGCAAACTTGAGGCTATGTATGTCAAAAAAAGAAGATATTATTAACACTGCTTTAAAACTCTTTAATTCGCATAGCTATAATTCGATTGGGGTTGATCGTATTATTAGTGAATCTGGCGTAGCCAAAATGACATTCTATAAATACTTCCCATCAAAGGAAAAATTAATCGAAGAATGCCTACAGCAACGTAATATCAATTTGCAAACATCATTAAATGCCTCACTATCCGCTTGTGATCCAAATGATTACATGAGTCAACTCAAAACTATTTTTAAATGGTATGAAGCTTGGTTCAACAGTGAAGATTTTAATGGCTGTATGTTTCAGAAAGCTTTGGAAGAAGTGATTAAGATTTACCCATCAACATTAGAACCGGCAACAAAATACAAAATTTGGTTAACCACACTTATTCAAGGTTTGCTGACCAATATTGGTATCCGAAACCCATCTCATCTTGCGACATTAATCGTAAGTATCTTGGATGGGATGACCATTCAAGCACATATTAATAGACATTCTGTTGATATGGATGAATATTGGATGCGAGTTGAGCATTTAATTGCTTTCGAAAAAGCGTTGCCTTAAGTCAGCGCTTTTTATAAAAATGAGTAAAAGAGAAGAAAAAAGTAAAGCGTGATTTATAGTTATTAGAATATCTCACGCTTGCGTCTGAGTCGGAAAGAATAATAAATATTATTACCCTCTGGCGGTCGTACAAATTGCACATCCCGATCCTTTTTATACAGACAGATCATTCTGTCTTGTTTAAAAGTATACACCTATAAGTAACTTTCGCAATCTTTTTTTTAATTTTTTTATATTCTTTATTTAAATTAATTACATATTTTTATTGTTTAGTTTATTTAAAAGAAAATCAGTTTTTAGAATCAGAATCAAAAACAAGAAAAGCAAACCAAATCTCCTTTTAATCCAAAATTGCCAACTCACGATTAAAATTGAGTTAACTTATCATTTTTTCTTATATACATCTTCACTAAAAACCATTGCATTTATCTACTTTTACTACATTTTTACCTTTTAGTCATTTTATACTAAACTTTAGTACAGTTAGATGAGGTGAATATGCAAACAAGTCTTGAGATTGAAGCAATGAGAGAATCAGCAAGTTCAATAGTAAATGTGCTTAAATCTCTAGCAAACACAGATCGTCTAATTATTTTGTGCCATTTAGCTAAACAAGAGTTAAATGTATCTCAGATTGAAGAACAAACTCAGATTTTCCAGCCGACCTTATCTCAGCAGCTGATGATGCTAAGAAAAAGCAAAGTTGTCTCAACACGTCGTGAAGGAAAGCAAATTTTCTACTCCATTAGTGATCCTAAGTTACAAGTTGTCTTAACAACATTGTATGAGAACTACTGTCCAAATATTTAATGTTCATTAAGTTAGATTTAAATTTTAAGCTATTGGCTTTTCCTGCATAATATCGTTATAACGATATAAACTTTGATATGCATGAAAAAAATAGATTTGAGTATAAGCACTCTTTTTCCAGCTTTTAAATGGCTAAAAACGTATCAGTTATCGAGCTTTAAATCCGATTTGATTGCTGCTTTTATCGTTCTCGCAATGTTAGTACCACAAGGTATGGCTTATGCGATGCTTGCTGGTTTGCCACCTGTTATGGGTATTTATGCAAGCATATTGCCGATGATTGTTTATGCTTTCACTGGCAGCAGCACTACGCTATCGATTGGTCCTGTTGCAATCATTTCGATGATGGTCTTTGCAACACTAAATCCATTATTCCCTGTCGGTAGTCAGCGATACATCGAAGCGGCTTATCTATTGAGCATGATGGTAGGAGTAATCTCGCTAGTTCTAGGATTATTGCGCTTTGGTTTTTTAATACAATTGATTAGCCATCCAGTTATTCAAAGTTTTATCATTGCTTCTGCATTACTGATTGCTCTCGGGCAACTTAAGTTTTTATTAGATATACCTCTTCAGTCAAATAATATTCCTGAATTTATTTCTAGCTTAGTCAAACATATACAAGAACTTAGCTTAATCAGTTTAATTTTCAGTTGTGCCGCCATATTAATTTTAGTGCTTTTACCAAAATTTGTGCACTCAGTTTTCCTGGCTCGAATTATCCCATTAATCGTTGTTATCTCATCAATCATTATCGTGGCAATATTTGATCTGGAACAAAATAGTTTAAAAACCGTCGGCACTATCCCGAGTGGTTTACCACATTTTTATTTTCCGTCATGGGATTCTGAGCTTGCTTTTAAGCTCTTACCAAGCGCATTTATGATTGCCATGATTAGCTTTGTAGAATCTCTTGCAATCGCTCAAGCCACTGCTCTACAGAAACGTGATGACTTAAATAGTAGTCAAGAACTCATTGCTTTAGGATTCGCAAACATCGCAGCAAGTATTAATAATGGCTTTGCGGTTTCAGGTAGCTTGTCACGCACTGTGGTAAATAGTGATGCAGGTGCAAAAACACCGATTTCAGGCATCCTCTCCTCTCTCACTATGATTTTAGTCTGCTTGTATTTTACAGGTATCTTTGAAACTCTTCCCCTAACTGTATTAGCCGCTACAATTTTAGTCTCCATTTGGAAACTCATCACTATCGCTCCCTTTATCGAAACATGGAAATATTCAAAGGCAGATGGTTTTGCGATGTTAATAACCTTCCTCGGTGTAACATTTATTGATATTTCTACAGGTCTGATTATTGGTATTGGTCTTACTTTTATCATGTTGCTATGGCGTGTCAGCCGTCCACATATAGCTGTGATCGGTCTGATAGAAGGAACTCAACACTTTAGAAATGTATCACGCTATGATGTCATTACTGTTCCGACTATTGCCTCTTTTCGTATTGATGAAAACCTAAGCTTCTTAAATGCACACGTATTAAAAGGCTATGTGATTACTGAACTTAGTCAAAATGCAGAAATCCGACATGTGATTATAAATTGCTCAAGCATCAGCAACATCGATCTTAGTGCATTAGAAATGTTGGAAGAGTTAAATAAGGAACTCGCGCGTCTTAATATTAAACTACACCTGTCTGAAGTGAAGAGCCCTGTGATGGATCGTTTAAGAAAATCAAAGCTCGTGGATGAACTAACAGGTGAAATTTTTCTTTCGCATTATCAGGCAGTTCAAAGCATATCTCCTATTGAAAAAAATTAAGAGGACAGTGATAAATGCTGTTTTTTTATGCAAAAAGATAAAATGCTTTCTGATAAAACATTTGCAAAAACATTATGTTAATTTTTACGCAATTTTTTAAGTAATTCATCATCAAAAAAAATTTTATTATTCAGGGTGCTTAGGTATAGAATACGGCGCTTGTTTAACCTTAAACCGCACATGGGTTTGTAAGGCCTTTATATGTTTAGTGTACTGTCTCGCTTAAGTTTAGTTACCAAAATTATTATCGCTATTTTTTTAGGAATTGGCGTGGCAATGCTGTTTCCTAACTTTACACCTTATTTAAGTTTATTGGGTGAATTGTTTATTAAAGCTTTGAAGTCTGTTGCACCCATTTTAGTTTTCGTGCTTGTGTTATCTTCAATTGCGAATTTTAAAGTTGGACAGCATTCAAACTTAAAACCTGTCATGACCCTCTATGTAGTCGGTATGCTACTCGCTGCATTTAGTGCAGTGATTGCAAGTATTGTTTTCCCGAGTCAGTTGTTTCTTCATCTAACTACACAATCAGAACTACAAGCACCTGGTAGTTTAGCTGAAATCTTAAAAAATCTTCTTTTAAGCTTTATTGCAAACCCAGTACAAGCAATTAGTGAAGCAAACTTCATTGGAATTTTAGCTTGGGCAATTGGTTTAGGCATCGCATTGCGTCATAGTTCTGATACAACCAAAAAAGTACTTACAGATGTTGCAGATGCGGTCAATAAAATCATTCATGTTGTTATTGGATTCGCTCCAATCGGTATTTTCGGTTTAGTCGCTGTTACTTTTGCTGATGCAGGTTTGGCTACTCTTTCAAGTTATGCCCATTTACTTATGGTACTCCTTGGTACGATGTTCTTCGTTGCTCTTGTAATTAATCCAATTCTTGTTGGAATTACAATGCGCTCGAATCCTTATCCATTAGTTTTCAAATGTTTGAAAGAAAGTGGTATTACTGCTTTTTTCACGCGAAGCTCAGCAGCGAATATTCCTGTGAATTTAGATTTAGCTCATCGTTTGGGTGTCAATGAAGCAACTGCGAGTGTTTCGATTCCTTTAGGCGCTACGGTAAATATGGCGGGTGCAGCTGTAACCATCACTGTATTAACATTAGCTGCAGTACATACGTTGGGTATTCACGTTGATTTAAGCACAATGCTTATTTTATCAGTTGTTGCCACAGTATCTGCTTGTGGTGCATCTGGTGTTGCTGGTGGTTCTTTATTGCTAATCCCTGTTGCATGTAGTCTATTTGGTATATCATCAGAAGTCGCAATGCAAGTGGTTGCTATTGGTATGATTATTAGTGTTTTGCAGGACTCAACTGAAACTGCATTAAACTCATCGACTGATGTTTTATTCACTGCTGCAGTAGATTTTCGTAACCGTCAATAATCGTAGGTTATTATGCCTTTACAACGTTTACCAAACTGGATTCAAATCGGTGCTTTTTTATTGGCATTGAATGCAGGAATGGTAAACGTTTTAGGTTTATTTACTGTTCTTCATCAATCTGTTTCTCATATGACTGGAAATGTCAGTATGCTTGCAATGAGCTTACTGGACTGGCAACCTGACCACTTTATTTACTTAGCTTTAGTCGTTATTTGTTTCGTTATTGGTTCCTTTTATAGTGGACTGATTTTAGGAAATAGTAATGTGACTTTTGGTCACCATTATGGATTTCCGCTCAGCCTTGTTGCTATATTTTTATTCCTCACATGGCTGCTCCTCCCTTACTTTCCTCGTTATGGTCTTCTTTGGGCTTGCGTTGCAATGGGTGTTCAAAATGCAATGGTTAGCCATTACAAAGGAGCAATCATTCGCACCACACATCTGTCTGGAGTTTTGACAGATATTGGTTTGACAATTGGCTACAAAGTTCGAGGTTTAAAAATTGAAAATAGGCGTATTTTTTTACATTTTCTAATTTTTACGGGTTTTTTAGTGGGTGGATTGATTGCCAGTTTGCTTTATCCTTATTTAAAATTACAAACTTTTCTCATACCTGCAGGACTGAGTCTTGTATTAAGTATGACTTATTGGATCGTTTATTTTCGCTCTTCATCACACTCAGATTTGGATTGAATTATGGTAAAAAATGCATTACAAGCTCAATTGCTTAAAGCGGGCTTAGTTGATAATAAAAAAGCGAAGAAACTAACCAAACAGGCTCAGCATGAACAGCGCACTGGACAAAATGATGATGCTGAATTAAAAGCTGAAATTGATCGTGCAAAACAAGAGAAATTAGCAAAAGATCAGGCATTAAATTTAGAAAAGCAAAAAATTCTTGAAGAAAAAGCGTTGAAAGCCTCGATCATTCAAATGATCAAACAACATAAAGTTGAAAATACAGAGGGTGATATTGCTTATCAATTTATTGATGAGAACAAGATCAAAAAAGTTTACATCAATCAACAAATTTATAATGCGCTGGTATCAGGTTCTCTTGTTGTCGCAAAAGATCAGGAACAATACGCATATCTACCAAAGGCTTTAGCCGAAAAAATTGATCAAAAAATGCAAGGCTTCATTTTGGTTAATAATAAAGATGAGAAAAATGACCAAACTACAGATGAAGAAGATCCTTACGCAGCATATGTGATCCCTGATGATCTGATGTGGTAATTGAATGTAATAACACCTTACAGTTCGTATATAAACTGTCAGCAAATTATCAGAATTCAATTCAACACCTTACAATTCTCGCATTAAAGAATTTTAAGGTGTTTTTATTTTGAATTATTTTAATTTTATTAGCGATATTCGAACTGAATTGAGCCAATACCCTTGGCTAGAAATGTTAGTCGCTTTATCAATTCTGATTTTCTTTGCCGCTTTGGCAAACTTTATTGCTAAAAGAATTATCGTTCGTGGTATTAGACATTTAATCACCAAATTAAAATCACCAAATCAATCAATCTTTGCGCAACACAGTATTACTCGTCGCTTTGCAAATATCGTCCCTGCTATTGTGATTATGAATGGTATTACTACCATTCCGCATCTCCCAGCCAAAGTGATTACATTTGTACAAATGGGTGCTCAGGCATTTATTTTCCTGACTCTAGCCTTAACGGTTAGTGAAGCCCTCAATATTTTTAACTTACTTTATCAACGTAACCCAAAATCCAGAAACAAACCCATCAAAGGTTATCTTCAACTCATCAAGTTAATCCTATTTGTCGTTTGTGGTCTGATGATCCTAGGCACCTTCCTCAAAAAAGATGTATTTACTTTATTGGCTGGATTTGGTGCGATGGCAGCGGTGTTAATGTTAGTTTTCCAAAACACGATTCTGTCATTAGTTGCTAGTATTCAAATATCTTCTTATGACATGGTGCGCATTGGTGACTGGATAGAAATGCCATCGCTAAACGCGGATGGTGACGTAATTGATATGTCATTACATACTGTGACGGTACAAAACTTTGATAAGACATTTACAACCATCCCAACCAACAAACTTGTGACTGATACATTTAGAAACTGGCGCGGGATGAGTAACTCGGGTTGCCGCCGCATAAAACGTTCAATTTTTCTTGATCAAAGCACTGTTCACTTTATGACAGATACAGAACAACAGAAGTTAAAAGAGTTTTTATTATTAGATCAATATTTAGATGCGAAACAGTCTGAAATTGATGAGTTTAACCAACAACTCAGCAATCAATCGCAATACAACAAGCGACGTTTGACTAATGTTGGTACATTTAGAGCATATGTTGAATTTTACTTACGTCAACATCAAGGTATCGCGCAGCATCAAACTATTCTGGTGCGTCAGTTACAACCTACAAGCGAAGGACTACCTTTAGAAATTTATGCATTCACCAATACAATTGCATGGGCTTCTTATGAGGCAATCCAATCTGATATTTTTGATCACTTAATTGCAATTATCCCAGAGTTTGGACTGAGAATTTATCAAGCTCCATCAGGACATGATTTTCAAGCTTTGAATCATCAAAATACAAATAACGTTGAGCAAATAGTTTAAGGTACCCATATAAAAATAGCCTGAAAGGTGTAGTAACTATACCTCTCGGGCTATTAAGTATTTTAAAGTCAGTTTAAGCTCTTTTAAACTAAGACAAATTTAACTCTTCATCTTTAGTAAGCGTAATTGCTGTGAGCATAGGTATACCTAAAATTACAGGAACGACAATAATCCATAAATCCGTAACGATTTTCTCGGAAAAGAAAAAGTGAATTGAAAGTGCTGTAATAATTAAGACTGAAAATAAAACAGCGACAAATCGAACCGTAAACTTTAACAACATATTCTTTATCCTATTCAGTTTTTGTATTTCACTCTCAGTATATACCCCTCTGATGAATAAATTTTGGTTTTTATCGCATAGTTTTAATAAAACAAAAGTTAGATTCAATAAAATCTTGATTTTGAGTTGATCCATCTACTTGGCTGCCTATTTTTATCATTAGACACTAGGAAATGATGCTTATTCGTCCTCAAAGCACATGGAATGCAACTTGATGCAATGCTAAAAATGATGCATCAAAATAATTCGTAATTTCATTTGGGTGACATATATGATTTTAGAAAACCACCAAATCAAAGCAAGAAAAGTGCATTTTGACTTCTCAGAATCTTCAGTGTGCTGGATGAAAAACGATCCTCTTTGTTCTCATGTGGCAAATGGAATCAACATGCTTTTACCTGCTGGTGAATTTTGGTTTTGTCGCGTATTTAATAAAACCATCCCTCTCATAACAGATGAAAAATTAAAAGAAGATGTTATTGGATTTATTCGCCAAGAAGCTACTCATGCTCGCGCTCATGAAAATGTACAAGATTTTTTAAGGGAAAATGGCTACGACGTTCAAGATCAACTAAATCGTGCCCACTTCTTATTTAATATACTTTTAGGTGATAAGCCTTTGGGACTTCCAATACTTAGAAATAAAGCGCTTGAAGAATATTGGTTATTATTCCGTGTTGGTATTATCGCAGCGATTGAACATTTCACTGGAACTATTGGTCAATGGACACTAGAAAGTAAGTCTTGGGATTCAGCAGACCCAGCGATGGCTGATTTGTTTCGTTGGCATCTAGCTGAAGAAGTAGAACATCGTTGTGTAGCCTATGATTTATTTGAGCATCTTGTAAAAAATAAATTTGGCTTCTATCTATCTCGTCAAGCGATCATGATGGTGATCTTTCCTCTGTTCATTTATCTACTTGCTGATTTTGCCCGTGGTTTAGCAACTCAAGATTTAGAGAATGAGAAAATGCAAAAGCTCGTTCGCCAAAGTTTCTTTAATTTCATTCTAGAGTTTGAAAAAACTGCAACTCAAACAGACCATCTTCCTACGATTAAATATTTGTGGAAAGCAACGCTACGCAGGGTTTCGCCGAAGTTTAATCCTGTCGATGAAGGCAATACAGAACAAGCATTGGCATATATGGCTCAATCTCCTGCCATCAAGTTCTTTGAGCAACAAGACCATCGCTCAAAAGTCAGTTAAGATTTAAGTTTAGATCAAAACAAAAAAGATAATTTAAAGTAGACTTTAAATTATCTTTCCTCCCTTGCAATGGTAAATTTAGTTTCACTTAATTACGGGCTATAATTTTATCAATTTTTACCATTGGTTATCATTTTTACCTTTTGTGATTTTCTATACATTTTTTCTGATATGCTACAGGTTGAAGTTAAGTTAGTACTTTGGGCCAAGGGGAAAGTTTAGATGTTGCAATGGTTTGAGAAATTAGTTGATCCTTATCCAACAAAAGACTTAAACAAACCATTACCAACCACTTTTTTTGCTTTTGTTTGGCAAGCCACTCAGGGCGTTCGACCTTTTTTATTTTTACTGATTTTATGTGCTGCAGCTGCTGCTTGTTTTGAAGCCTTATTTTTTTCATATATCGGAAAACTAGTTGATTGGCTCAGTAAAAGTCAACCTGATACCTTTATAGCAACGAATCAACAGAATCTGACTATCCTTATTAGCATTTTATTTGCGAATATATTTTTTGTAAGTATTCAATCAATTATTAAACATCAGGTGTTATTTAGTAATTTCCCAATGCGTATGCGTTGGCGCTTTCACAATTTACTCTTACAACAAAGTTTAGATTTCTTCCATACTGATTTTGCAGGTCGACTCTCTGCCAAAGTTATGCAAACAGCTTTAGCTGTGCGTGAATTTTGGATGATTTTAGGCGACATGTTGGTCTATGTACTTATCTATTTCATTACGATTAGTCTTGTACTTGGCTCAATTTCGCCTGTACTCATTGTTCCATTACTCTTATGGTTAGCATTGTTTATCGGTATTGCGAGCTACTTTATTCCTCGACTAGGTCGCGTCTCTCAAGAGCAAGCCGATGCACGAGCTGTGATGACAGGACGTGTTACTGATGCATACACCAATATTCAAACAGTGAAATTGTTTGCACATGCTGGTCGTGAAAGCCAATATGCAAAAGAATCCATGAAAGAATTCATGGTGACTGTTTATAAGCAAATGCGATTGGCTGTCAAATATCAAATCTGTATTCGTCTTCTTAGCGCATTTCTCTTTATTAGTGTTATTGGTACATCTGTTTGGCTTTGGACCGAAGGCCAAGCTGCACTAGGCGTAATCGCGGCCACAACCGCAATGGTACTTAAACTTGATAGCTTAGCTGAGTTTATCATGTGGCATGTCACCATGCTTTTTGAGAATGTAGGTACGATTCAAGATGGTATGAAAACCCTAGGTAAGCCAATCGAGATTCAAGATAAACCAGATGCGACTGAACTCAAAGTCCCTCATGGTGAAATTAGTTTTGAAAATGTCAGTTTTGCTTATAACGACAAAAACGTTATTGATCACTTTAATCTAACCATCAAACCTGGTGAGAAAATTGGCATTGTAGGTCGATCAGGAGCAGGAAAATCAACGTTAATCCAACTGCTTCTACATTTTTATTCGATTCATCAGGGTCGTATTCTTATCGATGGTCAAGATATCCATCAAGTGACTCAAGATAGTCTCCGTGCAAATATCGCACTGGTCACCCAAGACACCTCTCTACTACATCGCACTGTTGCGGAAAATATTAAATATGGTCGACCAAACGCTACCCTTGATGAAGTATATCAAGCAGTTAAAAAAGCAAAGGCTGATGAGTTTATTCCTCAACTAAGTGATCAAAAAGGTCGTGTAGGCTTCGATGCATATGTGGGTGAACGTGGTGTCAAACTATCAGGTGGACAACGCCAACGTATTGCAATATCGAGAGTTTTCCTCAAAGATGCCCCTATTTTGATACTTGATGAAGCAACCAGCGCGTTAGATTCTGAAGTTGAAGCCGCAATTCAAAGCAGTTTAAATGACTTGATGGTAGGCAAAACGGTTATTGCAATTGCACACCGATTATCTACTATTGCACAAATGGATCGTCTCATTGTTCTTGATCAAGGCAAAATTGTCGAGCAAGGCACACATGAGCAACTCATTGCAAATGATGGCTTGTATGCCCAACTATGGAAACGTCAAACAGGCGGTTTTCTTGTTGAGCAACGAGTAACTCAGCAGGATAAAGAATAATGTTGTATTTAGAAGATTTGAAAATTGGAGATCGTTTCATCAGTCGTGAGTATGAAATGACACTTGAAGAAGTTAAACAGTTTGCAAGTCAATACGACCCTCAACCCTTTCATCTCGATGAACAAGCAGCAGCTCAACATCCAATTTTTCAAGGCTTAGCTGCAAGTGGTTGGCATACATCAGCCGTAACGATGCGTCTTTGGACTGAGTGTTTCCCTATTGCAGGCGGTTTACTGGGTTCAGAGTCAAGTTTACGTTGGCCAAGGCCAACACGGGTTGGCGATAAAATCCATGTGGAAGTTGAAATTACTGCAATTGTGCCATCAAAAACTAAAAATGATCGTGGTATCGTCAGCTACGTAACACAGGCTTTGAACCAACACGGTGATGTGTTATTAATATCTAATACCAAAATTATGGTTTTTAGAAAACCTTCTTGATTTTTGAACATTTGGTGACTCTCTTGTCCAACAATTTTTATGATTCAATCTTTTATTTCATGCAAATATGTTCGAGATCTAGATGTTTAAAAGATATGGGCAAAAATTGATGAGCGCCACGGAAAGCACATGAAAACAACCTCAACTCGTCAAGATCAAGGAATACCAGGCGTTTACGGCTTATTGCTATTAGATGTCGTTTCACGTTGGGGATACAACGATGAAACTTTATTTGCTCCATTTCATTTGACTAGCGAACTTCTAGCAGATCCTAACTATAGAATTCCAACACCTGTAGCAAACGAATTAGTAAAACATGCATTACGCCTGACAGGTGAAAGTACACTTGGCTTTCACTTAGGCACACAGATGCGTATTTCAATTCACGGTTTTATTGGCTATGCCATTATGACCGCACATGAAATTACTGATGCGATAGCCCTTGCGAGTCGTTTCATCCAATTACGCTTACCTTTTTTACAACTTTATTTCTCGACTTTTGGTCCCAAAGCCACCCTACAACTGCAATGTGATATTGATGTAGAGCCACTCAGAACGGAGATTATTCTAGGGCTGACGATTGGCATCATGACCATGGCAAAGGCATTAACTGGTATTGAAGATCTTCAAAGTGAAGTGGATCTAGATTTTCCAGAACCCGAAGGTTTTGATAAATATAAAGACAAGTTGAATAGTACGATCCGTTTTAACCAGCCACATTTAATATCGAGTTTTGATAAAAAATATCTTGGTTTAAAAATGGTGAATGCTGATCCAATCGCAAGCCAAATCGCAATTAACCAATGTGAATCTGAATTATCAGCATTGGGTGAGCGTCGTCGTCTAGCGATGCGTGTTCGTGATATTTTAACCAATTCTGAGCAACACTATTTAAGTATTGAGAGTGTTGCAGAACGCCTTCATATGTCTGACCGTACCCTCAAACGACAATTAGCTGCTGAAGGAACATCTTTTTCAACACTAGTCGATGAAGTTCGATATCGTCATGCGACTTCTCTGCTCTCCCGAACAGATTACAGTTTGGAACAAATTGCAGATGAATTAGGTTATTCTGATGTCGCTAACTTCAGTCGTGCATTCAAACGATGGAGTGGTCGTAGTCCGAGTAACTGGCGCAAAGACCCATATTTGTAATATTTTCAGTGCATCATTTATTGATGCTTTTGTTTTTATTGAAAAACCTGTATAAAGCCAAACAAAAATGATGAGACAGATTTTTAAGGAGTTGTCATGAATCATCCAGAAGATTTGAAATATGCGCGCACGCATGAATGGGTAAGAATCGAGGGTGACCTTGTTGTTACAGGTATTACTGATCACGCTCAAGATGAGTTAGGTGATTTAGTATATGTAGAAACTCCAGAAGTTGGCAGCCAAGTTACGGCTACTGAACAAGCTGGAATTGTTGAATCTGTAAAAACAGCTTCTGACATCCATGCTCCTATTTCAGGAACTGTGGTTGAAGTAAATACTGCACTTGAAGATGATCCTGACTTTGTCAATGAAGAGCCATATGGAAAAGGTTGGATTTACAAAATCAAACCAGACAATATGGCTGATGTTGAAAAATTACTTTCAAATACAGAGTATGAATCAGGTTTGTAATTTTCGATTCTATTTAAAAAAACCCAGTGTTTGATCACTGGGTTTTTTATTAGATAGTTATAAAAAGTTTGATGAGGTTAAGCCCATTTACTAAAGCTAACAACTGGTGAACAAGTATTGTTCTAAAACAACTATAAATAGCCGAGTTATCGCAAGCAAAACTATGATGTTTAGCATCTAAAACTTTATAAAAACTTTTGCATAAGCATTTTGATTATCTTAAAAACTCAGAATATTAGTCATAAACTTTAATTTATAGTTCAAAATATAAGCATTTTGAGATAATAAACTGCAAAACTTCGACTTAAATCAGCTACTCAAGCCGATGCTTCTCGTATATTTTTTTAATTTTAAAAGTAAATGTTTCAACTTTGTAACAGATGTGAATACTTTGAATATTTTTCAGCCAAATAAAATACATTTGTTATGATAAAAAAGTCTAATTTATTTAATAAAGAAATTAAGATTCATACACTTAATTTAAATTACACAAACAATACAGTTCATATACACAATTATAACAGTTTTTTAAAAATCATTCGTGATTGAATCTGTGACCTTATCAGTCTTATTAGAATAGTAAATCATTTTTGGCTATTCAGATGTGATTGCAAAATTATGGATATGTAAGGACAAGCATCCATTATGAATTTTTCTAATCCCACCATTGTTGTGTTCGTGGTATATATTCTTGCCATGCTCGGTATAGGTTTATACGCCTATTTCTCCACCAAAAACCTAGATGATTATATTCTCGGAGGACGTAGTCTAGGTAGTTTTGTCACCGCTTTATCTGCTGGTGCATCGGATATGAGTGGTTGGTTACTCATGGGTTTACCTGGTGCCATTTACTTGACTGGATTATCAGAATCATGGATTGCGATCGGGCTAATCATCGGTGCATGGCTTAACTGGTATTTGGTTGCTGGACGTCTACGCGTTCATACCGAAGTACAGAATAATGCACTAACATTACCAGATTATTTCACTGGTCGTTTTGATGATCAGAAGAAAATTTTGCGTGTCACATCTGCGTTGATCATTCTGGTTTTCTTTGCAATTTACTGTGCTTCAGGCATGGTTGCTGGTGCTCGATTGTTTGAAACACTATTCCATATGCCTTATGAAACTGCCTTATGGTTAGGTGCTTTTGCAACAATTGGCTATGTGTGTGTTGGTGGCTTCTTAGCAATCAGCTGGACGGATACTTTCCAAGCAGGTTTAATGATCTTCGCTTTATTGCTTCTTCCAATTGTGACATACACGTCATTAGGAATTGGCGCAGAAGAATTTACTGCTTTGGTAGAAACTGCTCGCCCACATGCTTACGACTTTGCCTCGAATCTAAGTTTTGTTGCGATCCTCTCAGCAGCAGCATGGGGCTTAGGCTATTTTGGTCAACCTCACATTCTTGTACGCTTCATGGCAGCTGACTCAGTAAAATCTATTCCAGCAGCTCGTCGCATCGGCATGACTTGGATGATTCTATGTTTAGCTGGTGCTGTTGGTTCAGGTTTCGTTGGTATCGCTTACTTCCAGCAACACCCAGAACTTGCTGCCGCGGTAGCAAGTAACCATGAAACAGTATTCATGGAACTCACAAAAATCTTATTCAACCCTTGGGTTGTAGGTGTCATCCTAGCTGCAATTCTATCTGCAATTATGAGTACGCTAAGCTGTCAGTTACTGGTATGTTCAAGTGCTTTGACTGAAGATTTATACAAAGGCTTTATCCGTAAAAATGCGTCTCAAAAAGAACTCGTTTGGATTGGTCGTGCAATGGTACTTGCAGTTGCATTACTTGCGCTGGTGTTAGCTCAAAACCCTGACAGTAAAGTTTTAGGTTTGGTTGCTTATGCTTGGGCTGGTTTCGGTGCAGCATTCGGTCCGTTGATTATTCTTTCATTGTTCTGGAAGCGTATGACATTGAACGGTGCACTTGTGGGTATGGTTGTCGGTGCAGTTACCGTGATTGTTTGGAAAAACTTCTTCGGTGAAACAGGCATCTACGAGATTATTCCAGGTTTCGCATTCGCATTTGTCAGCATCGTGGTTGTAAGTTTGCTTGGTAAAGCACCAAATGCAAATGTTACTAGCCGCTTTGAACAAGCTGAAGAAATCTATGCTAGAGACATGAAATAATTCTTCAAAAAATTTAAGGGGCTTTAAAGCCCCTTTTTTTGATTCAAAATTTTGTCCTCGATTTGATTTTTATCTTCGAGCTATCCTTCACAACCTGCATCACGGGATAACTCCGTGTTTCTTTGACACCAGGTAACTGCCACAAAATCTGCCCTGCAATGCGGCGAAACTCCTCCATCCCGGCACTGCGCAATTTGATTAGAAAATCAAAGCCTCCACTCACCATATGGCATTCCACGATTTCAGGGTATTGCGTTACTGCATCAATAAAATCATCAAGTACGTTTGGAGTCGTTTTATCCAACAGTACCTCAACAAACACTAAAAAATTCGCATTAAGCTTCGCTGGATTAAGCTTTGCTTCATAGCCTAGAATAAATTCATCCTTTGTAAGCTTCTGCACACGAGCCATGACGGCTGTAGGAGATAGGTTCACTAATTCAGCTAATTTGCTGTTAGAAATTCTTCCATCTGTTTGAAGAATATCCAGAATTTTTAGATCTGTTCGATCTAATGTAGAAATAGGGCCATTCAACTGAATTTTCCTCTAAAAAATGGACTAAATATAGTGAGTTACTCGGGTTTTATTCTGTAATCATAAATTATCTAAACCTCTCTACTCAATATGTTCTAGAGATTGTTATTGGAATTTAGTATGAATACTTTGGATACTCCCGCACAAATGGACACAGCTCACAACGATGGTGGTTATATCACCGAATTTAAAGAAAAAAGTGAGTTTGAGCAACGCATTAATACAGCTTGGCGACGTGCTGAACCTAAAGCTGTCACTGAACTTGCTGAAGCTGCAAATATCTCTCCAGATCTCGATCAAAAAATTTATGAACTTGCATTTGATCTAGCGAATAATCTACGTGAACGCAAAAGTTCTGCTGGTAAAGCAGGTATCGTGCAAGGTTTACTTCAGGAGTTCTCACTTTCTTCTCAAGAAGGTGTGGCACTCATGTGTTTAGCAGAAGCATTGCTTCGTATTCCAGATACTGCGACACGTGATCTTTTGATTCGTGACAAAATCAACCAAGGCAACTGGAAAGAGCACGTAGGTCAAAGTAGCCTCATGTTCGTAAACGCTGCTGCTTGGGGTTTGATGTTAACTGGAAAGTTAATGGAAACTCCAAAACAAACAAGTTTATCGAGTGTATTAACGGGCTTATTGGCACGTAGTGGTCGCGGTATTATTCGTAAAGCGGTTGACGTCGCTATGCGTATGATGGGTGAACAGTTTGTTACTGGTGAAACTATTGAAGAAGCACTTGAACATGCTAAGCCACTTGAACATAAAGGTTTCCGTTACTCTTATGACATGTTAGGTGAAGCTGCACTCACAGATCACGATGCTGAACGCTATTACAACGACTATACCCAAGCGATTCATGCGATTGGTAAAGCATCTAATGGTCGTGGCGTATATGATGGTCCTGGTATTTCTATCAAGCTTTCAGCATTGCATCCTCGTTACCAACGCTCGCAAATCAGTCGTGTTCATCATGAACTTTATAACAAAGTTTTCGAACTCGCATGTTTAGCTAAGCATTATGATATTGGTTTAAACATCGATGCTGAAGAATCGGAACGTTTAGAAATTTCTTTGGAAATGTTAGAGCGTCTATGCTTCGAACCTAAACTTGCAAACTGGAAAGGCATTGGCTTTGTTATCCAAGCCTACCAAAAACGTTGTTTCTTCGTTGTCGATTACATCATTGATCTCGCAAAACGCAGCAACAAACGTCTTATGATTCGTCTAGTGAAAGGTGCGTATTGGGATAGCGAAATCAAAAAAGCTCAAATTGAAGGTATGACTGACTACCCTGTGTTCACACGTAAAGTACATACAGATTTGTCATACATTGCTTGTGCGAAGAAACTTCTAGCTGCACCTGATCAAGTGTATCCGCAATTTGCAACACACAATGCACAGTCACTTGCAACCATCTACAATCTAGCTGATCCAAGCAAATACTATCCTGGTCAATATGAATTCCAATGCTTGCATGGCATGGGTGAACCACTGTATGAACAAGTTGTGGGTTCAAAAGAAGACGGTAAACTTGGTATTCCATGTCGCGTGTATGCGCCAGTTGGTAATCATGAAACTCTATTGGCTTACTTAGTTCGTCGTTTACTTGAAAATGGTGCAAACACTTCATTTGTAAACCGCATTGCAGACAAAACATTAAAAGTAGATGATTTAATTCAATCACCTATCAAAGATATTCAAACTGCTGCAAAAGAAGAAGGTCAGCTTGGTTTAAAACATCCTGCGATTCCACTTCCGCATGATTTATATCCGTTGCGTCCAAACTCAAATGGTTTCGATTTAAACAACGATACACCGCTTGCAGACTTAGATGCTACAGCCCAAAAACTTCGTAATCACGTCTGGAAAAGTGCGCCATTACTTGGATTTGAATCAACAGTCCATGATCAAAGTAATGCTCTTGCAATTACAAACCCTGCACAAAATAGTGAAATCGTAGGCTATGTAAACGAGGCAACTAGCGCTGATGTACAAATTGCACTAGAAGCAGCTGTACAAGCAGAGCAAAGTTGGGCTGCGACAAACAAAACTGAACGAGCAGCTTGCTTAAAACGCGCTGCGGATTTGATGGAAGCTCGCATCAAAGAATTGATGGTATTACTTTGCCGTGAAAGTGGTAAAACCTATGCCAATGCGATTGCAGAAGTGCGTGAAGCAGTAGACTTCTTACGTTACTACGCAACTCAAATTGAAAACTTACCTGCAAATGCACAAGTGAAGCCATTAGGTACAGTTTTATGTATCAGCCCATGGAACTTCCCTCTTGCGATTTTCTCGGGTCAGATTGCAGCTGCGTTAGTAAGCGGCAACTGTGTGATTGCAAAACCAGCTGAGCAAACTCCATTGATTGCAGCTCAAGCAGTTCAAATGCTTTGGGAAGCTGGTGTACCACGTGGTGCGGTTCAACTTTTACCTGGTCGCGGTGAAACAGTTGGCGCGCAATTGAGCCAAGATGATCGTATCCAAGGCATCATGTTTACAGGTTCTACAGAAGTTGCAAAAATCTTGCAAAAAACTGTGGCAAAACGCTTATCTCCGAATGGTCAACCAATTCCGTTAATCGCGGAAACAGGTGGTCAAAATGCCATGATCGTTGATTCATCTGCATTAACCGAACAAGTCGTATTGGATGTGGTAAGTTCTGCATTTGATAGTGCAGGTCAACGTTGTTCTGCTCTTCGTATCTTATGTGTTCAAGAAGATAGTGCTGCAACAGTTGTGAAAATGTTGAAAGGTGCAATGAAACAGTTGATCGTAGGTAATCCTGCTATCTTAAAAACTGATATTGGACCAGTAATTGATACTGAAGCAAAACAAACCATTGATAATCACATTCAAAAGATGAAATCAAAGGGCTACCCTGTTCATCAATTGATGTTTAACGATGCTGTAAGCCAACAAGCACTTGCTCAAGGCACATTTGTTCCACCAACTGCGATCGAATTACCAAACCTTGATGATTTAGAGCGTGAAGTATTTGGTCCTGTATTGCATATCATCACATATAAGTATGGTGAACTTGAGCAATTGATCGATCGCATCAATGCAAAAGGTTACGGCTTAACGATGGGTCTACACACACGTATTGATGAAACGATTAATACTGTCATTCAACGCGCAGAAGTAGGCAACTTATATATCAACCGTAATATCGTTGGTGCAGTTGTTGGCGTGCAACCATTTGGTGGTGAAGGCTTATCTGGTACAGGTCCTAAAGCAGGCGGTCCATTATATATGTATCGTTTGATGGAACATTGTTCTGAAAAAGTCTTAGCAACACCATTTGCTGTTAAATCAGAAGTTTCAACATTTGAAGCAGTTTCAAATGTTGCTTACCAAAACTTATTAAATTGGGCTAAGCAAAATATGCCTCAAGCAATTCCAACGATTCCTGCATTTGGCGTTGGTAAATTCTATGAGTTGCAAGGTCCTACTGGTGAAAGTAACCAATACATTATCTTACCTCGTCATCGTGTGCTTTCTATCGCAAATGATGAAGTGAGCCAGTTAGAGCAGTTACTAGCGATTTTCGCAGTAAGCAGTACTGCTGCTGTTACTAAAGATAATGCTTTCTTGGCTAAGCATCAGAAATCTTTACCCAAAGATGTGTTAGCAGCAATTAAAGTGATTTCAGACATCGAAAAAGATGCTTTTGATGCTGTTTTACATCATGGTTCAGTTGAACAATTAACTGAACTGCAAACGAAAATTGCGAACCGTTCTGGAGCAATCGTGAGCATTACTCATCTCAAGACAGATGAGCAGATTCCTCTAGAACGTCTAGTCATTGAGCGAGCTATTAGTGTAAATACCGCTGCTGCCGGCGGTAATGCGAGTTTAATGACTTTATCTGAAGACTAATTTAAGTCTTCAAATCTCCCAGCCCGAACCATGTTCTACATGGTTCGGGTTTTTATTTTCTAATTTTAAGACAAATGGTTTTTACAAAAATTTCCACACCATCATGTAATGAAACCAATTCGTTTAAATCAGGGATAATCATAATTTCCCTGCACCTTTTACTGCTTTTTTTGATACCATTCCCCTTTAGTTTTTACCTACAGTTTTCTTTTTTATGACCGTATCTTACCAACAGCAACTTCAAGAGAAAGTTGAACGAATCACCGCACAATTTGCACCGTTCAATCCCCCTGCTTTAGAAGTATTTCAATCACCTGAGCAACATTTTCGTATGCGTGCAGAATTCCGTATTTGGCACACTGAAGATGATTTGTTTTATGCCATGTTTGAACGTGCTGAAGATGGTAAGCAAAAAGCTGTTATTCGTATCGATGATTTCCCGATTGCTGATAGCAGTATCAATAATTTAATGCCACTACTACTAGAAGAATTAAAAGCAACTCCGATTCTTTCGCAACGTATTTTTGAAGCAGATTTCCTATCCACTTTAAGTGGCGAAATGTTGGTAACGCTGATTTACCATCGCCGTTTG
>Ga0209426_1001061_pt1 | contig 20087 bp, 19 predicted proteins | sample Deesub1362B_J571_FD_187697 | JGI IMG/M metagenome (GOLD analysis project Ga0209426, IMG submission 187697) | Deep oceanic, basalt-hosted subsurface ecosystem from Juan de Fuca Ridge flank, Pacific Ocean, CORK Borehole 1362B_J2.571 (SPAdes)... ...
GCAACAACGCATAGAACTGAGGCTCCAGCGCGCCGATCGTGATGAATCCACCGTCGGCACAGCCATACACATCATAGAACGGCGATTGATGGAACGGGCTGGGTGTGGGGCCATCGAGCTGGCCGTTATTGCGCACCCACACCGCGATGCCGCCGAGCATCGCCACCATGTCGACGATGGCACCATCGACCACACGCCCGCGCCCCGAGGCACGGGCGTCAAGCAGGGCGCAGACGACACCAAACGCCAGCCCCAGCGCGCCGCCCGCATCGCCGACCACGGTGGGCGGGATCATCGGCGCCTCGCCCGGGCGGGCCGACAGCGACAACATGCCCGTCAGCGCCACGTAGTTGAGGTCGTGTCCGGCGGTCTGCGCGAGCGGGCCGGACTGGCCCCACCCCGTCATGCGCCCATAGACCAGCTTTGGATTGCGGGCGGCGCAGTCGGCCGGGCCCAGGCCCAGCCGCTCCATCACACCCGGACGGTTACCTTCGATCAAGGCATCGGCGCCGTCCACCAACCGCGTTGCCTCGGCCAGATCGTCGGGCTGTTTCAGATCGAGTGGCACGATGACCTTGCCGCGCCGCAGCGGGCTGGGCTTGTCACCACCTAGCTGGTCGGCCACGGCCACCCGCTGGCGCCGCGCGACGACCGTCACCTCCGCCCCCATGTCGGCCAGCATCCGGCCCGCCAGCGGCCCAGGGCCGATTCCTTCAAATTCGACAATGCGGATGCCCTGCAGCGGCGGTGTCATGCGCGATCTCCTTGGATGGCAAAAGTCATGGCTTCAGGTATGACGCTTAGCGCACCCCGATGCAACCGGGACCAACCCGGATGCGGTGGCGTCGCGGCGCCCGGGGCCAGAGCGGGCCCGCCATGCACGGCTTGGCGTACAATAGCGGCCTTGATTTCGCCGGCATCGTCGCATCCCGCCGCCGGCCCTGCCCGCCAAAAAGCATCCCGCTCGCCATTCATACGTCGCCCCAATCATGACTATCTCTCGTATCGAAGACATCATTGCCGACATTCGTGCCGGCCGCATGGTCATCCTTGTGGACGAGGAAGATCGTGAAAACGAGGGCGACCTTGTCCTGGCGGCCGATTTCGTGACGCCGGAAGCGATCAACTTCATGGCCAAGTACGGCCGCGGCCTGATCTGCCTGACGCTGACCGCCGAACGCTGCCGCCAGCTTGAGCTGTATCCGATGGTGTCACGCAACGGCACTGTGCATGGCACCAACTTCACGGTATCCATCGAAGCCGCCGAAGGCGTGACCACCGGCATCTCGGCAGCCGACCGTTCCCGCACTGTCCAGGCCGCCGTGGCCCGTGACGCCCGCGCGAGCGACCTGGTGCAGCCCGGTCACATCTTCCCGCTGACAGCCCAGCCTGGCGGCGTGCTGATCCGCGCCGGCCATACCGAGGCTGGCTGCGACCTTGGCACCCTGGCTGGCCTGACGCCCGCCGCGGTGATCTGCGAAATCATGAAGGACGACGGTACGATGGCCCGGCTGCCGGACCTGATCGAGTTCGCGCGCGAGCACGACCTCAAGATCGGAACGATCGCCGACCTGATCCACTACCGCAGCCGCACCGAAAGCATCATCGAACGGGTGGGCGAGCGCGACATGCAAACGCCGTGGGGCACGTTCCACAGCGTGCTGTATCGCGACAAGCCGTCCGGCCGCGCCCATGTGGCGTTGGTCAAGGGCAAGCCCCAGCCGGACCGCGAGACACTGGTGCGCGTGCACGAGCCGTTGTCGGTGCTCGACCTGCTGGAAGCCGGCCACACCACCCATTCGTGGAGCCTGCCCGCCGCGCTCGAAGTGCTGCATGGCGCCGAACATGGCGTGATGGTGCTGCTGAACTGCGGCGACTCGCCGGAAATGCTGTTCGAGCAGTTCGCCGCGCTGGATGCTCCGGAGAACCGTCCGCGCCGCAAGCCGGACCTGCGCACCTACGGCGTGGGCGCGCAGATCCTGCGCGACATCGGCGTGGGCAAGATGCGCGTGCTGGGTTCGCCGCAGAAGATGCCGAGCATGACCGGTTACGAACTCGAGATCGTTGGCTGCCAGCCGATGAGCGGCGAGTCGAATCGCGGCTGACCGGGAACGGATCGTACCGATTGACCCGGCAGCGGCGCATCCGCGCGGCTGCCTGACCGAATCACTGGAGAAATAACAATGGATCACGGCTTCTACGAGAGCAACCTCGACGGTGAAGGCCTGCGTATCGGCATCGTGCAGGCGCGTTTCAACGAGCCCGTCTGCGACGAACTGCGCGAGGCCTGCATGGCGGAACTGCAAAAGCTGGGCGTCGAAGGTGAAGACACGCTGCTGGTGACCGTGCCGGGCGCACTGGAAGTGCCGCTGGCGCTGCAGAAAATGGCCGAAAGCGGCCAGTTCGACGCGCTGGTCGCGCTGGGCGCGGTGGTGCGTGGCGAAACGTATCACTTCGAGCTGGTCTCGAATGAATCCGGCGCCGGTATCACCCGCGTGGGCCTCGATTTCAACGTGCCCATCGCCAACGGCATCCTGACCGTCGACACCGACGCCCAGGCCCATGCCCGCACCCGCGAGAAGGGCCGCGATTGCGCCCGCGCCGCAGTGGAAATGGCCAACCTGGTGGTCGCGCTCGATTCGCTGCGCGAGCATGGCGCAGAAGACGCAGAAGACGAGGAAGATGATGAGTGACGCGCCCGACACCGGCGACAAGGGCGAGGCAGCCGGCAAGCCGGCTGGCGCCAAGCCCCGCACCGAGCCGAAGGCACCGCCGAAGAGCGCGCGTCGCCGTTCGCGCGAGCTGGCCTTGCAGGGCCTGTACCAGTGGCTGCTGAATCGCAACGATATCGGTGCCATCCAGGCTCATCTGCACGATGCCCAAGGCTTTAACAAGGCCGACCGCGAGCACTTCGACGCCCTGCTGGGTGGCGCCGTGCGCGAGGAAGCACGTCTGACGGCGGCCTTCGAGCCGTTCCTGGACCGCACGGTCGACGAACTGTCGCCGGTCGAGCGCGCCGCGCTGCTGGTTGGCAGCTACGAACTCGTGCACTGCCTGGACATTCCGTACAAGGTCGTGATCAACGAAGCTGTCGAACTGACCAAGACCTTCGGCGGCGTGGAAGGCTACAAGTACGTCAACGGCGTGCTCGACAAGCTGGCCGCGCAGGTGCGGGCGCCAGAAGTATCAGCTCGACGTTAATTCGCGCATTTAAAACAGATGTTGCATTTCGGTGCGCGGCATTCGAATATGCTCAGCACCGGCAAAACACCCGCCCCGGCGGGTGTTTTCGTTTGGTCACCCGATGTTCGGCGGGCGCAACCGATGACGATGCGCCATGCCATCCCTTCTCTGACTCTCTGACGGGCCAGTCCCGATTGCCATGGATCTTCAGCGCCTTGCCACCGCTTCCCGCCTCGCCAACATCGACGCCTTCCACGTGATGGAGTTGGCCAAGCAGGCCGCCGAACTCGAACGCGCCGGGCGCCACATCATCCATATGGGTATCGGCGAGCCCGACTTCACGGCTGCCGCGCCGGTCATTCACGCTGCCGAAGCCGCGATGCGCCGCGGTGTCACCCAGTACACGGGCGCGCTTGGCATCCACGCGCTGCGTGAAGCCATCGCTGGCTACTACAAGACGTCCTATGGAATCGATGTCCCGGCCCGACGCGTGATTGTCACGGCCGGCGCCTCGGGCGCGCTGTTGCTGGCCTGCGCCGTACTCGTCGAGATCGGCGCCGAGGTGTTGATGCCGGACCCGAGCTACCCCTGCAACCGGCATTTCGTGGCGGCATTCGATGGCCACGCGAAGATGATCCCGAGCGGCCCGGAAGAACGTTTCCAGCTCACGGCGGCCCAGGTGATCGAGCACTGGGGCGAGAACACGCGGGGCGTGCTGCTGGCATCGCCGTCGAACCCGACCGGCACGTCGATCCTGCCCGACGAACTCAAGGCCATCCTGGCCGAGGTCCGCAAGCGCCAGGGCTTCGCAATCCTCGACGAGATTTACCAGGGGCTGTCGTACGACGCACCGCCGGTCTCGGCGCTCTCGCTCGACGACAATGTCGTGACCGTTAACAGCTTCTCGAAGTACTTCAACATGACCGGCTGGCGCCTGGGCTGGCTCGTGGTGCCCGACTCGCTGGTGCCGGCATTCGAAAAGGTCGCGCAGAACCTGTTCATCTGCGCGTCGGCCGTGGCCCAGCACGCCGCGCTGGCCTGCTTCACGCCCGAGGCACTGGCGATCTATGACGAGCGCAAGGCGGAATTCCGCCGCCGCCGCGATGCCATCGTCCCCGCGCTCGAAGCACTCGGTCTGCGCGTGCCGGTCAAGCCAGACGGCGCGTTCTACGTCTACGCCAACTGCCGCCACGTCAATCATCCCGCCGCCGGCAACGCCGACCGTCTGACACAGGCCATCCTGCACGATGCCGGCGTGGTCATGGTGCCTGGCACGGACTTCGGCCCGCATACCGCCAACGACTACATCCGGATTTCATACGCGACGTCCATGCAGAACATTGAGGAGGCGATGCAGCGATTGCATCATTTCCTGCGGTAGAGGTAGAGGTAGCGCTTGCTCGGATTGCCTGGGTTGCTCACCTTCTCACCGGCAGCAAACGAAAAAGGCACCCCTTGGGGTGCCTTTTTCATGTGCGACGAGAATCCGCTGCTCAGGCCGACTGGGCCGTATTGCCGGACGCCTCGAGCTTTTCGGTGCCTTGATGATGCTCGGCCTGCGTCTTGGTATCGGAAACGGCCGGTGCCTTCTCCGTGTTCGGCAGACCCAGCAGGGCACGCAGACGCGCGCGCTCGGCCAGCACCTTGGCGCCATAGCCGCCGTCGGTATTGGTCGTGGCACCCACGTAGTACTTCAGCCCGCCTTCGATCGAACCGGCACGCGCGATGCAATCCTTGAGCACCAGCGCGCCAATCTTGATGTTGGCGTACGGATTCAGCGCGGCGGACACGCCGCCCACGGCCTCGTACTTGTCCTGGTGAACCTTCGTCATGACCTGCATCAGGCCCTGCGCGCCAACGCCGCTTTCCGCGTACGGATTGAAGCTCGACTCGATCGCGATCACGCCCAGGATCAGCAGCGGATCGATACCGACCTCGCGACCCGTCATATAGGCGGCCTTCACGAGCTGCGCAGTCGCCTGCGTCGCCACGCGGTACTTGCGGGCGATGTACTCGGCCACGGCAGCCTGCTCACGCGCGGAGCCGAGCGCAGCCGTGTTGCGGGCGTCCAGCGCCACACGCTGGACCGGAATCTGCGCGGCCAGATGCGCCACGGACGGCACCTTGCCGGCAGCCGTCTGGCTCCATTCGTCCACGCCCGACACGGTCGGCAGGCCCGAACTGCCATGGCTGGCCACGGCGGCCACCAGGCGCGACGCGGCCACATCCGCCGACATGGGCGGCACATGGCTGATCGAATCCTTCGACACGGCGGCATCCACCAGCACGGCAGGGGCTTCGTTGCCTGCCAGCGCACCGGCGAGCGAGGTCCGCCACTGCTGGCTGACGGTCAAGGTGACCGCTGCGGCCACCGACAGCACCCCGAGACTGTTCAGGGTGTACTTCAAAGTTGTGCGGCCACCGCGCAGCAACGCGCGGCCTGCCACCGGATGGGCCAGTCGCACTTGCAGTGCGCGGCTCACACCGGGAACCGGTTGTCTAAAGCGGACCTGCAATGCCCGCCCGATACCGGGAAGATGAAGGGTTTTCCAACCGCTCATGCTTACCTCCATCCGCTGCCCGCTGCGCGCGCCTGACAACTGCGCGAGCCCGATCTCAACGTACTCAAGTAAGGATGCTGCGCCACCTAGCAGGGGTGTCCAGCATCTGTTGGCGGGCGCTCCCCATGCGCCCAACGAGAAACAGGGTACGAACCTGGGGAGCCGCACCCTGCCACTAAGCACTCATTCATGCCCCGGCATCCCGCCAGGGTGATCGTCGATCGGGCTACTCCCGGCAGCCTCGTGATCGCAATCAATTGAGGTGTTGTATTCGCAGCGATTTGGCAAGCGTCCTATTGACAGAGGACGAAAAGCCATGTTGCGGCGCAACACTTCGAAGAGCAGACCGGATTGTAGGAACGCTTTTATAACCCGTCAAGCATAACAAATTGCAATAACACTACTTTTATATATATGTAACAACGACCTCCGGGCGGCCGTCAGCGCACCCGCAAACCCGGAATCATAAGCCGGGCCTAGTATTGCTCCCCCTTCCCCACCTGACCGGCCTCGCAGTTTATTTACAATTTCAACTCGCGCGCCGGCACGATTTTTTTGCGCCTTTGCGATGGCGTGTGTATCGTCACACACATTGGAAACGTCGCGCCATGACCCCTCGCGACACCGCACCCCAAATCGATTTCACTATGCAATACAAAGACTTGCGCGATTTTATGAGCCAGCTCGAGCAGCGTGGCGAGCTGAAACGCGTGGCAGCACCGGTGTCTCCGAACCTCGAAATGACCGAGATCTGCGACCGCCTGCTGCGCGCGAACGGCCCGGCCGTCCTGTTCGAGCAACCCCGCCGTGACAATGGCGATATCTATAAGGTGCCTGTCCTGGCAAATCTGTTCGGCACGACACAGAGGGTGGCGCAGGGCATGGGCGCATCGTCGCTTGAGGATCTTCGCGACATCGGCCGCGTGCTCTCGGTCCTCAAGGAACCGGAGCCGCCGCGCGGCCTGCGTGAAGCCGGCAAACTGTTTACGCTGGCCAAATCCGTATGGGACATGGCGCCCAAGCGCGTGAGCAGCCCCGCGTGTCAGGAGATCGTCTGGGAAGGCAACGACGTCGATCTCGCGCGCCTGCCAATCCAGACTTGCTGGCCCGGCGATGCAGCACCACTCATTACATGGGGCCTGGTCGTGACGAAGGGCCCGCACAAGAAGCGCCAGAACCTGGGCATCTATCGCCAGCAGGTCATCAGCCGTAACCAGGTCATCATGCGCTGGCTCGCCCACCGTGGCGGTGCGCTCGATTTCCGCGAGCACGCGCTGGCCAACCCGGGCAAGCCGTTTCCGATCGCCGTGGCGCTGGGCGCCGATCCGGCCACGATCCTCGGGGCCGTCACGCCCGTGCCCGACACACTCTCCGAGTACCAATTCGCCGGCCTGCTGCGCGGCAGCCGCACCGCGCTGGCCAGCTGTATCACGCCTACGCTGTCCGAGCTGTCGGTGCCCGCATCGGCGGAGATCATCCTCGAGGGCCACATCCAGCCCGATCCGAACCACCCGTCCGGCTACCAGCACGCGCTGGAAGGCCCGTATGGCGATCACACCGGCTATTACAACGAGCAGGACTGGTTCCCGGTCTTCACGATCGATCGCATCACGATGCGGCACGACCCGGTCTACCACTCCACCTATACGGGCAAGCCGCCCGACGAGCCGGCCGTGCTCGGCGTGGCGCTGAATGAGGTGTTCGTGCCGCTGCTGCAGAAGCAGTTTCCCGAGATCACCGACTTCTACCTGCCGCCGGAGGGCTGCAGCTACCGCATGGCACTGGTCCGCATGAAGAAGCAGTACGCCGGCCACGCCAAGCGCGTCATGTTCGGCGTGTGGAGCTTCCTGCGCCAGTTCATGTATACGAAGTTCATCGTCGTGGTGGATGACGACATCGACGTTCGTGACTGGAAGGAAGTGATCTGGGCGATCACCACGCGAGTGGACCCGACCCGCGACACCGTGATGGTCGACAACACGCCGATCGACTACCTCGACTTTGCCTCGCCGGTCTCGGGCCTGGGATCGAAGATGGGTATCGACGCCACCGACAAGTGGCCCGGCGAAACCACGCGCGAATGGGGCACCCCGATCACCATGGCCCCGGAGATCAAGGCCCGCGTGGATCAGATGTGGGGCTCGCTGTTCGAGGAAGGCCCCGGCAAGTAGCGCGATTGCCCGCTATCATCGCTTTTTGACCGGCAATCCAAGACAACACTCTCATGGCCCGCGCAGACGGGCTCCGGAGGAGACAAATGACGCTTGCAACCCAGGCCGGCCAGCCGGCATGGACGCCGTCCGCGGCATTCACCGAAAGCAGCCATCTGGCCGCATATATGAAGTGGTTGCGCGGCGCGCGCGGCCTCGACTTCCGTGACTACGCCAGCCTCTGGCAATGGTCGGTCACCGACATCGAAGCGTTCTGGCAGACCATCGTCGATTACTTCGACGTACGCTTCGACACACCCGCGCAGCGTGTGCTGGATCGCCGCACCATGCCGGGCGCGCGCTGGTTCGAGGGCGCGACGCTCAACTACGCGCAGCAGATCTTCCGCCACGCCGGCACCGGCCTGGCACGCCAGCGCACCGCCATTCGCCATGCCGGCGAGGCGCAACCGCTAGCCGATATCAGTTGGGACACGCTGGAATCACAAGTCGCCTCGGTTGCCCACGCCTTGCGCCAGATGGGCGTCACGCGCGGTGACCGCGTGGCTGGCTACCTGCCCAACGTGCCGGAAACGATCGTCGCATTCCTGGCAACTGTCAGCGTGGGCGCGATCTGGTCGGGCTGCGCGCCGGACATGGGCCAGGTGGCTGTGATCGACCGCTTCCGCCAGATCGAACCCAAGGTGTTGATCGCCGTCGATGGCTACCGATACGGCGGCAAGACGTACGATCGAGCGCCTGTGGTCGCCGATCTGGTTGCCGCGCTGCCCTCGCTGACCGACCTCGTGATCGTGCCGTCGATCGGCAGCAACGTCACGCCCGAGCCACATGCCCGGCGCCACACCTGGAGCGACGTGCTGGCGCACGACGTGCCGCTCGAGATCACGCCGGTCCCATTCGATCATCCGTTGTGGATCGTCTATTCGTCCGGCACCACCGGTATGCCAAAGCCAATCGTCCACGGGCACGGCGGCATTGTGATCGAGCAGCTCAAGCTGATGGCATTCCACAACAACCTGGGCACAGATGATGTGTTTCACTGGTACAGCAGCAGCGGCTGGATCATGTGGAATGCGCAGGTAGCTGGCCTGCTGCTGGGCACCACCATCGCGCTCTACGACGGCAACCCGGCGTGGCCCGATGCCGGCGTGCTCTGGCGATTCGTGGATCAGGCGCGTGTGACGATGTTCGGCGCCGGCGCTGCATTCTTCACCAATTGCATGAAGGCGGGCGTAGAACCGGCGGAGATCGCCGATCTGTCGCGCCTGCGCGGTCTGGGATCGACGGGATCGCCACTGCCGGAGGAAGCGTACGACTGGATCTACGGGCACGTGCGCACCGACATCTGGCTGGCGCCGATGTCCGGCGGTACTGACTTCGCCGGATCGTTCGTGGCCGGATGCCCCCTGCTGCCGGTCTATCAGGGCGAAATGCAGTGCCGTTGCCTGGGCGCCAAGGTCGAAGCCTTTGACGACAACGGCAAGCCACTGATCGACGAGGTGGGCGAACTGGTCTGCACCGAGCCGATGCCATCCATGCCGCTGTTCCTGTGGGGCGATGCCGACGGCAAGCGTTACCGCGACAGCTACTTCGACACCTATCCGAACGCGTGGCGCCACGGCGACTGGATTCGCATCACACCGCGCGGCGGCGCCATCATCTACGGTCGCTCCGATGCGACGATCAACCGATACGGCATCCGCATGGGCACGAGCGAGCTGTATCGCGTGGTGGAAGAGTTGCCCGAAGTGCTCGACAGCATGGTGGTCGATCTCGAATACCTCGGCCGCGAATCGTATATGCCACTGTTCGTGGTGCTGCGAGAGGGCATGGCGCTGGACGATGCCCTGCGCGACACACTGCGCGCGCGCATTCGCGTTGCGTTGTCGTCGCGGCACGTGCCGAACGAGATCCTGCAGGTGCCCGGCGTGCCGCGCACGCTCTCGGGCAAGAAGATGGAAGTGCCGATCAAGAAGTTGCTGCTCGGTCATGCACCCGAGAAGATCGCCAACCGCGATGCCATGGCGAATCCCGAGTGCCTGACGTGGTACTTCGCGTATGCCCAGGACTACCTGACGCGCGCCGCGCAGCCGGCGTAAGGCACTGCATCAGAACTCGACGTCGAGTTCGCTGATCTCGTCGGGCTCCTCGCGAGCGGCATGAATCCATTCCTGCATCTCGGGCATGGCCAGGATCGTCTTGCAGAACTCGACGAGCGGCGCATCGAGCTTCACGCCGTACGTGATGAAACGCGTCACCACCGGCGCGTACATCGCATCGGCAATGGTGCGGCGCTTGCCGAACAGGTAAGGACCGCCGTAGCGTTGCAGGCACTCCGCCCAGATCGCGGCAATGCGGTCGATATCGGCCTGCGCGCGCGACCAGACCTTCAGTCCCGGGAAATGCCCCTTCAGGTTCATCGGCAGCGCTGCGCGCATGGCGGCAAAGCCGGAGTGCATTTCGCCGCAGATCGCGCGGCAGTGGGCGCGCGCGACCAGATCGTCCGGCAATAGCTTCGCCTTTGGCCGGATCTCGTTGAGGTACTCCGCAATCGCCATCGTGTCCCAGACGGTCACGCCCTCATGGCGCAGGCACGGCACCAGGATCGACGGCGACAGCAGCAGGATCTCCGCCCGTGCGGCCGGGTCATCCGGCGGCACCAGCACCTCCTCGAATTCAAGCCCCGCAAACCGGGCCAGCAACCATCCACGCAGTGACCAGGACGAATACGTCTTGCTGCTGATCGTCAGCGTCGTCTTCGACATCGTGCCTCCTCTGCCCCCGGGGCATTGTGCGATGTTCGCTTGCAGTATCGGCGGCGAGCGGACCATATGCCAGCACGCACCCGCGCGGTGCGTGCCGCCGGCGCGTCCGGCACCAGTGCGAGGCCGCCTGTCGTCGCCGCTACGGGGCCGCTCCGCCACTCCGCACCCTTTGCGTGCCCTCACCCACCAAGCCAGACAAAATTTGCAAACGGCGTGCCAACATCGACGCCCGTGGCATATATATTGCGGCAATGGGGCTCGACGGACGTGGGGGGACCGAGCCATGCTCTACCAGACCTATCAGCTCTACGCGGATATGATGCAGCCGGCCTGCTCGCTGGCCGACATCGCCTCCACGCTCATTTCCGGATACCGTCGCGCCGACAACAGCGAGACGCTGCGCGCGCTACGCGCCTGGTGCGAAGTGCTGGCACTGGCACGTCTGACTCACTACCGCCCTCCTTTCGGCATCGACCGCGTGCGTATCAATGGTCGCGGCGAGTATGTGCCCGTGACCGAAGAAATCGTCATACGTACGCCGTTCTGCACATTGCTGCGTTTTCGCCGCGAGGGCGCGCCCCAGCAACCGCGTGTGCTGCTGGTGGCGCCGATGTCCGGCCACTTCGCCACGCTGCTGCGCGGTACCGTGGAAACGATGCTCCGCGACCATGACGTCTACATTACCGACTGGCATAACCCTCGTGACATCCCGCTCGTCTGTGGACGATTCGGCTTCGACGAATTCGTGCATCACCTGATCACGTTCCTCCACGTATTGGGTGGCAACACGCATGTCGTGGCCGTGTGCCAGCCGACCGTCGCCGCGCTGGCGGCCGCCGCGCTGATGGCCGAGGACGGCGACCCGGCGCAGCCGCCGAGCCTGACGTTGATGGCGGGCCCGATCGATGCGCGCGTAAATCCCACCCGCGTCAACGCGCTGGCTACCAGCCGCCCGATCGAGTGGTTCGAAAACACGTTGATCGGATACGTGCCGATGCGTTTCGCCGGCGCGCTGCGACGGGTGTATCCGGGCTTCGTCCAGCTCATCGCGTTCATGAGCATGAACCGCGAGCGCCACGAACAGGCGCTGCGTGATCTGTATGACCTGCGTGCGCGCGGCGAGCATGGCAAGGCCGACGAAATCCAGACGTTCTATAGCGAGTACTTCGCGACCATGGACCTGACGGCCGAGTTCTATCTCGAGACCATCAGCCTGGTCTTCCAGCGCTTTCTGCTGGCCCAGAAGCTGCTCGACGTGGCGGGCCGGCGCGTATCGACCGACGCGATCCACCGCACCACCCTGCTGACCGTGGAAGGAGAGCGCGACGACATCTGCGCGATCGGCCAGACCATGGCCGCGCAGGACCTCTGCGCCAGCCTGCGCCCGTATATGCGGATGCACCACATCCAGACCGGCGTGGGCCACTACGGCGTGTTCAACGGCAAACGCTGGGAATCGCAGGTCTACCCGCTGCTGCGAGAGACCATCCACATGAGCGACGAGATGTTTGGCTGAGCGATGGCGCCTGAATGGGCCGACGAAATGAGCCGACGCCATGGGCCAAAGAGGCAGGGTGCTAACCTTCGGTTCCCCCTTATCTTCCGCAGTCGACATGCCCACCACCTCCACGCAGCGATACCAGGGTCAGGATCTTCTCAGGATCGGTAACGACGGCAGCTATCTGCTGCTGGCCCCCGACCATGGTGGCCGGCTGGTGCGTTGGGTCCATCATGGGCAGGACATCCTGTTCTGGCCCGATGACGCCGACTGGTCGCGCGTTGCCAAGATCCGTGGTGGCAACCCGTTGCTGTTTCCGTTTATCGGACGCCATTTCGTCGACGGCGAAGCGGGCAAGTGGCGCGACCCCGACGGCACGGTGCACAGCCTGCCCCAGCACGGTTTCGCCCGCGATCTGCCGTTCACGGTGACCGCGCACTCGGACTCGTCCATCAGCCTGACATTGACGTCATCCGACGCCACCCACGCGGGATATCCCTACGATTTCGCGTTCGCCGTCACCTATCGCCTGACCACCAACGGGCTCGAGGTCACGCTCACCACACGCAATCTGGGCAGCCACCCCCTGCCCTATTACGCGGGCCACCACTTCTACTTCGCCCTGCCACACGAACAACGCGCGGAGAGCCGCCTGTCGATGCCACCGTCCGCACGTGTTCGCCAGAAGGAAGATGGAAGCCTCACCGGCACCGAACCTGGCGATAGCACCTACTCCATCGCCGATCCGCGGCTGCAGGACACCTTTCACCTCCTCCAGGCAGCGGGGTCCGTTTGTCTCGCGATGCCATCCCGCACGATTGATATAGAACTGGTCACGGAAGGGGAAAGTGGCACGCCCTGGTATGCGGTCACCACATGGACCGAACACAATGCATCCGACTTCTATTGCGTGGAGCCATGGCTCGGCCTGCCGAACGCAATCGCCCACGGGCAAGGACTGCGATGGCTCGACGCCAACACTGAAGCCCACGCGACCTGCAGGCTGGACGTGAAACCCTGAGCTAATCGCATCAGAAGAGTGGCAGTTGGACACGCACGGAACGGCCCCTCGGCGCACATTTGACGCGAGGATCTGGCGGTGATTACCGAAGCAGGTGCTCGAAATCGAGTCCGCCAAGCAGCACGGTGGGGTCGGCTTGCGTGCGCGAATTGAAATCGATCTGCCGCGCGTCCTGCCACGCATTGAGCTTGCCCGGCAAGGCGCCCAGGTATTCGGCAAACCGCTGATCGCCACCCGAGGCAAACAAGCGGTCGACTTCGTAGCTATCCCACGACAAGGTGATATCGAGCGGGCACGCGTAGCGCCCGCCACCAGCACGCGCCACGGCCCAGATACGAAGCCGCGCGGGTTGGTCTGCCGACGTGTGAGGAACCAGTTCGACATTCAGCGTGCCATGGAATATCGATTGCACGCGCTCGGCGATGCGGGGCAGAAACTCCGCGTTGAAGCGATGGGCAGGAATCGGATGCACGGGAGCGGGGGCGCTTGCGTAGAGGTAGGCGGTATTGTGCGCTGGGTTGGCCGTGACAGTAAGATTTTTGACGAGGACAAGATTGAGTCGCGAACTGGGCGAGATCATGCCCGGCAAAGACGGGCTGCTGAAGGATCTCCTGACGGCCATGTTCCACCCTACCCTTGTGCGCGGACGCTTGAACGGCCTGGCTGGAGCAGCCCCCCAAGGACACAGGACCGTCCTCCTCCCATTCGATAGCCGTCATCCATGCGCCGCAAACAACACTTCATCACCGACCCATGCCGGCCCCCGAGACCCATGCCGAAGGCGAGCGCCTGCAGCCTGGCATCGCCCAACGAACCTTCGAGTTGGCCGAACGGCGGGTAATCTATCGACAGGCGCTAGATGAAAGAGGCCAGCTTGCAGATATCGCCGCCCGAAACGGTCAGATCGAGCTTGCGTGCCGGCACCTCCCGGGATCACAAGTCAATGAGCGGCCGGGATACCTGCTTGGCTGGACGATAGGTGCCGGCTGCGTGCTACGGGCTATCTACTGCGCGGCCATGGATCGGGGCGCGGCCGCCATCGCGACATTTCTATGTGTGCGGGTTGGCAGCAACATTCGTGCAATCCGACCTCCCAGAGGCGGGTGACCGAAAGACGCCGAATGCTAGTCACGGCTCGGGCTGGCCTCTCGGCCCTGTCATGCTACAATCCGCCCCCAGTAAGCCATAGCGGGCGTCGTATAATGGCCATTACCTTAGCTTCCCAAGCTAAAGACGTGGGTTCGATTCCCATCGCCCGCTCCACTCTCACTACGCAAGCCGCCTCTGGCACCCGGTCAAAACGATGATCGGCGATCCGCCCGGCGGCTTTTTGTTGCCATGCTTCCCCAAGACACGAACACCGATCCGCTGCCGGGCGACGATGCCGAAAGCGCTTCTGGAAAGTCCGCCGACGCCTCCCAAGGCACCCCCAACCCGGGCGACGAAGTCGCGCATCCGCGCAGAATCCGCTCGTTCGTCAGGCGTGCCGGGCGCACCTCGACCGGACAGCAGCGGGCGATGGACGAACTGGGACCGACCTATATCGTTCCCTACCAGCCCGAACCGCTGGACTGGACGGCCACATTCGGACGCGAGGCGCCCTCGATCCTCGAAATCGGATTTGGCATGGGCGAGACGACGGCGCATATCGCCGGCCTCCGGTCACAGGACAACTTCCTGGGCTGCGAGGTGCATGAGCCCGGCGTTGGCGCCCTGCTCAAGCTGATCGGCGAGCGTGGCCTTCAGAACGTGCGCATCATGCAGCACGACGCCGTCGAAGTCGCCGCGCACATGCTCACCGAGAACTCGCTCGATGGCGTGCATATCTACTTTCCCGACCCGTGGCACAAGAAGCGCCACAACAAGCGTCGGCTGGTGCAACCGCCGCTGGTGAAGCTGCTGGCCAGCCGGCTCAAGCCGGGGGGCTACATTCACTGCGCGACCGATTGGGAAGAGTATGCCCACCAGATGGTGGAAGTGCTATCCGGCGAGCCGGCCCTCGAAAACACGTCGAAGGCCGATGGCGGATTCGCGGAACGGCCCGATTACCGGCCCGTGACCAAGTTCGAGAAGCGCGGCCTGCGACTTGGCCATGGCGTGTGGGACGTCGTATTCCGGAAGAAGTAAGCGGAAATCGACCATCGAATCGCAACAAAGCAAAAGAGGGGCAATCGCCCCTCTTTGCATTTCCGATGCCGGGACAAGCCCGGCAGCGATCAGGCGTGCCAGGAAATGACCCCGGTCCACGCGGTCAGGAGCACGATGATGCCAAAAGCGATGCGGTACCACGCGAATGGCTTGAAATCATGCGTGGCTACGAAACGCAGCAGCCAGCGTACGCACAGGAACGCCGACAGGAACGCGAAAACAAAACCCACCGCAAAGATGCCGAGATCGTCAGCAGACAACAGCGCGCGCGCCTTGTAGAGTTCGTAGACCGTGGCGCCGAAGATCACCGGAATCGCCAGGAAGAACGAGAACTCCGTGGCTACCTGGCGCGACAGACCGAACAGCATGCCGCCGATGATCGTCGCACCGGAGCGCGAGGTACCGGGCACCAGCGCGAAGCACTGGGCCAGGCCCACCTTCAGCGCATCGCGCCAGTTCAGGTCGTCCACCGATTCGATGCGCGGCGCGCCCGCTTTGGCGGCCTCCAGCAACGCATTGCCTTGTGGGGCCGACACCGTGCCACGACGCGCCTCGCGCCATTCGGCCAGCAGGATCACCACGCCACCGATGATGAACGCCGTCGCCACGGTGATCGGGTTGAACAGATGGGCCTTGATCCATTTGCCGAAGACCAGGGCCAGCACGATGGCCGGTATCGTGGCCACGATCACATTGACCGCAAAGCGCTGCGATTTGACATCGCTAGCCAGGCCGCTGATCACGGTGCCGATGCGCTGTCGGAATTCCCAGCAAACGGCCAGGATGGCGCCGAACTGGATCACGATCTCGAAAATCTTGCCCTTCTCGTCGTTGAAATCGAGCAACTGACCCGCGAGGATCAGGTGGCCAGTACTGGAGATGGGAAGGAATTCGGTCAGTCCTTCGACAATGCCAAGGATGACGGCTTTCAGGGCGAGTGCAATATCCATGCGGAATCAGGAGAGGGAGGCGCGAAAAGTCTGCGCAAGACCCGCCGGTATGGGCGCGGGCACGAGCATTATTGTTGATTCGGATTTATGGCCGGTTAATCTTGACGTTGATACCGTCCGGCAGGACCGTGATTGTACCGGGCTCGACGTTAGTGCCGGCCAGCCGAAGCTGTTCCGGCTTGAACGTATAGAGCGGATAGCCCTGCAGCAACTGCTCCGAGAGGATACCGCCAAGCGCATTGAGCTGGCGAGAAAACTGGCTTGGCAGCCCCTGCACGTCGAACTGTTTGACCTCGGGGTCCTGCAGGACCAGGGACCGCGTTGGCTGGTCGTACCGCAGGGCACTGTCAAGCGCGAAGCGCCCCGTCAGCGGCTGCCGGAAGAACAGGCGATTGTCGATCGTCGCATCGAATGCCACCGTCACGCGATTGCGCGTGGCGTCGAGCATGAGCTGCGGATTGGCAAGCTGGATATCGAACAGCTCCATATACCGCTTGTTGAACGGAAATTTCTTCTCCAGCGCCGCCTGCAACTGGCTTTGCGAGAAGGTGTATTCGTTGCGGAACACACTACATCCACCCAGCCATCCGGCCGTGGCAAGCGCCGCGACACCCGCAGCCGCCAGCCAGCGCCGGCGCGTTGTGCCAATCATCGATTTACCTCCGTCAAGCATGGCCACCATCCGAACGGGATGCCGGCGCAGTCATCGCTTCCAGCCGCGTCAGCCACAGCAGCGCCGCCTCACGCGACTCGCCGCACATCTCATGCGACGGACGCAGCCCGCCGCAGAAATCCGGCCTCTCGGGCCGCCCGAACACCGCGCAACGCATGTCGGGCAGCAACTGGGCGCATGCCTGCCCCGCGGCCTTGCCAGCGGGCATTCCCGGCAGCGGGGAGGTGATCGACGGCGCGATGCAGCAGGCGCCACAGCCTTCGCGGCAGGTCAAAGCGGATTGGCACGTCATGGTGAAGATTTCTGCGGCAACTGCCGAAAAACAGCATATGAAGCCGATCAGACCTAAGAAAGCCGCAATTGTGCCCCAGGCGGGCGCTGGCACCTGAAACAAAGGGCAACTTCGACCAAGCGAGACAAGTGAGTCACTTTTGAACAAGCTGCGCCTTGTTCATATTGTCTGCTTGACCATACGTAAGCGCCCCCCTACATTACTGACCCATAGGTTATTAATATCGGTCCCCGCGAGGCCTTGCTCCGCCCGAGGGCCCTGCCATTCCCGCACACCGTGACCGCCGCCCTGCCAAAGAAAGACCCTGATACCCGGCGCTGGAGCCGGCGCAAGGCTGCCCGCCCCCAGGAACTGGTTGCCGCGGCGCTGGACCTCTTCGTCGAGCGCGGCTACGCGGCAACACGACTCGAGGATGTCGCCGCCGCCGCGGGCGTATCCAAGGGCACGGTTTATCTCTACTTCGCCAACAAGGAAGAGCTGTTCAAGACCGTGGTCCGGGAGAACATGGTGCCGGCGCTCGTGCGCGGCACGGACTTGGTCGATCGCTACGAGGGCTCCACTCCCGAGTTATTGCGCGAATTGCTGCTTGGCTGGTGGGGCCTGATCGGCGCCACGCCCGTGGCCGGCCTGACCAAGCTGATCATGGCCGAATCGCATAATTTCCCCGATATCGCCCAGTTCTACCAGGACGAGGTCATGGGCCCCGGCGACGAACTGTTCGCACGTGTGCTGGCCCGTGGCGTGGCGCGCGGCGAGTTCCGCGCCGCGCCGGCAAACCCTACCACCACGCTGATCTGCGCCCCACTGGTATTCCTGATGCTCTGGCGGAGCGCCTTTGGACAACTGGACTGCCGGGTCATCGACCCCGAGGCGTTCGTCGACCAGTTGCTCCAGGTACTGCTGTTCGGCCTGACTACCGGGCCATCGCGCGATACGCCGCTACCGCCGGTCCAGGGCCCATACATATGGGAAAGGATCCGCGACGAGCTGCTGGCCGAGCGCGCGGCGGACCTGGCGCCACCTGCGGAGACAGGCCAATGACCGACCTTGTCGCCCGCAAGATGACGTCTCAACACCGCCGTGGCGCAAACGCATCCCGCCGCTCGCTTCTAATGTTTTGTAAACATGCCATTCGGGTGCGAGAGGGTAAAATAGTGGGCTTTTGCGTAACTTCCCGGCAGGCTGCGGCTTCGGCACCCGTCGGGACGTCACCCGGCATCAACCGCAACGACAGCGCTGACGGCGGCATCACCCGCTAACCGGCAAGCGCAACCCCGCAAGCATTTGGAAGGAAAGGCAAGATGGATCTCGAAAAAGCCCGCTTCAACATGATCGAACAGCAAATCCGCCCATGGGACGTGCTGGACCAGGAAATCCTGGACCTGCTGGCCGTGGTCAAGCGTGAGCAGTTCGTACCGCAGGCCTACGCCGCATTGGCTTTCGTCGACATGGAGATTCCGCTGCCGTGCGGCGAGAACATGCTGCCCCCGCGCGTCGAGGCCCGTCTCCTGCAGGACCTGAACGTGCGCAAGCATGAGAACGTGCTCGAAATTGGCGCGGGCTCCGGCTACATGGCCGCCCTGCTGGCCAACCGCGCCCGTCACGTGCTCACCGTGGACATTCATCCCGAACTGGTTGCCCTGGCTCGCCAGAACCTGGCCAACGCCGGCATCACCAACGTTGACGTGGCAGAAGGCAATGCCGCCGAAGGCTGGGCGGTCGCCGCGCCGTACGACGTGATCTGCATCTCGGCGTCCGTGCCGGAAATTCCGAGCGCGATCCTGTCCCAGGTGAAGGTCGGCGGCCGTATCGCTGCCATCGTCGGCTCGGCCCCGGTCATGGAAGCCCGCATCATCACGCGCGCCTCCGAGACCGAGTACCAGGTTGTCGACCTGTTCGAGACGCTGGCCAAGCCGCTGGAAGGCGCCGTCCAGCCGTCGCGCTTCAAGTTCTGATCAGACGCCCAGATATGCAAGTCATTACCGCTCCCGAACTCGCCCAATGGCTGGCGGATGCCGGCCGCGCGAAACCGGTGCTGCTCGACGTACGCGAGGACATCGAGATCCGGACCGCCGCAATGCCCGGCATCACGCATATCCCGATGGGCCAGATTCCTGGCCGGCTGAACGAACTCGACGAAGACGCCGAAATCGTCTGCATTTGTCACCACGGTGCGCGCAGCATGCAGGTGGCGAATTTCCTCGAGCGCCAGGGTTATGCCAAGGTCTACAACCTGACCGGCGGCATTCACGCTTGGTCGACGCAAGTCGACCCGTCCGTCCCGCAGTACTGACCCGGGAACTGGCCCCGGGACGGCAACACCGCCCGGGACCATCCCGCCCTGCAGCACCTCCGCAGTCCTTGCCGTACCACCCGTCGATGTAACCGAACATTGGCCGCGCCGCGTCGCAGGCCGCGCTGGAGATGTCATGAGTTTTCCGCTTTCCGCCGTGCCCGGTGCGGCCAGGAGATCCCTGCCGCTCGCGGCTGCTCTTGTGGCCATGCTGCACTTGCCGGCCGCGGAGTCAGCCGATCTGCTGCAGGTGTATCGCGATGCGCAATCCAATGACGCCCAGTTCGCCAGCGCACGCGCGCAGCTCGTCGCCACGCGCGAGAAGCTGCCCCAGGCGCGCTCGGGCCTGTTGCCGCAGGTCTTTGGCACGGCAGGCGCGCAGCGGACCCAGGCCGACTACAGCTCGCCGGTCGACGTCACCCGCTATTTCAATGCCAACACCTGGCAGCTGCAGCTGACACAGCCGCTGTTCCGCTGGGATCGCTGGGAAACCTACAAGCAGGGAGAACTGGCCGCACTAGCGGGCGAGATCACC
>Ga0209426_1001062_pt1 | contig 20053 bp, 16 predicted proteins | sample Deesub1362B_J571_FD_187697 | JGI IMG/M metagenome (GOLD analysis project Ga0209426, IMG submission 187697) | Deep oceanic, basalt-hosted subsurface ecosystem from Juan de Fuca Ridge flank, Pacific Ocean, CORK Borehole 1362B_J2.571 (SPAdes)... ...
GGGGCAGATATCTCATCACCATTCCGGGGCGAATGGCTTACAGAATGGCAAAGAAGATTGTGAAGATCTGTCGAGAAGGAGTTGATATCAACATTGACTAACCATCTAGAGATCAAAGAAGAGCTTTTCAAACTAGAGCAGGACTTTACGCTATTTCAAAATGAAAAATGCATAGTGAAGATTTTCAAACAATCTTTTGCTCTTCCAGTACTACGAGGAGATGAAACTGTAGGCTATGTTTTCCAGGGTAAGGGCGAACTTGTAATAGATGCTTTAATTGAAACATCAAAGGGAGCCATAGGTAAGCCTATAGAACGCCTCATAGAAACGCCTTTTATCATGATAGCTCCAACTGAAAAGATAAAAAACTAGAGGGAATATTGGCTAGTGCAGAAGCTTCAGCGCTTAAACAACAAGGATATGAAAAGCTGGAGGAATTTGTTAAAACGGCGAGAGAACTCTGCCACCGAATGTTCCGAAACACTAGTTTCTGCACTAATTTAGAAATTCAGAGCCATTTCTTCGGTTTTAAGAGAAAAGACCAAAAAAGAATTGACATATTGGCTTTGAAGGGCGACAAACTGATGTATATATGCGGCAGAAACTTGTTTATGTTCAAACGTGGAAAAAGCATCATGATAAAGCCAGGAGAACTTCTAGTAGCTGGAAACAATAAAGCCATTGTTATTTCCCACGATGATTTCTGCTGAATGGTAAAGCCCCAAACCCTTATTCGAAACGGTTAATTAAAGTACTATTGGGGGTTGGTGAGCTGGCGGACGGCTTTCGGACCATAGTCCGAGGAAACTCCGCCCTACACAGCAGCCTTGCAACGCCTGTAAAGGCGTAGGGCGAGAGCCCTGGCAACAGAGCAGAAACGGAACGTCCACAAGACAAATGGCGATGAGGCATGCTAAGTTGCCGAGAACGTCCTGTGGAAACGTTGAAACGGCTGACCTGCAAGGTAGAAAGGGCAAATAGGCGCCTATGATGAGCTGCGAGAGGCGCGGGTAGCCCGATTAGCTAAATGCCGTCTTTGAACAAAAGGCGGGTTACGCCCAGCACACCAACCCTCCAGAACCATAACCCAACCATTTTCAACTGCACGCCCAACCGGAAATATCGCGAACATCCTTTTCAACATGAAAAACCAAGGATATCGCCATCACACAATCAAATTTGTGAGAAAAGCGTTAAAGTTTCTGCTAAACACTCCATCTTTAACATGTCCATAATGCTATGCCACAAGACGATGGACGTACTTTTCGTTAAACAGCAAATGGAACATAGAAAACTTGATGTTAAAAGCAACTTAAGAAGTAAATTTTAGTATACTCAACAGATGTAGTATAGAAAAAGGGTGGAAAGAAAGAGAATGAGATAATAGATCTATTTCTCTCTCAGTTTAGCTCCACAGTAGGGACATAAATTAAAACTAACTGAAACTTGGTTTCCGCATTTTGGACATATACTTGGCTTCAATTCAAAACCACAATAAGGACATAATTTGAAGCCTGGCATCAGTTCTTTAGCGCATTCTGGGCATTCTAATAGCTCTATCTGTCCAACTTCAAGCTTCTCCTGTCTGTCCAACTTCTCAGTAGATTTCTGTGTAACAGAAGTTGTAGTTGGTAAGACCGCGTAAATACAAATTAATATGCCAAGAATACATATCACGCCTCCAATAAAGGTTATTGTAATTGCCTCTAAATATTTAGCCTGCATCTTCTCTGAAACAACCATACCGAATTGGGCGATACTTGAGCTGTATTGCTGCATAATTCCAAGATATAAAACAAAGATCGCCAAGCCTACTAAAATTAATAAGAATCCAAATATAAACCGATCAGTCTTCATTTCTTTCACAATTAACTCCTTTTTGCTTGGTTATCTTATAATTTTTGTGATGATACATGCACGCCCTTTCTTGGATATTTTTAGTTCTTGTTACCTGCCCTACCACGGTCTTTAATACTGGATTTGGGTAGTTTTTATGTAGTTATCTTTGTTAACATAAATGAAAAGTTAGTATGAGGTTTCCCTAGGTGGCTTAAGACTATCATTGTGGCGTTGGTCATGAAATTTGTTAGGTTTTGATTGCATTTGTGGCTACTGTTAACTTGAGTATTTCTTTTAAAAATTCAGCAAAAAACATACAGCCATGTTCCTGTTACTGAACTGACAGAAAATTTGTTGCAAAGAGTCTTCGGATGATCTTTACTTCATCTATACTTAAACTATGTATATAACAAGGCTTATTAAAACGTAGAAAAACAAGAAAAGAAAGGTGTTAATGCTTGAAAACTTTCCAGACTCATTTAATTATATAAACTAAATGAACAGTAGGAAAATCCCAAGGACGATTAAAACCGATCCTGAAATGACTTCTACAGTAATTGCTTCGTTTAGGAAGAGGATTCCAGCTATTGTTGAAAAGAAGGGTGTTGTAGAAGAGATTGGCACGGCTCGTGTTTCTTGAGTGTATAGGAAACTGAGTGTGAGGAGAAACCAGCCTAACGCTAGGGCGATTACTCCTCCGCTAAAAAGGAGAAGCCAAATTTTCCTAGGAACTTCTTTAAGAAATGTAAGCTGTTTACTGAATATTGGAGATATTATTAACAGGACAAGGGAAGCAGCTAGTCCTCTAATGGTGTTTACGGTTAGAGCGCCGTCTAAACTATTTGCCTCTGGAAAACTTACAGCCGTATTCATTAACGTTATGCTTACTGACCATACTATGGCGGTAGACACTGCTGAGATAACTCCTCTTGCAGAAATCTTATGGTCTAACGCGTTTGAATTTTCGTTTGCTTGTTTACTTAATAACCAGATTCCGGTAAAAATGCTTATTGCGCCAATAATTATTGGCATTTCAACCGTCTCGCCTCTCAACAATAAGGCAATAAGTATGGTAAACAGAGGATAAGTACAAGATAAGGGAACGGCTCTTGAAACACCTATAAGTTTTAAACCGTACATGTAAAGAATATCACCTAAGACTAAACCTATAACCCCGCTTAAACTTGCAATAAGAATAATTGTTGTTGGCAAATTCGCCAAATTTCCGATTTTGCCAACAACTGCTAATAGCGCGACTAGAAAGCCGCTTGTAGAAGTCAACCGAATTACATTAGCTTTAAAAGGGCTAATCCTTAACAGGGCTTTTCGATACAGGACTGAGGAAAATACCCAGCATATCGCTGCACCTAAAGCCGCAAGCTCGCCTATCATTGTCTTTTCACTTCAACTCATCCAAAACTCGCTTATAATTTATAAACAGTAAACAAAACTTCCAGCAGTCCCCAATCATAACACGCCTACTTCAATCTGACGAAAACTTAAAAAAGAGCTTTTTAGAGCGCTTCGTATTAGAGAGAAGAGGCAATCAATGGAACCATTGTATACTTAACTTGTTGTGTTCCTCTCATAGCCCGAATTTTACTTATGAATTCTAGAACTTTTTCAACTTCTCCTTCTGTGATGAATACCTCAAGACAGTATGCCTTTCCGAGGTGAATATGCATGTTGCTGGAAACTATCTCATCATGTTCATGCCTAAGCCGCATTAACCGTTCATCCACATCATGCCTTTTATGTTCCGATATTACAGTGATAGTTGCAGTTACCTTTCCCTTTTCGAATCTTTTTAGTTCAAACTCAGATAAAAGATCTCGAATGGCATCTCTAATGACTTCTGATCGGCTAGAGTAACCCCTCTCCCGCATAAAATCATCTAACTTCCTTAATAATTCGCTGGTAAGTGAAATGCTAATGATGGGCAAACAACCACCATAATAAAATATACGCATCAAGTTAATAAAAATTATTAAAAACTGCCTATTTTTTAGCACTATGTTAATAAGTGAAGGTGCTCCCATATTCATCAACGCAAAAAGGGCAAACGAGCCAAAGCTAGGATCGGATGAATACATGAACGGATCTTGTGAAGAAGAAACATGCTCGACATATACAGAAGAATCACTAAAGGAAGACTCGTCCAAATGGAGAAACAGACAAATAGCTGTTATAGCATGTTCTGCAGCGCTATTTTTCCTGGGGTTAATCTTTGAGTTCGTCCTGAAATGGGAACAGCCTGCGACTTTCCTTTTCTTGATCGCTACAGCTATACCTGGATATACCATCGCGAAAAAAGGATTGTCCTCCATAATATTCAAGAAGAGATTGAACATAAATTTCCTTATAACGGTAGCCGCAATAGGCAGTTTTTTTATCGGCCATGGAGAAGAGGGGACAGCGGTAATTGTCCTTTTCTATATAGCAGAATTCCTTGAAGTTCTTGCTAGCGAAAAAGCGAAGAAATCCATCGCATCTTTGATAAAGCTTGTGCCTGACGTTGCGACAGTGAAAAGAAACGGAAAGGAAGTAGTGATTCCTGTGAAGGATGTTGAAGTTGACGAGATAATCGTAGTTAGGCCTGGAGAGAAGATACCGTTAGACGGTAGGGTCGTAAGAGGGGTTTCAAGCGTTAATCAAGCCACCATAACCGGGGAATCAATGCCAGTAACAAAGCAGGTGGGTGATGAAGTATATGCGGGAACAATTAACAATGAAGGATTTTTGGAGATAAGGGTAACGAAACGATCAGACGAAACAATGCTTTCTAAGATCGTTAAGCTTGTTGAGGAAGCGCAGAGGATAAAATCGCCGACTGAGAAGTTTATAGATAAATTTTCAAAGTATTACACGCCGTTAGTTATACTTTCAGCAGTAGGGGTAGCAACAATTCCAACTTTTGTATTTGGCTTATCCTATCCCGAGTGGGTTTACAAGGCTTTAGTGTTATTAGTTATATCTTGCCCTTGTGCATTAGCGATCTCGACACCTGTTGCTATGGTTTCTGGAATAACCAGCGCAGCCAAGAACGGTGTTCTCATAAAGGGCAGTGCCTATGTGGAAGAGATTAACAAAGTAAAGGTTTTCGCTTTTGACAAGACTGGGACATTGACGGAGGGCAAGCTGGAAGTGACAGACGTAATATCGTTTGGACATTCCAGAGAGGACGTTCTCTTAAAAGCAGCTTCACTCGAGGTTTTATCTGAACACCCGATTGCTAAGGCAATAGTGAAAAAAGTTGAAGAGAAAGATAATCTGGAAACTGTTGAGGACTTTAAAGCCATTGCTGGAAAGGGTGTGGCAGGTAAAATTAATGGTGAAGTATATTATTTAGGTAGTAAAAGACTGTTCGAAGAATTGGATATCACTATCCAAGAGGATACAATTGAGAAACTTGAGAATGAAGGAAAAACAGTAGTGCTCATTGGAAATGAAAAACAAGTTATTGGATTAATTGCGGTTATGGACAAAATTCGAGAAACAACAATAGAAACTATTGCTGAGCTTAGTATTCGAGGTAAAAAAACCGTGATGATAACCGGGGACAACGAGAGAACAGCTAAGGCGATAGCAGACAAGATAGGTGTTTCCGAATACCACGCTGAATTGCTACCGGAAGACAAGGTGAACATAATAAAGAAATTATTAAAAGAATATGGGCATGTAGCCATGGTTGGAGATGGCGTCAACGATGCTCCAGCTTTAGCCAGCGCCAGCGTGGGCATAGCCATGGGCGCTATAGGAAGCGACGTATCTCTAGAAAATGCTGACATAGCATTAATGCAAGATGACCTCTCCAAACTACCATACCTGATTGAATTAAGCAAGAAAACCTTGGAAATAGTAAAGGAAAATGTTACGGCATCTATCTTAATAAAAGGAAGCTTTGCTATTCTTACTTTTCCAGGACTTGTAACCCTATGGCTTGCTGTAGCAGTTGGAGACATGGGGCTATCTTTAGCTGTAATACTTAACGCCATGCGGCTATCATCAATGAGAGCCCATTTAATCCGTACACAGGTAAGCAAGTCGAGGGCTAAAATGCATGAAAGGAGTTAGCAGAGAGAGATAAAATGTTACTTTATATAGCCCTAGGAATCTCAGCTGTATTCGGATTGTATATTTTACGGGAAACTAAAAGAACCTATGAGGGCAGACGACCGCTATCAAAAAGACTATCCATAGGTTGGTGGATATTAGACGTGTTCCACAGTTCCCTAATAATACTGTCCGCATTTTATGCCACTTGGCCATTACCAATAAACGAAACTATTGCCTTGACGGGTGGCGCAATCATACTTGGAATAGGAACGATCATGATGTTTGCTGGGATGATTGAGTTTCGTTCCATGAAGAAAATATCAGGACTGGATACTTCAAGGTTGATAACCACAGGCATTTATCGATGGAGCAGAAACCCCCAGTTCTTTGGTTTATTTCTGCAAATAATAGGCATATCTCTAATGGGGCGTTCAGGATTTTCCTTTCTACTTACATTCGCAGCTATAATTTTCTCTCATTACTACATTATTCGGATAGAAGAACCTTACCTCGAGCGTATATTTGGAGAAGAATATAAGTCATATAAGTTAAGAACCCCGAGGTATATTGGAATACCTAGAGAAAAATAAAACGGCATATTTTAGGTTAAAGAAAACCGTGCAGAGCGTTACTTAGTTTAAGTATGTAGTATGGCTTCATATAGGTTAAATACTATTGTTCAAAATCTCCATCAACGTGCATGTTTAGGCACAAGGGGTGTTTTTGAGGGCGCCTAGAAAGCTTAACGAGAAAATTACACGCTTTTTAAACAAGAAAGACTTGTTTGTTGTTTTACTGATGAGTACTTTATTTGGAGCATTTTTGACAACTTTCACGACTATTTCAGAACATAACGACGTTAAAAAACGTGGAAATATAGAAACTTTGGATAAGGTCAACAAGACATTTCAAGGCATAGTTTTACAAGAAAATAATTCCTTGCAAAATCATCTAAAGTTCTTAAGTGGTGCTGAAATACCAGGTGCTTATCCCTATGACAATTATCCCATAAGGACAACTATAGCCTTAGACATTTACCCAGGTATTTACTTGCCTGAATCGGTGCAGTTGACAAAACCCTTAATAGATAATCTTCATGCACATGGAGTCAAGTATTTGATATACAGAAGCCTTTTAGGTCCAGCTGACGTGAATCTAACACGTTTACGTGAAGTTTACCCTGAGTTTACTCCTGAAAATGCTGGGTTCGTCTGTTTGAATGGAAGCGTTATAATAAATGGTTATGACCCGTATGGCACACCTACGTTTTACACGTCCACTAACCGACCAACATTTAAAGAATTTTTAATTAACACAACAAAACTTGCCATTGATGCAGGGGCGGATGCTGTTGTTTTCGACGTTGGAACAGGCGCACTAGGCAATCTCAAGCACACATTTGACAATGATACCCTTAAAAGTTTCAGAGAATATCTTGCTGAAAAATATAACCAAACAGAGCTGGAAGCATTAGGAATAGAGAACATTACAACCTTTGACTTTAGAAAATACCTTATTAGCCTTGGCTATACTGAAGAAACCTTGCCGCCTAGTACGGGCAACGCGTCAATACTCTGGCAAGATTGGACAAAAAATAACGAACGGATGTTTATAGAATTTTATAGAGACATATATACCGAGCTTAAAAGGTACGCGTATAGCCGAGGTAAAGAATTCTTCATCTTTTCTAACTTATACCATGGGCTTGGAACAAATATTTTGATATCAAGCTACGTGGATGGGATGTGGTCTGAAATTTGGTACGGAGAATTGAATTATCCAGTTTATAGGCCTACACCTGACTTTAAAGTTGCCTTCTCATTAGGAAAGAGATACATGCCTATGACCTCGCCTAGTCCGTGGAATTCAGGAAGCAAGTCTCAGGATCTTTACTTATTAAGCATAGCTGAGTTGTACGCGTGTGGTGGTTGGTCAGGGATACCACCGCCTAATAGTCTGGAGGCAAATGCGTCATTTCCATACTTCATGCTTGTTAATTCTCATCCAGAACTTTTTGAGGCAAAGCAGGACGGGGAATTTGGAATTGTATATTCCATACCTACAAGCGTATTTGCATCAATAGAAAATCGCTTAAGCTTTGAAGGTGGGTTTTACCTACTTTCAGAAATGCACCGCACGTTTGACCCTATTGTCTTTGGGGATAATTATTGGGTAAATGATACAGTAACTTTGGAAAACCTAACAAAATACAATGCTATATTACTGCCGAACGTTCAATGTTTGTCGGATAGACAGATCGCTCTATTACTCAATTACACGGCGCAAGGAGGAATCCTAATAGGTGTCGGAGAAGTTGGAACAAAAGATGAAAGCGGAATTAGCGTTTCAAGGCCTGTCTGGCAATCACTTTTTGACGGAAACACCCATACTTATGGAAATGGAACAGTAATCTCCTGGACAGACAACCTGCTTCTACAGTATTATAACAACAGGAACACAACAGTTCTTGAAGAATTCCAAAATAGGATTACAAATGTGTTGCAATCCGAAATTACTACGGATCTACATGCGAACATTACAGTTTTCCAAAACTGGAATCAAGAACGGAATTTAATGGTTTTCCACTTAGTAAATTATCAATACGACTTCAATAATGACAGAGTTATATCTCAAGGAAATATAAGCTTCACTTTCAAATTACGACCAGAATTTGAAGGTTACCCACTAGAAGTAATCTTATATTCCCCGAGCAACGTCGATGGAGTAAGCCTATCTTATAGCAAAGAAGTTGATGGAAGAATAACAGTTAAAATCCCAGAAGTCAACATCTGGACCATTTTAAAAGTTAGGAAGAAAACCTTCGCGCCAATGGAAGACTGGAAGGTTCTCACCCCAACAACCGTAGAAAATAAGACCATAATTCTGAATGGAAATCTTATTGTAAACTCGTCTCTAACCTTACGTAATGTTACTCTAAAAATCAACTGCACAGCTGAACAAACTTTTTACATAAAGGTATTGCCGGGAGGCGAATTTAACCTCGATAATTCTAAGATTTTGACGTATGGGTTAGAACGAGGCTATTATGTGAAGGTAGAATCGGAAAGCCGTTTCGTTATGAAAAACAGTAAATTAGAAAATGCAGGTTTCTGGGGGCCGCTCTACACGGGAGGCGTATGGATAAACACAGCGAAAGCCATAATCGAAAACAGCATAATCCACAATAGCTATGATTATGGTGTTCAGATATATAACACCGATCACGTAAAGATTTCAAATTGTACACTGTTCAATAACACTTTCTCGATTTACGTTTTCAATTCATCAGATATTATAATTAGCAAGTGCAAAATTTCGAATGGAGCTGCAGGCATTTACATCTACAAATCTAGCAGAATAACCATTTATGCTTGTGAATCATCAAACAACTCCTATTATGGATTCTCTGTGTTATTGTCTACTTTCCCAATAATTTCCAGCTCTATAGCTTACAATAACACTTTTCACGGAATCAGAATACAAACTTGCTATTTCGGAAAAGTATACAATTGCACAGTATATAGCAATGAAATTGGAATTGAACTATTAAACAGTCCAATAGTGACAGTTTCAAGCAGCAACATATACAATAACGATATAGGTATTCGTTTAATGAAATGCAACCTTCTTTATTCGCCACCTCGCCCTTTAGACATTTTACGCGCCGCCATAACCATTGTTAACAATAACCTTCATCAAAACATGTATGGAATATGGATATATGACAGCAGTGTTGTCAAAGTGTTTAACTGCAACATACGGCAAAATGAATATGGCGTCTACGGTTTGCCAGATTATTGCTTCTATAACAACTTCATAAATAATACATCTCAGTTTATAGGTGGTTACCGTTTCCATAGCTGCAGATTCGACAATACCACGGTGGGGAATTATTGGAGTAACTATGCCGGTCAGGACATTGACGGTGACGGCATAGGAGATACTCCATACATCGTTGAAGGAGAGCTTGTTGATAATCGTCCATTGATGAACCAAATTGTTGTAGGCAAAGTGGCGGATGTCATTGGACCACTAATACTTAACCCGAAACAGGAGGTTACAATGGAGAATGAAACGTACCGAATGATTAGAATTGTTACGAATGTAACTGATGTTGAAAGCTGGCTTACATGGGCCTTTTGGTCGCTTCTTGGAGAAGACTATCCAATAATGTGGGTCTTTGTTTACTTTTACAATTTACCCGACGAGTACATAGATAAAAGCTGGAATTTACGTTATGTTGAAGAAGCCCCGGCAGTAACTAAAACAGGAACATTTGAAGGATACTTCGACAGTTTTCCCACCAACTTGACTCTTCTCTTTAAAATTTATGCATGTGATGCCTTAGGAAATTGGGCTGAAAACGATTTAGAGAAACCTTACTTATTGGATTTTTCTTGGACCCCTTACCTTCCTAACTACAACGAAAGCATAAACGTGTACGCGGATATTTATGACCAAAGTCCTCTTTCAAAGGTTGTTCTTAGCTACCATGACGGAACAAAATGGAACAACATAACCATGAACTGCAGTAAAGAATATGATTTTACCAACAGGGAGTACAGCGGAACGATCCCACCGCTTCCATATGGAACTGAAGTGAAGCTCAAGGTCTATGTTACTGACATTTTCGGAAACACAGCTATTTCAGAAGAATACTCATTTAAAGTAACGGATAGTTTCCCCCCAGAAGTGTTATCGATTTACCATTTGCCTGAAAATCCCCATGATGGAGAAGAGGTAAGAGTTTCTGTAAATACAACCGATGTAAGTGGAATCAAAAACGTAACAATTCTGTACAACTTGAATGATTCGGAATTATGGGTTAACACGTCTACAATCTTTAATTCAACAACCGGCTTATGGGAAGGAAAAATCCCTGGAATGCCTGCGGGAACAACAGTAAAGTATAAAGTCATAGTTTATGACAACGCAGGAAACATGAGATTATGCGATAATGGAGGGCAATACTATATCCTTAACGTCATTCCAGAATTTTCCCACGTAAATTCCTTGTTGATTACCCTTCTAGTGTTTTCTATTATGTTAATAACCTTAAAGAGATACTTTGAATATAACCCTAAGGCGACTGTTAACTAATAACAGACTACACGGTAATACAGAACCAAACAGCACATGCTAGAATTCTCACAAAAGTGTTCCACCGATGTTATTAAAGAATTTTAGTAGGTTTTGGGTTAGTTAAACTAGCTACAAAAAGAATAGTTAATTAAAGCTAAAGCAGCATTCTTTAAGCTTTAAAACTAATTTTGCGGTTATATAGTATTTTAGATCCATTAAATTTTTTAACTATACTTGAGAGAATCTTTGGCATGGAAAAAGTAGTTATTGTTTGGAGTGGTCCTTACTCTATTGAGCCAGCCATTACAAAGCTAGATAAGGAAAAAGATTTCGGAGTTTACATGATTATTCGAAAATGGGGAAATAAAAAGTCTCTTCTTTACATAGGTTCGGTTTATGGTGAGATGTATTGGCGTTCTTTCGCTGAGAGAATTGCGGAACATAAAAGAGAGTGGTTATATGATCTTCGAGGAATCAGAATATATGTTGGTAGGGTTAAGTTGCAAAAAGGAAAGAGGCACTCAAAGAAAAGAATAAAAGATATCGAATGCCTTCTCATTTATGTTCATGAGCCAATAGAAAACGTGTTGTGTAAATCTTCCTACAATGGTAGGGAGTTGAAAATTATTAATACAGGAAGAAAAGGCCCGTTATTAAGAGAGATTTACTCAGAAGATTATAGAGAATATTATTATTAGGCTGTTTTTGGCTATCTTCAAGTGGTGGTTTAGACAAGTTAGTGTTTAATTATCTCTTGGCATCTCTCTTGGCATCTTTGTTTAGTGAAAGCTGAATGAAAGAAAAAGTGAAATGGCAAACAATCCAAAGAATCAGTGTATTAGTAGGGGGATATTTACCTCTGTTTCAACTATTGTGCTTCAATTATCTGGAGTAGTAGATTTTTGGAGTCTAATAATTATCCCATTCGTATAACATTTTTTATTATCCATTCCAATTTGCGCTGTTTTTATTGTTCTAGGAATTACGTTATTCCTTTACAGACAAGTGAAGGGAAACGTTCAAATTGTATTTTAGACTTTGAAGAAGCAAGAAAGCTAGCTTTGTTTGTCAAACACCTAGAACTACACGATATTTGAAACAACAATATGACCATTGGAAAAGGTAAAGCCAAGTAGTAGCGATGACATATACGTTTGGGGGTTACATGAAACGCCTTGAAAAACAAGGTTTTCTAGTTTATGATAGTGAGAGTGAAGCATGGAAAGTTACACAGTAGGCCTTGAGTTATATTAGAAAAAAATATCATGGGAAATAAGCTTAAGGTTTTTTACTCTCCTAATCTATATATCGTACATCTTTTACTATTATATGTCAGTCTTTTTTAGTCTAGGCTTCTAGTTGTCTAGTTATCTTAATTCTAGCAATTATTAAACTATTAACTGAATTCTAATATAAATGAATTTATAACTAACGTGACTACTTTCCCTTTTTTATTCCAATATTCTTTGATCTGATTACTTGCGTCTAATAACTAACTAATTTATTGCTGGAGAAAACATTTAAACTAGAAATGCAAAAACTCAGGAAAAATCCGACTTAAATTAATAGTTTAAGTTTTTGATCTTACTTTGATTCATTGTCACATGATAACTACTGGAGGGGGGATTCCGAAACGAATTGGAACAGATTAAGAATTAGAGAGATATGGGATAAAATATACGAAAAGGAAAGAGGAAGAGTTGAAACTACACTTGAAGTAGATAAAGAAACACTCGTTGTAACAGAGCTGTTTAAGGAACGTAGGGTGAGAAGAGTTCTTGATTTAGGATGTGGTGCAGGAAGGCATATAATCTACCTGACACAGAAAAACCTTGATGTATATGGAATAGACATTTCTAAGGAAGCATTGAGAAAAGCAAAACAACGATTAAATAAGTTGAATCTTTCCGCCAATATTAAAGTGGGGTCAATGACCTCATTGCCTTATCGAGATAACTTTTTCGATGCGCTAATCAGCACCACAACTATACACCATGGAAATATCCAGCAAATAAAGAAGACGATTAAAGAGATTGAAAGAGTAATAAAGCCTGCTGGTTTAATTTTTGTAACAGTGCCTAAAAATCGATCAAAGAAAGAAATACCGAAAGAAAGATTGTTTGGAATAAAATTTATTGCTCCTAGGACCTTCGTCATTTTAGGTGGAGAAGAAAAAGGTTTACCTCACTATCAATTTAACAAAGACTTATTAAGAAAGAACTTCAAGAACTTCAAAATAATTAACTTGTGGATAAATGATAAAGGTTCATACTGTTTTCTTGGAGAATTAAAAGACAAAAGTTGAATGTTTGATTGGATGTAAATAAGTGATAGAAGGTGGGCAAAACAAACAAATATGTTCTTCTAATACCGTATTTCCTGATTAGCTACGTGTTAATTTGGATAATTGCAACTCCAATAATGCTTTTGGCTTTATACCTGTATAGGGTGCCCTTTTCAACAAATTATGAGGCATTTATTGGAAGTATTCCACTTTATGTGAGTACTTTAATCGTCTACACTTCCGCTGTTCCGAGTTACTATATTCCTGCAAGCCTCTATTTCAAGAGAATACAAAGAAAAGCAACTAGTGGATTTGCATTAAAAATAGCGTTTGTTTTCTGGGGGCTATCTATGCTTTTCGATGTTATATTCGTGGTCCTTATTGCTGGAATAAACATATTTGCCCATCCCTTTAATTGGATCTATCTGGGCGTAAGCCCCGTGATGATCATTTCAGTATACGTTGCAGGGATAAGAAGCTCTTGTGAAAAGTAAGGATCAAAAAAGTATACGGTCGCACCTTCTTTTCATGGAAAGTAGCATTGATGTCCATGTGGGAATGTTGACTTAATGGTAGACAAAATGATGGGGGATAGATGCCCAAAAGCCGGCCGAATATTCTTTAAGCCGTTTGCTGACCCTTTTTTCGTTCAAATGCTACGCTTCGATTGACCTAAATATGTTGCAGTTTGTTGACTAGTTCGTTAAGGTTTTTGATAGGTTTCAGTTCCTCTTTGAAATGCTGCGTTGAGGGCTTACGGTCTATGGGTATCGGGTCTATTCCAACAGCACTTGGTCCAACAACATCCCATCTCGGGTCGTCTCCTACAAACACACATTGTTGTGGAGGCACTTTCAGCCTATGCAATGTGTATTGGAATATTTGTTTTGCAGGTTTTCGCCATCCCACATCTCTGCAAAACACAATCACGTCAAAGTATGTACTTAAACCGAGGAGCGCTAGGTGTTCCCGCCAAAGGTTAGCTGGGCTTCCCCATGTTGTGTTGGAGACAATCGCCAGCTTATAACCTTTGGACTTTAGTTCCTTAAGTGTAGGTACCGTGTCTTCGTAGCAGTATGCCCTGGCGAATATGGGTTCCATGAAGCATCTGCACATGGCTGCCATGATTTCATGGGAGAAAACTAGGTTATCAAGTTGAAATATTCGCATCAACCGCTCCTCTAAAGGTCTAACTTGATAGTCGCTGGCTTCAAAATCCTCAGTCTTTACGGCGCGCCACACATCGTCTGAGGATACATGAAAAACATCTTTTTCGCGGAGATAGTTTTGCACCTCATCGATAGCTTGTTTAAGAATTGTTTGGAACTCGTACTTTTCAAAGTAGTGAACCAGAGTGTTGCCAAGGTCAAACAACACCGCAGTCTTCATACAAGAAACTTCTCCATTCCGTCATTATTAATTTCCATTGTTTTTCACATGTTAAGTCTGTAAGTTAATAGAGTTTTAAGGCTTTTAAAAGAAAGGGGTTGAATTTTAGGTCAGTCTACATTTCTACATTTTTATGTTTCCTTCCGTGGACCACACTTGCTAGTAGTGTTATAGCCATAAACAATGGTAGAATAAAGAACGATGGAAATTCTGGAATTATGAAGCCTGAAAGTATAATTGTAACCATTTTATTGTATGTCATGTTTACTGTTGTGGTGTTTGAGTAAGTTAGATGGGTTGCTTCAACAGTATAATTTCCAATAGGATATTCTCCGGTTGCATTAATCATCATCTCTATTAAAGTCAGTCTTGCGTAGCCTTTGGCATCTGTTAACTTTAACTCAGCTAATGTTGCATTAGGATAAGTTGCAGTCACAGTTGCGGAGGGAATATTTTGACCTATTAAGTCAATCACGTGGACGTTAAGGTACCATAAAATGTAAACTCTACCCCAGCCAGTGAAACCGATCAATCCACCAGTGCTATTGATTAGCCAGACAGTGGAATAACTGGGATACAACCTAAAGAGTGTGGAATCAGTTATTGTGACATTTGAGTTCTTTTGAAATCCAAGTTGCCAACGATCAATTCTAGTATTTCTAACGGTCACATTTGGAGCCCAGCCACCTGAAGAAATAACTACTGAGGAATTAAGGTAATGATCCCAAAAGGAGTAAAAAGCCTGGGCTGATCCAATGTTAACGAAGGAACAATTTACACCGGCTGAGTTAAGAATAAGCAGGTTGATTGTTGAGTTAAAAACGGAAACGGTGGAAAACCCGTAGGCTAGTAATGTGTTGATTGTGGAATTAGAAACAGACACAACAGAAGATTGAGAAACTCCCAGAGTAAACCTAATTACGGAGTTAGAAACCGAGGCATTACTAGAATCATGGATATATAAATAAGGAATATTTGTAGAGTCGTATAGGGTCGCCGAACTATTATCGTAAAGAGAAACCAAAAACCAGTAGTCTGATGTTATTGTTGTGTTCTTGGATTTCAAGCGTGGATTTCCGTTTACTGGTTTTCTTAAGATCAAGTTGTGTTCATATTGTTCTGTTTGAGTGAAGTTTATTATGGCGTTTTCAAGAATTAACGTCGCATTTTCTTCCACTATTATGCTTCCGTTAATGTCAAATCTACCTTCAATAGTAGTCACATTATTCCCGGTGATAATCAAGTCTCCTTGATAAATCGAATAAGAAGCTTTGACAGTTGAAATGTTCCCTTTCTGTACAGATGCAAGAGCTCCAAACAAAGATGAAACAAGGAAAACAAACACAAACTTCCTCATAACCTATCACCCATTAAACTACAGGTTATACGCTATAGCTGGGTGTTACGTTTAAACAACAGTGTTCTACGCTTCTTTAACACGAATCTTGTCAAAGTGATCGCGATCAACGTTAAGCTTATCAAAAGCAGTGTAAATATCATTGCCGAAAATTCAGGTATCCACTCAGTTCCAGTCCACCGAATTATTGTTCCATTGTCGCCTACTGCCCAACCGTCTTCTACGTTAACTATATACACCGAGTTCACACTATTTGTTGTTGGGCTTGTAACATTACTCCACTGTGTTCCATTCCAATGAATTATTGTTCCAGCAGAACCTACCGCCCATCCATCGTTAGAGCTAACTATATAAGTTGAGTAAAGAGGGATTGTTATTGGAGTTGCCGTTTCGGTCCAATTAACTCCGTCCCAATGGAGCATGACATCGTTGCCAGGGATCAGTAAAAAGGTGGAGCCCACCACCCATCCGTTGTTTGTATTAAGCATAAACACTGATTTGGGGATTCGTCTGTAAAGATCTATGTCGTAAACGCTCCATTGGGTTCCATCCCAATGAAGTATTATACCGGATTTATCGGTTAGCGGCGGTTGAGGAAAAGGGCGAGGAACACTAGTGCGATTCTCACCTACCGCCCACCCATCATTGTCACTAACCATAAACACTGAATAAAGAGAGTCATCTGAATCCAATGGAGTTGTTACAATACCCCATGAAACTCCATTCCAACGGACAGATACTCCTCCATAGCCCACTGCCCACCCATAACTAGCGTTAAGCATATGCACTGAGTAGAGAGTATTAGTTGTGTGGCTCGCTACAAAGCTCCAATCGGCTCCATCCCAGTGAATTATCAATCCATTAGTGCCTACTGCCCACACGTCATTAGAACTAACCATAAACACTGAATGGAGATCTTCTGTTGTATGGCTTGTCACATTGCTCCAATCAGTGCCGTTCCAATGAATCGTTGTTCCACCATCACCTACTGCCCATCCGTCACTAATACTAAGCATAAATACCGAATTCAGATCCGCTGTTGTTGGGCTTGTCCATTCAAACACCGCCCCGCCAGCATTTACAATTGGCACACCTATATACAACGCCATCATCACCATAAACAGACTTACATTTGCTATGATTACTTTCCTCAAGACCAACATTTTCTTTCAACCACTTTGAGAAGACTTAAGAAAAATAAATAGGCATTTTTCATGAAAAGAGGAAAAATAACCAGAAAAAGAGAGGAAAAAATTTCATAACTCGACGCTTATTGCCTGGATAATTGCGCAAATGATGAGATGATGTTCCGAGTAGGTTTATAGGTTATTGAAGTATTTTGATCTAAGCCTGTTGTCTTCTGATTATTTTGAAGCCAAACTGCTTATACATCCTTATTGCATCTGAAAGAATTAATCCTGTGTCTGCTATGGCTTTTGAAAACCCTTTTTCTCACAGATATCTTAGAAGATGATAGAAAAGGGTGTAACCGATTCCCTTTTTTCGATATTCTGGTAATACTCCTAGAATGCCTAAGCGATTGTTGTCATGGTGAACGAAACCTAATTGCTGTAAGAGTTTTTCCGCAGCTTTATTATCGCTATAAGTTACAACCACAACCAGTTTGCGCCCAATGGTTCAAAATATTCAAGACATTCTTGAATAAGAGCTTTCGCCACTCCTTGACATCTATACTTTGGAACTGCGATCTTGCTCTGCCCCATATCACGGCTTGTGTGAACGAAGAGAAGCTCCCTGAAATCTTTCTTTCCATGGATTTCCATCAGATGATAATGTGCATATCCAACTGCTTCCCCATCCATCTCCGCAATCCACAAAGATTCATGCTTTGAATGATTTTCCTTAGTCCATGCTAGCACATCCTTAGGGGTTACATAGCGATAATCATATTCTTTGCCCAACGATTCAATCCATTCTGTAAAAGCCATGTTATGAATATGAGCAACTATTTTTCATCGCCATTAAGGAAAGCCCTAATCTTAATCATCTACGCATTCTCCGCTGAAGAGCGGTTTAACTCGCCTTAAAAGAGAAGCTTCCCGGTCTATAGCAATTACCAGATAACATGGAACGATACATTACTCTAAAATCGGGAGCCGCAGGCTCCTGCGAGAACAACAATTTAACACTAAACAAGCCCAAGGGCATATTAGTGCTCTGTAATAGGTTTATATCGGTTTAAAATATCGGGATTTAAGTTACGCTCGTGCATTTGTAGCAATTGAATTAAATGCGCCACGTAGAATGAAGCTGAAGTGGATAATCGTGCTGTGTGCCAGAAATTAAATTCAAATTAGCCCGCCAGCATTTAAAGGCTTATCACTCCTAAGATGCGTGCACTCTTATTCGAGTCTTTCTACTGCAACATTTAGAGAAGCATCTGCCGTGTAGCGTGTAAATGAGAAAGGCGGCTTTTTGTGTAGTGAAAACTCGACACGAATATTCAGGTCAAGGTGATCTGAGGCTAACTGAAGGAAGAATTCCAAGGTCACAGTCCCTTCTCCCTGAAGTTTGAGGTCTGGAATGTCCAAGATTACTCCCCTGCCATCGCTTGTTTCGTGGAAATCCGTTCTAGGCCAGGGAAAACCTTCAGGTGCAATTAGCGCCAGGGAGAATATGTCATCAGAAGAGAAAACAAGAGTAAGCGAGTCAAGTTTTGTACCTTCCGCATGCCATATTGAAAAAAGGACGTGAGTGGGCGACGTTGAGACTTGGCTTGGAACGCGAAGGTATGGGTGAGCCAAGTCGTTTCCGCCAGAATCAAATACCTTCACTCCATATCCAAGACCGTCAAACTGGAATTGGCCAACTCTGAGGCGCTCGGTCATGATGAGAAGGGGTAAGCTATAGAGAAACACAACCAAAATCATTGATGCAATAATTACAATCACAATAACCAAAAAAGCCTTTTTATGAACGTATCTTCTGGAAACTCCAACATTCATGTTATTCACACCAATAATTTTGCAATTAATCATTTTTATCGCTTATTGATGCGTACGCAAAACCGGGAATTTAAACCTCAACCTGTCACAGTATGATGGTGCTCCGGCCGGGATTCGAACCCGGGTCTCCGGCTCGAAAGGCCGGAATACTTGGCCGGACTATATTCGGCAGAGATTTTCTCTTCTACCGGAGCTCGCCGGAGCATTATTGCATTTTGTAAAGTTGTCGAATAAACGTTTCTGTTAGGTTAAGGATAGGCTATGGTTGTAAGGCTGTTTTTAAGCATTCTTCGAGTGGTGCAAAAATTGTTTGGGCCTTGTTTAGTGTAGGTGCATAGTAAGCGGTTTTCGCTGAATTGGTCATTATGGTGTTTATCCCTAGAATATGTGTCCAAGTAACTACTGCACAAGTGTCGGTTATTATACTGGCTCCTGTTTTTTGAATAGCCTCTATATAGGGTGCTGCGCGCTGTTTAATATGTCGGGAAGTACAAATCCAGAGGCGAATTGAATCATTAATTGTTTGTCCGTTTAGTATTTGGGCTATTTGCTTAATTTCGTTTAAGGAGCAATGTGGACACCCGATAAAGACTAAGTCAGGTTTCGTTTCTGAACCGGCGGTTGAGAGGTTCTTTGCTGTTTGCTCTAGTTCCTTTTGGGTTATAACCATTTTTTCGATCTCTTCCTTTGGCATTTGTCCATAGTGGAACATGTTGATGTTGCCTGTTGAGGCGAGTGCTGCGCCTAACTGTTTCAGGCAATCATTTTCCAAAGGCTTTAGTCCTTGAAAGAATGGAATTCCGCTCTGAAGTTTTTTGCCTACAAGTATGCCTAGAGCGCCATAGTCTGCTTCGCTTCGGAGTTTAGCTTCTATTTTGACGAGGGTAGTGGCTTTACGGTTTTCTACTTGATGAAAACCGTAGTCCGGGGTTTTGCCGATTATGGCAGCGGCTAGAGCGCTTGGGCTTCCCTCCCGGTTAGTCCAAGCTTTTAGAACCGAGTTTGCGTATATAGCGGCTGAGGATTCTGCCCATGCCAAATGCGCATTCAAGGCAGGCTTTTCAATGTAATAAGGCGTGC
>Ga0209426_1001064_pt1 | contig 20030 bp, 20 predicted proteins | sample Deesub1362B_J571_FD_187697 | JGI IMG/M metagenome (GOLD analysis project Ga0209426, IMG submission 187697) | Deep oceanic, basalt-hosted subsurface ecosystem from Juan de Fuca Ridge flank, Pacific Ocean, CORK Borehole 1362B_J2.571 (SPAdes)... ...
CCCTCTCGTCCTGGACCGCATCCCCCCTCCCTGAACTTTTCTGCACCCGGGAGACAGGCCCCCTCAGTGGACCCGGACCTCTCGCAGGTCCCCGATGACCAGGTCGGCCGCGGGGGCCAATTCTTCTTTCCCCTCGGCACCGGTGAGCACCCCCAGGTTGAGGCGGCAGCCAGCCGCCCGCCCCGCCTGTAAGTCCGCGGCCGTATCCCCCACCATCACCGCGTCCTGCGGGGACACCCCCAGGGCCCGGCAGGCCTGGATCACCCCCTCCGGATGTGGCTTGCGGGACCGGCAGCTGTCCGCCCCCACCACCACATCCACCAGCTCCCCCCAGCCCAGGGCGGCGAGGTGGGTGCGGGCAGGGCCGACTGCGTCGTGGGTCACCACCCCCACCTTCCCCCCGGCCCGCTTGATCCCGAGGAGCAATTCCCCCGCCCCCGGGGTGGGCCGCAGGTACTCCTGAAACGGAAATTCTTCGTCCACCTCCCGGAAGATGCGGGCAACGATCTCCGCCGCCTCCGCTATCCCCCAACTGGCCAGCTGGCCGCTCACCTGCGCCTCCACCTCCACCCGGGGGAGGAGGAGCAGGCCCCCGGGGAGTGGCTCTCCGGTCGCCGGGTCCACCCCCATCAGCCGCAGCAGGGCCCCTTCTTGCTGGGGGGAGAGCCTCAGCTGCTGGGCCAGCCTCCGCGCCCGCCACCTCATCACCTGGGGCCAGTGGGAGAAAGAGATCAGGGTGCCGTCTTTGTCGAACAGGAACGCCTGGGCCTGTTCCCGCTGGCCGGCCACCGAGAATTTCACCATGGCACGTCCTCCTGGGCCACAGTGGGGTCGGACTTCGCCCAGACCTCCAGCACCTTTTTGCCCACCTCTTCGGGGCTTAGACCCCCCACCTTCAGCCAGGTCACCCCGGCCTCGGCCCGGAAGAAAGCGAGCTGCCTTCTGGCATATGCCTTCGTGTTTCGCACGATCCTCTCCTTGGCCTCCTCCAGGGAGATCTCCCCCCGGAAGTAGCTGAAAAGTTCTTGGTAGCCGATGGTATGGGCGGCCGGGGCCTGCGGGGGCAGCCCAGCCTGCCACAGCCTGCGCGCCTCTTCCACCAAGCCGGCGGCGAACATGGCCTCCACCCGGGCCCGGATGCGCCGGTGGAGCTCGGCCCGGGGAAGGGTAAGGCCCACCTTCACCAGCGGCCAGGGGAACCCCTCTTCCCGCCCCCAGTGGGCGGACATGGGTTTCCCGGTGAGGAGGTAGACCTCCAGGGCCCGGATGAGCCGCACCCGATCGTGGGGATGGATCCGGGCGGCCGCCTGCGGGTCCACTTCCTGAAGGCGGCCTCTCAGCTCTTCTGGCGACAAGCGGGCGAGCCGGGCCCGCAGCCGGGGGTGGGCCGGGGGGCCAGGGAACAGCCCCCGGGTCAGGGCCCGCACATACAGCGTGCTCCCCCCCACCACGACCGCCCGCCGGCCCCGGGCGTGAATCTCCCCCACCAGCCGCTCACAGTCAGCCCGGAACCGGGCTGCATCGTAGCTCTCGGTGGGGTCCAATATCCCGATCAAGTGGTGCGGCACCCGGGCCAAAAGCTCCCCAGGGGGACGGGCGGTGCCGATTTCCAACCCTTGGTACACCGCCCGGGCGTCGGCGGAGATCACCTCGCCGCCCACCCGCTCGGCCACCCAGGCCCCCACCTCCGTCTTGCCCACTGCCGTGGGGCCCAGGATCAAAAGCACGCTCTTTTTTCGCTCTCCCACTTCCCCCGCTCCCTGGCTCCCACAGTTCCTTCGTCCGGGCCCCGGAAAATCAGCCCAAGGTCACGTCCAGGAAGAGCATCACCAGCGCCCCCAGGATGAGGCCCCAGGTGGCCGGGCGTTCGTGCCCCTGGCGGTGGGTTTCCGGGACGATTTCATCCGAGATCACGTAGAGCATGGCCCCGGCGGCGAAACCCATGGCGTAGGGGAGCAAGGGCCGGGCCAGGCTCACTGCCCACGCCCCCACCACTGCCAGGGGGATCTCCACCAAGCCCGCGCGTACGCCCACCACGCTGGCGTAAAAGTAGGCCCCCATCCCGGCCCCCAGCGCGGACACGGCCACCGCCAACCCCTCGGGGAGGTTTTGGAGGCCGATGGCCAACATCAGGCTCACCGCTTCGGCGGGCTCTCCGGCGCCGAACCCCACCCCCACTGCCAGCCCCTCGGGCATGTTGTGGAGGGTGATGGCCAGGATGAAGAGCCACACCGCCCGCACCCGCTCAGTAGGGTGCCCCTCCCGCCCCCGGAGTGGGTGTTGGTGGGGGACCAGGTGGTCGGCGAGGTCCAAGGCCACCGCCCCCAAGGCCAACCCCACCATCACCGGCCAGATCCCCCCGGCCTCGATCCCCGGCAGGATGAGGCTGGTGAAGCTGGCGGTGAGCATCACCCCGGCGGCGAATCCAAGGGAGGTGTCCAGGAACCGCTGGCTGGGGTGGCGCCAAACCAAAACCGCCAGCGCCCCCACGGTGTTGAAGGCGGTGATCACCACCCCCCCGATCAGGCCTTGCAGCACCAGGCTATGACCGGATATCCAGTTCAGGAAGGTTTCCAATGGCTCCTCCTTTCCCCGGCCCATTCTAAGCCCAACCCAGGACCGGGGAGTCAGCCGGGGCCAAGCGGGTCTCCCGGCCCGCTTCCCGCTGGAGCTCTGGAGAGGAAAAAACTCAGCTCGCTTGGCCGGAGAACTGGAGCTGCCACAGGGCCCAGAAAAGACCCTTTTTGGCGAGCAACTCCTCCACCGGGCCCTCCTCCACCAGCCTCCCTTCCGAGAGCACCAACACCCGGTCGGCGTTGCGGATGGTGGACAGCCGGTGGGCAATGGCCAGGGCGGTGCGGCCGGCCATGAGCTGTTCCAGGGCCCGTTGCACTTGGTCCTCGGTGTGGGAGTCCACGCTGGCGGTGGCCTCGTCCAACACGATCAGCTTGGGCTCGGCTGCCACTGCCCGGGCGATGGACAGAAGCTGGCGCTCCCCCAGCGACAGCCTCCCCCCTCGCTCTCGCACGTCGGTGGCATATCCCTCCGGCAGCCTCTCCACCAACTGATGGACCCCGGTGGCCTGGGCCGCGGACTTCACCCCTTCCCCGTCCAGCCGCTCGTCCCACAGGCGGATGTTCTCCGCCACGTCCCCGGAGAACAGGAATGCATCCTGGGGCACCACCGCCAGGTGGCGACGCAGGGAGGTGAGGTCCAGCTCCCGGATGTCCACTCCATCGATCAGGATTCGGCCCCGCTGGGGGCGGTAGAGACCCAGAAGCAGGTTCACGATGGTGGTCTTGCCCGAGCCGGTGGGGCCCACCAGTGCCACCCGCTCCCCCGGGGCCACTCGGAACGAGATCCCCTTCAGAACCCAATCCTCGTCCCGATAGGCAAACCACACGTCCTGGAACTCGATCTCCCCGCGCAGCACCGTCACCTGGCGCTTTCCAGAAGGCTCCTTGGGCTCGTCCAGGAGTTGGAAGATGCGCTCGGAGGCGGCCATGGCCGACTGGAGGATGTTGTACTTGTCCGACAGGTCCGAGATGGGCTGGAACAGCATCCGCACGTAGCTGGTGAAGGCCACCAGTGCCCCCAGGGTGAACACCCCGCCCAGCACCCCCCGGCCCCCGTACCAGATCAACAGCGCCAAAGCCAGGGTGCGCATCACCGACACCGCCGGGCCGAACACCCCGTAGACGAGCACCGAGCGCATTTGGGCCCGGAAGTAGCCCTGGTTGATCTCCTGGAACCGCTGGAAGCTCCGTAGCTCTTGGCGGAAGAGCTGGATGATGGCCATACCGGAGATGGCCTCGGCCAGGTAGGCATTGAGGCGGGCCAGCTTCCTGCGGGCCTCCCGGTAGGCGGCCCGGGCCCGGGTGCGGAACCAGAAGGTGAGCCCTAGAAGCGGCGGCCCGAAGGCGAGCAGCAGCAACGTCAGCCGCCCATTGAGGCGGAACATGATGGCCAGCACCCCCACCATCATCAGGACATCTTGCACCAGGTACACCACCACCTGGGTGTACATCTCGTTGATGGCGGCCACGTCGTTGGTGGCCCGGGTCACCAGCCGCCCCACCGGTTGCCGGTCCAAAAAGCTCATGGGCAGGCGCAGAACGTGGCGGAAGATGGCCCGGCGCATGTCGAACATGATCCGCTGGCCGGCGTACTGGAGGAGGTAAACCTGCCCGTAGGAGAGCAGGAACCGCAGGAGGAGGAGTGCCAGCAGGCCCAGCACAAGAAGCAACAGTGTCCTCACCGCCGGGGCCTTGAGTGTCAGGAGGTCTCCAGGGGGCAGGCCCCCAAGCTCCTGGGCGGAGATGAGGTAGCCGGTGGGGAGCTGAGAGAACTGGTCTGGATGGCGGGCGGCTACCTCCGCCCGCGGGTCATCCCGGGGGATGAAGAAGAACCCGCCTTCCACCGCCCCGGCGGCCTCCAACTCCTCCCGCAGGGGAGGGGGAAGCTCCCCGGCGCGGACCAGGTACCGTCCCGGCTCCAAGGGGATGGCGTTGGGGATGGGCGGGGCCGGGGCGTGCACCGCCAAGTAGGGTGGGGTGAGGGCGGAGTCGATGGCCAGCTTGGTGATGTAGGGCAGGGAGATCTCCAGGACGGTGATCCCTCCGGCCAGGAGGAAGGCGGCCAAAAACAGGCGCCAATAGGGTTTTAGGTACCGGAGCATGCGGCGCAGGAGCCGCACGTCCAACGCCTTGCCTAGGCGGTCCTCTTCCAGGAAGTCTCCTGCGGAATGATGATGGGGCATCTCAGCTCACCAACGCTTGTTGGAGTTCGTGGAGGCGAGCGTAGAGCCCACCTTGGGCCACCAACCGGCGGTGGTCGCCCTGCTCCACGATCTGCCCGTCCTGGAGCACGATGATCCAGTCCGCCCCCCTCACGGCGGAGATGCGGTGGGCCACCACGATGGCGGTGCGGCGGGCCAGCACCCCCTGCAGGTGCCCCAGGATCTCCTCCTCCACCTTGGCGTCCACCGAGGACAGGACGTCGTCTAGGATCAGGATGGGGGGGTCAAGGAGCAGGGCGCGGGCAATCCCCACCCGCTGGCGCTGTCCCCCCGAGAGGGCGATCCCCCGCTCCCCCACCAGGGTGTCCAGGCCGTCGGGGAAGGAGGCGATCTCATCGGCCAGGCCGGCCAGGCGGGCCGCCTCCCAGATCTCCTCCTCGCTGGCCTCCGGCCGTCCGAAGGCGATGTTCTCCCGCAAGGTGGCGGAGAACAGGAACACGTCTTGGGGTACCATGCCGATGGCCCCCCGCAGCCTCTCCAGCTCCAGCTCCCGGACGTCGGTGCCGCCCAACAGGAGGGTCCCCGGCGGCGGGTCGTAGAGCCGGGGTATCAACCGCACCAAGGTGGACTTGCCACTTCCGGTGAGCCCCACCACCCCCAAGGTCATTCCCTGCTCCACCCGCACCGAGATCTCCCGGAGCACGGGGCGGCTTTCCCCGGGGTAGGAGAAGGTGAGGTTTCTGAACTCGATGCTGTGGGAGCGGGGGAACGGTTTGGGCTTGGGGGGGCTTGTGATGTCCGGTTGGGCGGCGAACAACTTTTGGATGCGGTCCATGGAGGCGGCTCCCCGCTGGAGCAGGTTCACGATCCAGCCCAGGGCCATCATGGGCCAGATGAGCATCCCCAGATAGCTGGTGAAGGCCACGAAGTCGCCCAGGGAGATGTCCAAGGTGAGCACGGCCCGGCCGCCGAACCAGAGCACGATCCCGGTGCCCAGACCGGCCAGGAGCCCGATCAGGGGGCGGAACACCCCCCACACCCGGACCAGGGCCATGTTGAGCCGGATGTAGTCTTGGTTGTCCCTGGCGAATACCCGCCCCATCCCCTCCTCGCGGGCGAACGCCCTCAGGATCCGAATCCCAGAGAGGGCTTCCCGCACCCGTTCCGTGAGCCGGGCGAACGAGGCCTGCACCGCCTCGAACCGACGGTGGATCAGGCGCCCGAATCCCAGCACCACCAGGGTGATCAGGGGCAAGGGGGCGAAGGCGAGCAGGGTGAGCCTGGGGGAGATGCTGATCATGGCCGCCAGGGCGAACGAGACCATGATGACCGTGTCCGCCGCCAACAGCACCCCCATGCCGCAGGCCCGCCGCACCGCCTCCAGGTCGTTGGTGGCGTGGGCCATGAGGTCGCCGGTGGAGTGCTGGGCGTAGAAGGCCGGGGAGAGGGTCAACAGGTGGGAGAAGAGTCGGTTTCTGAGGTCGCGTTCGATGCGGCGGCCGGCGCCAAACAAGAACAGCCGCCACAGGAAGCGAAACACCAACACTACCCCGGCGATGCCCACCAGGTAGCTGGCGTAGCGGGGGAGGTGGGCCCCGATCCCCGCCACCAGGTCGTCCACTGCCGCCCTGACGATGAGGGGGAGCGCCAGTTGGGCGGCGTCCACCGCCAACAGCGCCAGCACCCCGAACAGGAGCCACAGGCGGTAGCGCCACAGTTCCCTCAGGATCCCCCGCATGGCAAGCCTGCATTATAACCGGCTTCCGAGATTTTTAAGCACTTCCGGAAAGTGCCTCATGGCGATATTCCCCTAAAACAAGGAAAAGATAAGAAACGGGGCTCGGGGCAATGCCCGCACTCAGATCCCAGGGCGGTTCTTCTAAAGGGCCCCTGAGACCGTGAAGAGAATCGTGATTGGGACTGGCAAGAGGGGAACGAGAACCTGCTTATAAAGAAAACTACGTGGTTTTGAAGAAATACGGGAAGAAAGCTGCCACGCCGCCGTGACACACCAACCGGCCCGGGACCTTCCCTGGGGTGAGAACCCACTTGGCGGCGGGGAGAAATCTCCAGGCTCGGGGTATCATGAGCCGTCTGTGGCAGTAAAAAACTTGCCCAACCGGGCTCAGGTGGGGATGAGGGGCTCAGCTGACGATGAGCGGGAGAGCGCCTTCCCCGGGCTGTCTTGCGAAGTAAGCACGTGAGCGAGAGGTGTTTTAGGAGGCAGAGATGAAGGAAGTCGTGTTGGGGCTGATAGGGGCAGGGAGGATCGGGAGGCTGCACGCCGAGAACTTGACCCGGCACGTGCCCGGGGCACGCCTCAAAGGGGTGAGCGACCTGGTGGGGGAGGCGGCCACCCGCTGTGCGCGAGATTTCGGCATCCCCCAGGTGTACGAGACCCCCGAGGCGCTGCTTTCCGATCCGGAGATCGAGGCGGTGCTGATCTGCACCAGCACCCACACCCACGCCCAGCTGGTCTGTCAGGCGGCCGCAGCCGGCAAGCACGTCTTCTGCGAGAAACCGTTGGCCCTGGACCTGGCGCACATCGGGGAGGCGTTGGCCGCGGTGGAGGAGGCCGGGGTGCTCCTGCAGGTTGGCTTCCACCGTAGGTTCGACCCCAACTTCCGGCGCCTCAAGGAGCTTTTGGACAAAGGGGAGATCGGGACACCCTGGCTTTTGAAGATCACCAGCTACGACCCTGAGCCCCCGCCGCCGGCCTACGTGCGCGTCTCCGGGGGCATCTTCCTGGACATGACCATCCACGACTTCGACATGGCCCGGTTCCTGCTGGGGGAGGTGGACGAGGTGCTGGCAGTGGGGGCGGTGTTGGTGGACCCCGAGATCGGGGCGGCCGGGGACGTGGACACCGCGGTGGTGACCCTCAAGTTCGTCACCGGTGCCCTGGGGGTGATCACCAACTCCCGCCGGGCCGTCTACGGACACGACCAGCGGATCGAGGTGTTGGGGGAGCGGGGGGGATTGTGGGCCGAGAACCCCCTACCAGACACCGCGACCGTGGCCGACAAACAAGGCTATCGCACCTCCCCCTTGCATCACTTCTTCGTGGAGCGCTACCGGGAGGCGTACATCGCCGAGCTGCGAGCATTCGTGGACGCGCTGCGGCAGGGGACGGAGTCGCCGGTGAGCGGGCTCGACGGAAAGATCCCGGTGGTGATGGGGTATGCGGCCAAGCGATCGCTGGCGGAGCGGCGCCCGGTGGCTCTGTCCGAGATAGACCCCACCCTGGCCGGGCCCCAGCGCTGAGTGCTCGCCCGGCTAGCCAGCCCCGAGGCGAGGGCGCATCATCGGCGTGAGATGGCCGCTCGGGTCTTGGTGGGGATGTCCGGGGGGGTGGATTCCACCGTCTGTGCTTGGCTGTTGCTCCAGGCCGGCTACCGGGTGGAAGGGGTCACCCTGTGGCTGTGGGACCCGAAGGCGGAGAAGGAAAACGCCTGCTGCTCCGTGAATTTGGCCCAGCTCGCCGCCCACGAGCTGGGCATCCCCCACTCCACGGTGTTCGCCCACCACGAGTTCAGCCGGCTGGTGATCGAGCCCACCTTGGCGGCCTACCGGGCGGGGATCACCCCCAACCCCTGCGTGTGGTGCAACAGCCGGGTGCGGTTTTCCCTGTTGGCGGCGGAGGCGGATCGGCGGGGGATCGAGTGGGTGGCCACCGGGCACCACGCCCGGCTGCGGCGGGAAGGGGACAAGGTGCTGCTCCTGGCGGGCCGCGACCCTGACAAGGATCAATCCTATTTTCTGTACGCCCTCTCCCAAGCGGAGCTGGCCCGGGCCATCTTCCCGGTGGGGGAGCTCACCAAGCCTGAGATCAAGGACATCGCCCGCCGGCTGAACCTCACCGCGGCCCGACTGCCAGAATCCCAAGACCTGTGTTTCTCCCTGCCGGAAGTGGACCGGCCTGGCCCCATCTTGGACCTCGGGGGGCGCCGGTTGGGCACCCATCGCGGGCTCTCGCGGTACACGGTGGGGCAGCGGCGGGGCCTGGGCCTGTCCGCCCCGGAGCCGCTGTACGTGGTGGAGCTCCGTCCGGAGGAGAACGCGGTGGTGGTGGGGCCGGAGGCCGCCCTGTACCGCCGGGCCCTGCTGGTGCGGCAGCTCCACTGGACGAGCGGCTTTCCCGGGGCCGAGTTCTCCTGCCAGGTGAAGATCCGCTACCGCAGCCCGGCGGTGCCAGCCCGGGTGCGGGTGGATGGCGACGCTGCACAGGTGGAGTTCGCGGCCCCGCAGCGGGCGGTAACCCCGGGACAGGCGGCGGTCTTCTATGACGGGGAGGTGGTGTTGGGCGGGGGGGGGATCAGTCGCGCCTTAGGGCAGGCGGCTTGAGAAGCCGGCGTCTTTTGCCCCCACCCGGGTCCGGAGCTGTCCGCAGGCGGCCCGGATCCTCACCCCCCGGGACCGCCGCACCGTCACGTCCACCCCCCACCGCAGCAATTCCTCCCGAAACGCCTCCACGCGCCGGGGGGGAGGGCGGTGGAAGGGCAGCCCCGGGGCTGGGTTGAACGGGATCAGGTTCACGTGGGCCAACCGTCCCCGGAGTAGCTTCCCCAGCTCTCGTGCCTCCCGCAGGCCGTCGTTAACCCCCCTGAGGAGCACGTACTCGTAGGTCACCCGCCGGCCGGTGGCCGCCGCATACTCATCCGCCGCCTCCACCACCTCCCTCACTCCCCACTGCTTGCCCCAGGGCACCAGCTTCCGGCGCAGCTCGTCCCGGGGGGCGTGCAGGGAAATGGCCAGGTTGAGGGGCAACCCTTCGCGGGCCAATTTGCGGATTCCAGGCACCACCCCCACCGTGGACAGGGTCATCTTCCGCCCCCCCAGGGCGAAGCCCTGGGGGTGATGGAGGTTGTGCAGGGCCCGCAGGGTGGCCTGGTAGTTGAGCAGGGGCTCGCCCATCCCCATCACCACCACGTGGGTGACCCGCTCCCCCCCAGAGGCGAGTCGGCGGGCGAAGTGGAGCACCTGGGCAGCGATCTCGCCGGGGGTGAGATTGCGCACGAACCCCATCTGTCCGGTGGCGCAGAACCGGCAGCCCACCGGACATCCGACCTGGGTGGACACGCACACCGTGCGTCGGCCCTCGTCCCGGATGAGCACCGCTTCGATCTTCTCCCCATCCAGGAGGGAGAGGAGGACCTTCTCGGTGCCCTCCTCTGCGTCCAGTTGCACCGCCCCTGGGCGAGCGACTTCCAGCTGAAATTCGCAAGCCAACCTCTCCCTCAAGGCACTGGGGAGGTCGGTCATCTCCTGGAAGCTGGTGGCCCATTTCCTCCACAGCCACTGCCAGAGCTGGCGGGCCCGATAGGGAGGTTCCCCCCACCCCGTGAGCAGGGCCGCTAGCTCCTGGAAGGAGAGATCCAAGATCCGGACTCGACTCATAACCCACCCCTGCTCCCCGATCGGTTTCGCCCTCCCCGGGCGGTCAGCCCAGCAGCTCCGGCCAGGGCAGGGGGCGGGAGCGACCCGGCTGGGGGACCAGGTGCAGGAAAAACTCCACGTTTCCCGCCGGCCCCAACAGGGGCGAGCGCACCGCCCCCACCACCGACCAGCCCAGTTCCCCCTCCACAAATCTCACCAAGCCCGTCAGCACTTCCCGGTGCACCTCCGGGTCCCGCACCACCCCGCCCCGGCCTACCTTCTCCCGGCCCGCCTCGAACTGGGGTTTGACCAGCGCCACCACTTCCCCGGTGGGCTTCAGCACCCTGCCCACTGGGGGCAGCACCAGCCGCAGGGAGATGAAGGACACGTCCACGGTGACGAGATCCACTTGCTCGCCGATGTCTTGGAAGCGGAGGTGGCGGGCGTTGATCCCTTCCCGCACCACCACCCGGGGATCGCGTCTCAACTTCCAATGGAGGAGCCCCTTGCCCACGTCCAGGGCGTAGACCCGCCGCGCTCCAGCTTGCAGCAGACAGTCGGTGAACCCGCCGGTGGAAGCCCCTACGTCCAAGCACACTTTCCCCGCCGGGGATACCCCCAGGGCCTTCAGGGCACCGGCCAACTTCTCCCCCCCGCGGGACACGTACCGCGGGCCCGCCTTCACCCGGACCTCGGCGTCCGGGGGCACGGGGGCCGCGGGTTTATCCACCAGTTGACCATCTACCAGGACCCGCCCAGCCCTGATCAGGGCCTGGGCCTTTGCCCTGGACTCCGCCAGGCCCCGGGCCACCAGCAGCTGATCCAGTCTCTCCTTTCCCCTCACACCCGGGTGCCCCCGGCCACCTCCTGGTAGGCCTCCAGTCCAGCCCGCAGCGCCCGGCAGGCCCTCCGCAGGTCTTCCTCCTTTAGCACGTAGGCGATCCTGGCCTCGTCCCGTCCCAAGCCGGGGCTCTTGTAGAACCCCTCCCCGGGGGCCAGCATCACCGTCTCCTCCCCGGGGAAGTCGGTGAGCAAATAGCGGATGAAGTCCTCGGCATCCTGGACCGGGAGGCCCAGCATCATATAGAAGGCCCCCTCTGGTTTCCGACACACCACCCCCGGGATCTGGGAGAGTTCCTCCCACAGTACCTCCCGCCGGGCCCGGTACTCGTCCACCATCCGGCGGAGGATCTCCTGGTGCCGGGGGTGGGCCATGAAGGCCACCAGCCCCAGCTGTTCCAGGGTGGGTGGGGAGAGTCGGGCCATGGCGCAGCGGCGGGCGGCGTCCATGACCTGGGGGTTACGACAGGCCAGCGCTCCCACCCGCGCCCCACAGGCCGACAGCCGCTTGGAGATGGAGTCCACCATGATGGCGTGGGAGCTCAGTTCCGGGAAGGAGAGCACGCTTAGGTGTTCCCCCTGGTAGACGAACTCCCGGTACACCTCGTCGGCGATCAGGAAGAGGTCGTGTTCCAAGGCCAGCTGGGCCAGCATCTCCAGCTCCTGGCGCCGGTACACCACCCCGGTGGGGTTGCCGGGGTTGGAGAACAGGATGGCGCGGGTGCGGGGGGTGATGAGGCGCTCGATTTCCCGCCGAGGGGGCAAGTGAAACCCCTCCTCCCGGTGGGTGGTGATGGGCACCAGTTCCACCTCCGACAGGCGGGCGAAGCCGTTGTAATTGGGATAGAAGGGCTCTGGCACCAGCACCTCGTCCCCGGGGTCACAGGTGACGTTGAGGGAAAACAGCACCGCCTCCGACCCCCCGGTGGTCACCAAGAGCTCGTCCGGGGCCAGGGTGATCCCCCACTCGGCGTAGTAAGCCTGCAAGGCTTGGATGGCCTCGGGCAGGCCGGAGGAAGGGGAGTAGGCGAGCACTTCCAGCTTGGCTTGGCGGATGCCGGCCAGGAACTCCTCCGGGGTGGGGATGTCCGGCTGGCCGATGTTCAAGTGATATACCTTTTTGCCCCGTCGCTTGGCCTCCGCGGCCAACGGGTACAGCCGGCGGATGGGAGAGGCCGGGGCGGTGGCGCTCCTACGGGATGGACTAGGCATGGCTCAGGACCCACACCTCCTTTTCTTTGGGCAGCGTCTCTGGTTTCAGTTCCACTTCCGAGGTCTCCAATTTGCGAACCGGGATTTTGACTTCGGCCAAAAAGTCGTCCACCGGGGCGATGGGCCAATCCTTGATGAGTTCGGTCTTCACGTGCATGGGGATCACCACCCGCAAGTTGGGCAGCATACGCACGACTTCCCAAGCCTCGTGGGGGCCGATGGTGAAGTGTCCCCCCACCGGGAGCAGGGCCACCTCCACCTCGGCCAGGGGTTTCTGCTGCTCGGCGTTGAGCACGTGGCCCAGGTCGCCGAAGTGGGCCAGGGTGATCCCATCCACCTGGAAGCGGAAGATCACGTTGCGGCCCCGGTCTCGGCCTCCCTTCTGGTCGTGGAAGGAGGGGACGCCCCAAAACGAGATCCCCCGCACCGAATGCTGGCCCAGCCCCCGTACCACCTCCGGGTTGCCCCGCACCCGGTCCACCGCACTGTGGTCGAAGTGGTCGTGGGACACGGTGACTATGTGGACCTCTTGTTCGGGGAACGGGTAGGGCACCGACTCGTCGAACGGGTCGGTGAGGATGACGGTGCCGTCTGAAGCCTGGATGAGGAAGCAAGCATGCCCGATCCACTTAAGCTTCAAGGTCATCACCTCCGGTTTGGGGATACTCTACCCGGCGGTTCCGGGGCTGCCAACCTGGCTGGAGGGTCAACGGCCCAGGAGGCCCAGGAGCCGCAGGGCCCCTCCGGCCACTGCCCCGTACAGCCCCAGGAGCAGGAGCCCGGCCAGCGTGCTCACCGAGGTCCACACCCCGTCCCGGTAGAGCACCCCCAGGCCCAGGAGGAGCGCCACCGCCCCGGGCAGGGTGTTCGTCCCCGGGATGGGGATCATCATCAGCGCCCCCATGGCGCAGGCCATTGCCCCGGCAGGGAGCCGCAACGGGCCCTGGGGGCTGGGGGGGCGCTCGCGAAACAGCAGTTCCAACCAAGCCAGGAGCCGGAACCCCCAGAAAGTGGGTGCCAGCCGGGGGAGGCGGGCAGAGAGGAGCCTTCGGGGGAGGGGGGGCGTGCCCCGTCCCCGCACCAGCCCCACCCCTAGGGCGAAGATGCCGATCCCGAAAGGGATGGAGTAGCCGGCTGCCGGCAAGGGGAGCGCGGCGGGGAACGCCAGCAGCGCCAACAGGGCCCCGTACCCACGCTCCCCCAGTGCCTTTTGTACTTCTCCCACCGTGGCCGGCTCCTCCCGCGCCAGCAGGGCCCGCAGCAGCTGGGCCAAAGGTTCAGCCATAGCCCAGCAGCCCCCACCACAGCCGGCCCACCAGGGCGGTCAGCCCCACCGTGACCAGGGTGATCGCCCCCCCGGCTAGCAACATGTCCCGCACCTTGATGCCCCCCTGGCCGTAAGCGATGGCGTTGGGGGGCGTGCTCACCGGCAAGGCCATGGCCAACGAGGCGGCCACTCCCACCCCGATCACCAGCAGCGCCTCCAGGCCCATCTGGGCCCCTACCCGCCCCACCACCGGGATCAACAGGGCGGCGGTGGCGGTGTTGCTCATGAAGGTAGTGAGCAGGGCGGTGAGGGCGAGGAAGACCAGCAGCACCGAGGTGGGCGGGAGCCCTCCCACTGCCAACCGGCCCACGATGTACTCGCTGAGGCCGGATTCCTGCATCCCCACCCCCAGGGCCAGGCCACCCCCGATCAGCACCAGCACCTCCCACCGGATGTCCCGGAACTCCTTCACCCCCAGCAGGCCGCTCCCCAAGAGCAGCACCACCGGCAGCAGGGCGACGATGCTGTCGGGGACCCCGTGCACCCGGCTGGTGAGCCAAAGCAGGATGGTCAGCGCCCCGATCCCCAGCACTGCCCATTCCCGTCGGGATAGCTTCCCCCGCTGGGCGATCTCCACCTGAAGAGCGGCGATGCGGGGGCGGTACAGGCCGTACACCACCCCCCCGATGACGGCCAGATACAGGAGCTGGAGTGGGACGGCGATTGACATCCAGTCCGCGAAGCTGATCTTGGTGCCCTGGTCCAGGAGGTAGCTGATGGCCATGGGGTTGGGGGTGCTGCCCACCGGGGTGCCGATGCCCCCCACGTTGGCCGAAAAGGGGATGGCCAAAAGCAGCCCTTTTTTGAAGGGTTCCCCGGGGGGGAGGGAAGCGGCGATGGGGGCCACGATGGCCACCATGATGGCGGTGGTGGCGGTGTTGGAAAGCCAGAGCGAGAGGAAGGCGGTGGTGCCCATCACCCCCAGCAGCACCTGCCAGGGCCGGGCCCCCACCCGGGACATGATCCCCCGGGCGATCCTCAGGTCCAGCCCGTACTTGCTCACCGCGGCGGAGAGCAGGCAACCGCCCAGCAGGAGCGCCACCACTGGGTGGAAGAAGGGGGCCAGGGCAGCCTTCTGATCCAACACCCCGGAGATCACCAGCAAAACAGGTACTCCCAGGGCCACAATGTAGATGGGCACTGCCTCGGTGAGCCACAACCAGGCCACCGTCACGAAGATGGTGAGCATCCGCCGGGCCGGTTCTGCCAACTCCGCCGGCGCCCCCAGGTAGACCGTAGCGGCCAGGAGGACGGCCAAGGCCAGCTTCCCCCCAAGCAAAACGTGTCTCACCGGAAACCGTCCTGGCGAGGAGCCCGCATCAGCGAATCGGTGGGGGATTACTCCAGGCTGATCTCCACTTGATTTTTAGCCTTGAGGGTGTTGCCCACCAGGCACCCCTCCATGAACGCCAGCGCCTTGGCCTGTTTTTCCTGTGGGAGGTGGGGGAATTTCACCCGCACCCGGAAGTTCTCAAGACGCATGGGGGAACTGGCGGTCTCGGCCTCCGCCACGGTGGTGATCCCCTCAGGGGAAATGCCCTCCCGCTGGGCGAACATGGCGGCGAACATCCCCGAGCAAGCGGCCAGGGCGGCCAGCAAGAGTTCCGGTGGGGTAGGTCCCTGGTCCTCGCCCCCTTTCTCCGGGGGCAGGTCGCTTATCAGCTTGTGTCCCCGCACCTCGAGCGAGAACGCCAACCCCTGACTCCAAGTCGCAGTGACCCGTGTTGCCATTTTGCTCTCCTTTCTGGCGCCTAAACGGCGCCTTTCCCCGCCGCCTCCTTTGGGGAGGCCGGCGGGCCCTGGGGATCGGGGTTTACTCCAAGCCCACCCGGGCTCGGACCTGCTGCATCACCTCCCGGGCGATCTTCCTCGCCCTCTCCGCCCCGGCGGCCAAGAGTTCGTCGATCTCCCCCCGGGCGGCGAGCTCCGCCCGTCGCTCCCGGATCGGCGCCAAAGCCCGCATCAGGTGCTCGTAGAGCACCTCCTTGAGGTGCTTGTAAAGGAGCTTCCCTTCTTTGTGTTGCTGCCGCAGCTCCGCCACCAGCTCGCCCGGCGCCACCAGCTCCAAGATCTCAAATAGATTGGCCACCCCAGGGGACATCTCCTGCCCAGGTTTGAGCCCGACATCGGTGACCGCGGAGCGGATCTTCTTTTTGATGGACTCCTCCGGCTCCATCAGCCCCACGTAGTGCTCCGGGCCGTAGGACTTGCTCATCTTGCGGGTGGGGTCGGCCAGGGACATGATGCGCGCACCCTTGCCCAGGATGGGCTGGGGCTCGGGGAAGAGTTCCCCAAACCGGTAGTTGAACCTCCTGGCTATCCGGCGGCACAGTTCCAGGTGTTGCAGCTGGTCCTCCCCCACCGGGACGTGATCGGCCAAGTAGAGCAGGATGTCCGCCGCCTGGAGGACCGGATAATAAAAAAGCCCGCCGTTTACGAACTCCTGTTCGGCCGCCTTCTGCTTGAACTGGGTCATCCTGGTCAGGTCCCCGTAAGAGGTCACGCAGCCCAGGATCCAGGCCAGTTCAGTGTGCTCCGGCACCGCAGACTGAAAGAACAGGATCGTCTTCTCCGGGTCGATGCCACAGGCGATGAGGTCCAGGGCCAGCTCCCGGCGAGCCTGGCGCAGTTCTGCCGGGTCGGTGTCCTCGTTGGTCAGGGCGTGGTAGTCCACGATGCAGTACACACACTCGTTTCCCTCCTGCAGCTGGACCCACTGGCGGATGGCCCCGAAATAGTTCCCCAGGTGCAACGTCCCGGTAGGTTGGATCCCCGAGAAGATACGCACCGTTTCACCTCCTCACTCGGTGGAGGCAGTATAGGGAGAGGGGGGTGCCGGCTCAAGGGAACCTGAAACAGGTGGAGTCTGTATAATGCTGGGACGTGTTTGAGGAAGGGAGTTGGGATGGGCTGCGGCCCGGGGGGAGCCGCCCGGGGCAGCGGCCCAGGGTGAAGGGAGGTGTGATGAAGGGGAAGTTGGCGGCAGCGCTGGTGGTGGCGATGGCCTTGGCGGCGGGGGGATGTGGGCTCTTCCGGTCTCCTCCTGCCTTGGGGCCTGGCACCATCGACACCCCGGCCCAGGCGCGGGACGCGGCCATCGCGTACTTGAACGCGATCGAGGAGGCAGGCATTCCCACCGATGTCGAGTGGGCCGAGGAGAACATCACCCCGGAGGGACTAGTAGGTGTCTCCATCTTCCGCTACACCGTGGCCGGCCCCTCCACCATGGAGTGGCAGATCATCGTTCGCTTCCCCATTGTGCCCCAGCCCACCTATGAGGTGGAGGTGCTGAACATCGCCACCGGGGCCTATTGGCAAGTGGTGGTGAGCTACGAAGGGGGGGTGGAGCCGGTGCCCTTCGTGACCTTGCGCGGGGAAGTGGTGGTGGAGGCCGAGGGCACCCGGAGTGAATCCTGGGGCCTGTTGGTGTTGGAGGGGCCGCCCCAGTATGTGGGGGAGGAGGTGGGGTTGGGTAATTACACCGAGTACAAGCCGGAACTGGAAGATTTCTTGGGCCTGCGCATGAAGGCGGTGGTGAACAAGGTCTGCCCCAGCTTCGACCCAGCCTCGAGCTGCTGTGCCTCGGCGTTTGCGTTCTGTGCCCCGGTGGTGATCGAGCTGGAGCCTGACATCGAAGACGGCGGCTGAAAACCCTGAGTTGGGGGCCGGGCTCCCCGGCCCCCTCTTTTATATGGGGACTGGAACTTGCCTGGGACCAGAAGATGGGTTCAGCCCTTGATTCTGATTTAGTGAGAAAATTTCCGAGTGCCAGTGGTCTGGGGAGTGAGTTCGGTATGAGGCCTGCTATTTTTTAGTCCCAACCTGGCCCCAACCTGCTGCCACACGCTGGGACGCTGTCCTCCCCAGCCACGGAGCAGATGTCCTCCGCCATTTTCCGCCATGTTCTCTCTCTGTTTTCCGTATTCTTTCCTCTTGGCAAAGCTTCTCTTTTCCGCTAAGATATGTTGGGTGATTGGGATGGGCAGTGGGTGGGCCAAAGGCAAGGCCCGGCTCAGCGCCGGGTTGGTCTTACCCCTCAGCCTGGGAGCTTTCTCGGCGATGGCCGCGGGGGACTTGCCCGACCTCTCCCACGGAAAATGGGTTCTCTGCTTCCTCGTGTTCCCGGGCTGCCCGGCCTGCGAGGAAGTGCTCGGTTGGCTGGGGGAAACCATCCCTGCCTTTCCCGAGCTTAGGTTCCTGACGGTGGTCCTCTGGGGCTCGGAGGAGGTGTCTGCCGCCCTGGGGAGGCAAGATGGACTCGGGGTGTTTGCCGACCAGCAAGGTTTTTTGGCTGCCGGATTTCAGATCAAGCGGGCCCCCACGCTGGTGCTGCTGGCCGGGGGGCAGCCGGTGGAGCGGCTGGACTGGCCGTTTTCCCAACCAGCCCTTCTCGCTGCCTCAGAGAGGCTGGCTCGACTGGAGGTAAAGCGGCCACAGGATCTGGTGGGCCTGCCGCCCCCCGGCCTGGCGGGCACTGGGCTCACCGGGGCAGAGATAACACTGGAGGAACTCCCTCGGCCGGTTCTGTTGGTGTTCTTCAACCCCAACTGCCCTCCTTGTTGGGAGACCTTGTCGGCGTTGGAAAGCCGTCCGGTGGAACTCTCGCTGGTTTTGGTGGTGGCCGGGGGAATGGGGGCGGGTCGGGCTCGGCTGGAGGCGTTCTCCGAGCGCACCGGGGCGCTCGTGGTTTCGGTGGAGCCGCAGGTGGTGGGGGCGTGGCATGTCCGGAGGACGCCCACGTTTTTTCTGGTGGGCGGGGAGGGGGTGATTGTCTGGGCGCAGGAAGGATTTGGGGCAGGGGAGCAGCTTGATGCGGCCCTGGCCGGGATTTTCGGCCAGGGGGAGAGTTCACCTAGATGAAGTGGCTGATGTACAAGGTGATGTTGGCGGCATTGGTGGCGGTGGCATTGATGGCCCCGGCTCTCGGGGCCCCGGACGGCAGCGTCCCTTGGCCAAACAGTTTCAGGGATACTGTCACCGCTGATGATGGAAGCGTGACGTGGCTGAGCGTTGATTACGGACACGTTTTAGAGCCCACAGCTGAAAGCGTGGATCCCGTATGTTTCAGATACAGTGTATCCGGCATTTTGCTCGCTAGTGTGTTCATTGTAAGGAAAACGTGTCTGAAGTACATTTCAGGGCTGCCTGGTGGGGGCATTTCAATCCCTCACCAGGCACTCAAAAAGAGGCAGCTAGGAGGCAAAAATGCCAAACTGTGAGACAGCAGAGCTCATGGAGAAAGTAAGGCGGGCTTATGTCGGGATCCAAACGCTCCATGCAGTCGCGCTCCAGGAACTCGTCTTCGAGGAGGATCATGGCTGTGAAAAGTCCCAATTTGAGATTAAGATATGGTTCAAGCGCCCAAAGCTACGGATTGAGTGCAGGCCACTTACCGTGCTTTCTGCACCCGAAGCAGCGCTCGTACCACAAGTGATCATAGCCGACGGCGACCACGAGTATCGGTTTTTCGGCGGCAAATGGGTAAAGACAGGGGAGCGGTGGGGATCGGTGGACCTGCTCGAGATCCATGGACTGTTTCCCCAGGCTGTATACACGGCAAGGCAAAAGGGAGAGCTTTTCGGCCGTCCAGTGTGGGTAGTTGAAGGCCAAATCGGGCCTGGCGTGCAGGTGACTTGGTGGGTTGACAGAGACACCCTAACCATAAATAAGTACAAACTGGGGGGGATGCCCCAACCGCTTTTTGGACCTGACCCCGCGTTGGAAATGAAAGTGTCCACCACGGTGGAATTTCAAAAGTTTGAGCCTGGGTTCGAGGTCCCGGATGAGAAATTCTCCGTACCCCCCAATTTCTCGATTGACGAGCGTCCAATGGTTAGCTTATTTGAAGAGCTACTAAGAGCAGTCCGGGAAAAGAAGGATGGGCCCGCGTAGGGCCCATCGCATGCGCAGTAGCTGGGGGTCAGGTCTTTGAGAGCTGAGGGTCAGATGCTGGAGCTGAGGGTCAGGTCTTTACTTTTGAGTCCAGGGGGTATAGTGGGCCATGGCCAGGCCACTGAGGGTGGAGTTCCCGGGAGCCCTGTACCACATCACCTCCCGGGGAAACGCCGGACAGGTCATCTTCCTTGCTGACCAGGACCGGCTCTCGTTCCTGGAAATCCTCGCCCAGGTGGTGGAACGCTACCGCTTTCGTTGCTACGCCTATTGCCTCATGGACAACCATTACCACCTCCTCCTCGAGACCCCGCAGGGGAACCTCTCACGCGGCATGCGGCAGCTCAACGGCGTTTACACCCAAGCCTTCAACCGGCGCTACCGGAGGAGTGAGACGCCCGGATTTACCTGGCAGTGGTGGAGTACGGCTACCGGTTGGTGGAGGTGGGGGAGCACCTGGGCCTGCACTACTCCACGGTAAGCCGGATCGTAGCCCGCCGGATTCAAAAGCAAAGACCTGAACATTCCGCTAGGATTTTCAACTGGGGCATGAGACCTCCCGAACCTCGTAGTCCCGTCCCTGTTTGAACATGGACCACATCACCCGTACCAAATGCCGGGCCATGGATCTCACCGCTTGGTTGT
>Ga0209426_1001066_pt1 | contig 20028 bp, 22 predicted proteins | sample Deesub1362B_J571_FD_187697 | JGI IMG/M metagenome (GOLD analysis project Ga0209426, IMG submission 187697) | Deep oceanic, basalt-hosted subsurface ecosystem from Juan de Fuca Ridge flank, Pacific Ocean, CORK Borehole 1362B_J2.571 (SPAdes)... ...
TGTCACCTTCCTCATAGAGAATGAGCTGATTGAGGAGGTTCTTGATAAAGATAAAAAAATCTACAGAACAACCGAAAAGGGTAAGAGTCTGCTGAGCAAATTTGAGGATTTACTCGGCGCTGCAAATTCAGGCAGTATTTGATTGGCCATAGATTAACCCACAGCTAACTTTTCAACAGATATCCTATTCTGTAAGTTAACCATGGCTGAACGTATGAAGTAAAAATTAAAGTGAAAAATGTATAATATAATAGAAAAACTTTAATAATAGTATATTTTTATTCAGAGGGTGATAGATATGGCAGGATACGAATGTTCAGATGATTACCAGTGTTTAATCTGCAGGAGAAAAGTGAATTCTCTACGGGAAGAATCTGACTCGATAAAAATCTGTAAAGATTGCATAATCCAGGGTAAACTCGGAGAGATGATGGCAAAAGCCATTCTGAAGGATGTAGATTTTAAAAAACTTCGAAATGCAGAATACAGAAAAAAGATTTTTTATGAAACGGAAAAAATAATGGAAACTACCAAGATGCACTTTTATAAAAATTTATTCCATGGTACCATAGACCTTGTCTGCTGTTCGAGTGCTGAAATTGAGATTGAAAAATCAGAACCTGAAAACAAAATTCAAGACTCAGAAGGGCGATTGATTGGTGAAGTAGAGTTGCTGAATTATCTCGACGGCTGGAAATCAATCAATGAGATAAAAAAACATTTTAACGTAAGTGAGGTGGAGCTTTCAGGCATTTTAAACAGGTTATTTTTCAAAGGATATGTTCTTAAGAGGATTCTGACAGATGACCAGATGTTTATGAGAACACCATCTGAAAAAGAATAATTCTTTTCATCTCCCAGACAGATTTTTCCAAGCAGTATAACCGAGCTTTTCACTTCCGTCAAATTTAATCAGTCCAATTGCATCGTTTTCATCCAAATCATGGAGCCATGGCCATCCAAAGAGGTGCAAATTTATTCCTCTATCACGGGTGAGTCGACCGGATGCTTGTTCAATGAAATCCGCTTGAGCCTGTTCTCCTCCAAAAGCCTCAAGTGAAGGCCATGCGATTTCAGTAAAGCCAAAGGGTTTTCCCGGCATGTAATCTGCAGCTTTCGAGTAATAATCATCCGGGATATCAGAAGGATTGTTTATTCCCTGAACAGCATATGGATAACTGGAGAAAACCAGCAAATCCATTTTGTTCGGGTTGAATAAGCGAAGGACATCTAAGTCTGCTTCACGATTCTCAGAAACGATTTCTCGGGCAAACACGCAGAAAACATTTGTTTCCGGAGACAACTTTTTAACCTCATCGTAAATTTCTTCATAGAGGCTGACGTAATGCTTGAATCCGTTTGCCCCATCTTCACCGTATTTTTCATACCATCTATTGACCTCGTTTCCGAGTGATAAGTATTTTGGCTTTGTGACTCTGACAACATCAAGGACTGCTTGTTTATATGCTTCTCTCCATGCGGGGTCGCTTAAAGTTGCACCCTCCATTTCTGATGGAGTGACAAGAGTTAGCCCACGACCTATAAATGATAGATGAATTACCGGAAACATTCCGTTGTCACGGATGAGTTGATTTACAAATGTCTGTCCCCAACTTCCTCTGAGATCGGATGCAAGATTATAAAAGGGGGTTGGTTTGCCCCATACTGGAACAAATTCTGAATGCTGAGCAGCCTGTGTATATACATCATCAAACGATTGACCTTGAGCTGTAGTAGGCAGAATGCCCATAAAGAATCCTCTTGATGGAAGTTGCGGAGAATCCAATTGAACAAGCATCTCCGGTTCGATAGGAGCTGTTTCTTTTTTCATACATCCACTTATTAAGACAATTACAATTAAAAGAACTATAGAGAGTAGCAACAGCTCAAATTTTTTTGTGTTCATTTTCATTACCTTTTCAACTCCTATCTTACTTCCTTAATGCAGCCCTGTCTCAACTCTTTCGTCTTCTCTTTCAACTTGTCCAGAGTCTTCTCTGAATTACCGTATTCTTCAATGATTTTGACAAGAACACTGCCAACAACAACACCATCAGCCCCGCTATCGATGATTCTCTTAACATGTTCCTTTCTGGAAATTCCAAATCCGACACAAACTGGCTTTCTGCATATATTCTTAGCTCTTCTAACAAAGTCAAAAGCCATCTGCGGTAAGTCATCTCTCGCTCCAGTGGTTCCGTAAAGAGATACGAGATATACAAATGCTGAGCTGAGTTCATCAATTGTTCTCAGTCTGTCTTCAGGGGTATTTGGTGCCGATAAGAAAACAGTTCCCATTTCATAATTCCTGCAGGCTTTAACGTAATTATCAGCCTCCTCGACCGGCAAGTCAACAACAATCAACCCATTAACGCCTGAATCCTTAGCCATTTTCACGAAATTCTCTTCACCCCTGACATATACAGGATTGTAGTATGTCATGAGAATTATCGGTTTTTCTGAGAAGTCTCTGAAATTTTTTACAATCTCGAATACACTTGCTACCTTCATTCCGCTGCCCAGTGCCCGATAATTTGCCTTCTGAATTGTCCTTCCGTCAGCCATCGGGTCGCTAAATGGAATTCCGAGTTCAATAATGTCGGAGTTCTCCTCAAGAGCGAGCAGAAACTTCAGAGTTGCTTCAGGATTCGGATCACCTGCGGTGATGAATGTAATAAGGGCTTTATTATCAAAAACCTTTTTTATTGCCCTCATTGTCCCACCGCAGACATTACTATACTCAAGTCTTTGTCTCCTCTCCCTGAAAGGTTTATGATGATTATGTCCTCTTTGCTCATCTCTCTGGCCATCTCAATTGCATGAGCTATTGCATGTGCTGACTCCAGGGCTGGAATAATTCCCTCAGCTTTTGATAGCTCAACAAAAGCCTTTACCGCTTCGTCATCATTAACAGCAACGTACTCTGCTCTTCCCGTATTACTGAGATATGCATGCTCAGGGCCCACACCCGGGTAATCAAGTCCGGCAGCAATGCTGTGTGTTTGTTTCATCTGACCATCTTCATCCTGAAGGAAATACGATAGCATTCCGTGCAGAACACCCTTATCTCCTGCGCAGATTGAGGCAGAGTGCTTCCCACTCTCAAGGCCTCTTCCAGCAGCTTCAACTCCAATCAACCTGACATCGTCCTCAACGAATGGATGGAAGATTCCTATTGCGTTACTTCCACCTCCAACGCATGCAACAATACAGTCGGGTATCCTGTCCTCAAGCTCAAGAATCTGCTTTCTTGTTTCTCTGCCAATGACTGATTGAAAATCTCTGACAATGACGGGATATGGAAAAGGGCCCACTACAGAGCCAATAAGGTAAAGAGTATTCTCAAAAGAAGCGACCCAGTCTCTCAAAGCCTCATTTATCGCATCCTTCAAAGTTCTTGAGCCAGATTCTACCGGATGGACTTCTGCATTCAACAATTTCATCCTGAAAACATTCATTGCCTGCCTTTCAACATCCTCACTTCCCATGTAAACTTCAGTCTTTAAGCCAAATAAAGCTCCAGCCATTGCTGTTGCGACACCATGCTGACCTGCCCCTGTTTCTGCGATCAGTCTCGTCTTGCTCATTTTTTTTGCAAGTAAAGCCTGACCTATTGTGTTGTTGATTTTATGAGCTCCGCCATGAAGCAAGTCTTCCCTTTTCAGGTAAATTTTCGCCCCTCCAACCTTTTCAGTCAAATTCTTCGCAAAATAAAGTGGTGTGGGTCTGCCAGCATGCTTTAGATAAAAATTGAGCTCTTTTTTAAATGATTCATCATCTTTAAGCCTGTTATATGCTTCATCAAGCTCTTCAAGCGGTGGAATAAGAACTTCTGGAACAAACCTTCCACCGAATTCAGCAAACTTCATTTCATCACCTTCACAGCTCCAACAAATTCCCTGATTTTTCCCTCATCCTTTCTTCCATTGCTTTCAACCCCCGATGACACGTCAACACCAAATGGTCTCACAAACTCAATGATTCCCCTAACATTCACAGGATTTAAACCGCCTGCGAGTATAATATTGGCAGTTCTTCTGCAGATTTCTCTGGTAACACGCAGGTCATGCAGCCTTCCTGTTCCTTTGCCAGTATCAAGAAGATAATAATCTGCATCAAACTCTGAAATTCTCTCAAATAGTTTTTCAGCCTCTTCCTCTGGATTTTCGCTCAGTTTTGTAACGATGAATGACTTTGTAATTACTCCGTCAAAATTACATCTTAATTTTTCATATTCTCTCAATACCATCTCGGTGTGAACCTGAATGTATTTTGCTCCAGTTTTCTCGATAATTTCCTTCCATCCATCATACGTTCTCTCTGTTGAAACAGCAAAAACAGGAATCTCTGTGTTTGAAATTATCTCACGTGCTTTCTTGAGACTTATCCTTCTTCTCGATTTTGCTCTGACAACCACTCCGGTTGCATCTGCAACTTCAACAAATCTGAGCTCATCTACCTCTCTGATACCACAGACCTTAACAAACATTCAGAATCTCCACCCAGTTCTTTATTATTTTCAAGCCGTCTTCAGTCAGCACACTCTCCGGATGAAACTGAACACCCTCAATCATCTCATCTCTGCTCCGTATTCCCATTACAATCCCGTCTTCGGATTTTGCTGAGACCTCAAAACCTCCCGGGACATTGAGTACAGCCAGAGAGTGGTATCTGCCTGCTTCCAGAGGATTTCTGATTCCCCTGAAAATTGTTTTCCCGTCATGCCTTACCGTCGAAGTTTTACCATGAACAGGTTTTACTCTTCCAACCTCTCCACCAAAAACATAAGCTATGGTCTGAAGTCCAAGACATACACCGAGGATGGGAACTTCCACCTTCCTGATAATCTCAGGGCAGTTTCCCACATCTCTCCTCCTGTCAGGAGAACCCGGACCGGGTGAGATAATGACTCCATCAGGGTTAATCATCCTCACTTCCTCGATAGTTATTGTATTTGGCACAACTTTTATCTCATCGTGGAGAGATGCATATTCTGCGAGATTCCACACGAAAGAGTCTTTATTGTCAATTATCAATATCATGCTCCACCTCCAGTGCCCTGATGACAGCAGCCATCTTCTTCTCCGTCTCGAAGTACTCCTTCTCTGGATTGGAGTCTGCGACAATGCCAGCACCAGCCCTGACTCTGCAGAAATTATCAATTTCTACCATCCTGATGGCTATTGCCATATCTGTATAACCATTCAGGGAGAAATAGCCCACTGCACCACCATAAATTCTCCTCCTCGATTTTTCAAGCTCATCAATAATTTCCATAGCCCTGATTTTTGGTGCACCTGTGAGTGTTCCGGCGGGAAATGCTGCCTCCATTGCATCAAATGCTGTTGCATTCTCAACTAAATCGCCCAGAACCTCACTCTCTATGTGTTGAACATGACTGTATTTCACAACATCGAAGTATCTCGAGACTCTGACACTTCCCGACTTCGATACTTTTCTTACATCATTTCTTGCGAGATCAACAAGCATTACGTGTTCAGCCCTCTCTTTCTCATCCCTGAGTAACTCCTCTGCCAGTATCCTATCTTCCTCTTCATTTTCCCCCCTTCCAATAGTTCCTGCAATCGGGTTAATTTTAAAAACATTTTTCTCCACCGATGCCATTGTTTCAGGGGAAGCGCCTGCTACACCCTTGTCAAATTCGAAAAGAAACATATAAGGGCTTGGATTTATTTCTCTGATATTTCTGTATATTTTGAAAGTAGAATAATCACTTTTGAGTCTATATTCTCTCGAAAGAACAATCTGAAAGGCATCTCCGGCAAAAATGTAATCCTTCGCTTTCTCGACCATGTTGATGAAGTCTTCTTTCTCAACATCACAGTTTACAATCTCACTCCCTCCCCATTCTTCCTCAATAACGGCTTTTTTTGCTCTTGAAACTATCTTCTGTGCGTAACTTTCATCATCTTTCGAATCTCTGATAGAGTAGTAAAAGAACCTGTTAAGAATGTGGTCGTAAATGAAGGCATGGTCATAATACCCGAAAACTGATTTCTCACGTATTTCTCCGTCGATGTATGCATGAACAGCATCATAAGCCACATAACCGACAAAACCTCCGGCGAACCTCTCTTCTATTGAATTTACTGAATCAAAACAGGGTTTCAAAGCCTGAAAGGGGCTTCTCTCATTCGATTGTTTTTTACCGTCTATCCTCACATCTTCTCCAATCTCAACCACAAACTCAGGATTTGATGAAAGGAAAGTATATCGAGCTTTCAACTCATGTCTTGTCAGAGATTCGAGAATGAATGAGTAGTTATCAGCCCTCAATACTGAATAAAGCTTTAATGGATCAACATAATCAAGTTTTACTTGCATTCTGTATCTCCTCAATTTTTTTGAGAACTGAGCCTTCAGATATAGCATTTTCAGCTATTTCTACACCCTCTCTGAAATCTTCAGCGATTCCAGAAGCATAGAGCGCAGCAGATGAATTCATCAGGATAAAATTTGAATCCTCACCCATTCTCCCCGAGAAGACACTGATAATTCTTGCAGCACTCTCCCCGGGACTGCTAATCCGAATTACTTCTGAAGCAGGTAAACCAAAGTCATCTGGAGAGATTCTGTAAATCTCAATTTTACGATTAACCTCTGCTACTGTTGTTTCTCTGCATGGATTTACCTCATCCATACCACTCCCATACACCACAAGAGCTTTTTTTACATCCAGTATCCTCAGAGATTCTGCGACTTTCTCAACTAAATCCAGGGAATTCACTCCAACAAGCTGGAACTCTGGATTTGCGGGGTTTGCTAAGGGCCCAAGTATATTGAATACTGTCTTGATTCCGAGCTGCTTCCTTACAGGCATTATTTTCTTCAGAGCTGGATGATATACTGGAGCGAGTAAAAAGGTGAAATTTGTTTTTTCAATCATCCTTCGAGCCTCCTCAGGATTCGCGTCAATTTTAACATTCATAGTTTCAAGAACATTGGCAGAACCACTTTTTGAAGTTATTGACACATTCCCATGCTTTGCTACCCTGATAAAGCACGAAAGAAGGAGTGCTGATGCTGTGCTAACATTTATTGTGCTTGAGTGATCCCCACCTGTTCCGCACGTATCTGCTACACTGCCAAAATCAACGTTCAGAGCGCTATTTCGCATTGCCTTTGCAAGTCCGGCAACCTCTTCGGCAGTATAACCCTTTGTCTGTAAGGCTGCGAGATATGCGGCAATTTTCAGCTCGTTCTCATTTAGAAGATTAAAGAAAAGCTCATAAGCTTCATTAAAACTTAAATCCTGACCCTCTATGAGTCTGCTCAGCATAATTCAGCCTCCACAAAACTTCTGACGAATTCTTCAGTATTCTCAGCCTGCATAAAAGCAGTTCCAATCAGAACCGCATCAGCAAGGCTGAGAGCTCTCTTCAAATCTTCAAGAGTGGAGATTCCACTCTCACTCACAATAATCCTGTCATTCGGGATGAACCTGGAAAGTCTTTCAGTTAGAGATACATTTCCATCATCTATCTCAAGTTTTGATATGTCTCTGTTGTTTATTCCTATTAGTTTTGTTTTTGTGTTAAGCGTTAGCTCAATATCAGACTGGTTATGTACCTCGACAAGCGGCTGCAAGCCGTGTTCAATAGAATAATCAACAAACTCTGCTGTTTTCTCATTCAGCATTCTTGCTATCAGTAGAATGATAGAGGCTTCTGCTTCCGCAGTTTTCTCAACTTCATCTCTTGACAGAATGAAATCCTTGCGAAGCACCGGAAGCTCTGTTTCACGGCATATTGTCTTCAGCATCTCAATATTCCCTTTAAAATGCTCAGTTTCTGTGATATATGATATACCGATTGCTCCTGCATCCTCATATGCACTTAAAATGTCCTGAGCATTCCTTCCCTTCAGCAAATCACCATATTTTGGTGAATACACCTTCACTTCAGCAAGAATCGGGTTTTTCCTGTTCTCTTTACATAAGCTAATATTTTTGAGTATATCCCTGTTTCTAAAGCTTACTCCCATTAAAAAGGAATATACCTGAACAGTGTATTTAAGCTTTTTTGTTAAATTCATTATAGCAGGTGGCTCGGATCAGTCATGAATAATAATTGTGAACGAAAATGTAATAAGAATCAAGTGCAGAGAAAAGACTGACTGGGGTAATACCATGACAGAGAAAAAAAGTAAGAAAAGCCAGAAAGGTAGAATCGTGAAACCGCCAGAGAGAAGACCGAATATTGAAGAGCTTAAGGAGAACAGAGATATTGATGGATTGATACAGGCAATGAAGTACGAGGATCAGGATGTCAGGATGTATGCATCCATAGCTCTTTTCAATCTTGGAGAGGATGTTCTTGAACCCTGTCTCAAAGCTTTGAAGGATAAAGACCCCCACCTCAGATGGGGATTGATCTGGGTTCTGAGTAAACTGGGAAAACCGGCACTCGAACCATTGAAAAAAATCGTCAGTGAGAGTAAAGATGAGGAGGAAAGAGAGGCTGCCCAGATGGCTCTTGATATGATGTATGAGGAGGGTAAGATTTTCTTTGAATAATTTCTTAATTTAGCTCAATAATTAACCTCTAATATATTACCTTTTTTCCCGTACTCCATGAATGTATCAGCGAAAAGTTGATATTATTTCTTTTTACCAGCGATTCCTTAAAATCATTTTTTGGCAGTACTGAATTTAAAAGGAATATAGGCTGTGCAATGCCTCGTTATAGCAGTAAATAAACCTATTAAGGCAATTAAAGCCACCAGCCACTTCCATGGATGTGTAACCAAATCCATTGCTAAAGCTATGGTCGCAGCAGTTCCAATCAATGCCCTGATAAACAAATCAATACCCCCTACATTCTCTTCCAGTAAAATATCGGTAAAACCCATTTTGCCACCTCCTGGAAAAAGTAATTCTTATCAAATAAAAGAGGTTCTCTTTAATTTTGTGTGGGAAACATAATTTATCTGCAACAAATAACCCTGCAGGTCGACTGCCTTCAAACTTCAACCACTTCCAGGTCTTTTGCAATTCTTAAGGTGCAGTTCGCATGTTTACTCAGGTAATTCAGTATTTCGTCGATGCGAGAGTAAGCATGGGGATAAATGTGGGTAAAGTATATTACATCCGCCCTGCAGTCTTTGAGAAACTCTACAATGTTCTCAGGTGTTGTATGGTCGGTAGTAACTGACCCGAAAGGAAGAGATAACTCGTGAATCAGAACATCACAGTCCAAACTGAACAACTCTCTGAAAGGCATAGTATCTCCTGAGATAACAACCTTTTTTTCACAACACTCAATAACATATGCTCTGCTTTTGATTGAGTGGAACGAATCTATTGCTGCGATATTGGAATCCTTGATTGAAAATTTATTCTCCTCATGAACGGTGAAATTGATTTTGTTTCTCAGATAAGAAAACGCCTCAAGAAGTGATTCGAGAAACTGTTCAGTCCCATGGGGTCCATAGATATCAATACTATTTCCATTTTCAAGCCATCTCGCTTTTAAAATTGTGAAAAGGTCGGAGCAGTGGTCAAGGTGTATATGCGTCAGCAAGATTGCATCCAGACTATTTACGTGGACTTTTACATCATGCAACCTCAAAAATGTACCAGCTCCGCAGTCAACGAGCATCTTCGAATTACCTTCAATGAGTATGCTGCTCTGAGCCTGATTTATGGTGTTTTGCACACACGTTCCGGTACCGAGGAACGTCAACCTCATCATCTATCTCCTCGATAGTGTCAGAAATTCGACGAGATACTTATTAAATTCATCATCCAGCTCCAGAATCTCTGCATTCTTCAGGAGAGTAAAGTTTGTGAGCTTCTCTCCAATATTCTTTCCCAGATACTTTCCTTCTTTTCTAATGAAGTCTTTGAGAATGTTTTCAGTTTTATTGCATTTTCTCCTGGCATAGACATAATACCTGCCCCCCTCAATAAAGGGTACATACTCTCTCCTTTTAGTCACAAATTTCTTTACGTTCTCATAATCTTCAAAAACCGGACCAGAACGTCTCTCAATTGCTGATATCTCTTTAACTTCTGTTTCGAAGACAAGATAACACATCTTTCCTGCAAAATATCCTGATCTCAAAGGCATTAATTTATTTCTCGATAAGTGTTCTGTTATCTTCTTACATGCCCTCTCTAACTGAGGATATAGGTTATCCTTGACTATATCTGGCTTCTCAAATTCAATAACATACAGTCCCGTATTTCTATCCTTTATCTCCTGTTCGAGCAGTTCCTTACTGACTTCAGGCTTCTCTTTTTCATGGAAGAAGTCAATTGATGGCGATTCTACAAAATTTCGACATTTTTCAACAAATTCTGCGAGTTTATCAAGACTCAGATTTGCTGCAACGTTTCTTTTCTCGTCCACGGGATCTATAACGAGTATGTTGTCCAACCCCTTCTTTTTTGTGAATTCTCCGGAGTTCACATCAATTACGGTGTTTCTGGTCAGATTTCTGCACTTCATTACTGTCTCCCTGAATGAACCGAAGAAAATTATCAGTAACTCGCACAGATATCCGGAGAAACCTCTGACACTGTACTCTGCCCCATAGAGACTGGAACTTTTCAAAAATTTTTTAAGTAGCCTGACATCAGTTTGTTTACCCTTTATTCTATCTATCAACCAGTAGTGGTGAAAAGGCGTTCTATCCACAGCAGATTGTATTTTTGCTGTACTCTTCAAAGCATAACATGGCACGATGTCAACCTCTGCTTCCTTCACCCAGCCGTGAACGTACGGATGAGCAGCATATCTCAATTCATATTTATCAAGAGCGGCTTTTCCGATCTCAAGACCTCTCTTCTCAAGTTCTTCAGGAGGATATTCCTCAGGAAAGAGAATAAAAACATCAAACTCAAGGCTCCCTTTTAACCATGTATCTCTCGCATAGCTCCCAAGAAATTCGAATCTCAGGTTTTCATAATCTTTCAGAATCTCTGTCATTCTTCTTGATAGGTCAACCTCAACCTCCTTAGCTCTTTTTTTCTCCTCGTCCGTTGGTATTACTAACCTGACCGCTTCTTCAATAACCTCTTCAATTTTCATCTCTATTCTCCAGTTCAAAAACACCTATATCTGAGTAAACCGGTCCTCTGGGTGTCAGTACACTTTTTTTAAGTCTGAAATCAGTAACTCTCATCCATCCAAAATCTTTTTTCAGGTAAGATTCAAGCTCATGCACAATTTTTTTTCTGTCTTCAGCGGTAATCTTCTTCACCCTTGCAATTGTTGCATGGGCAACAAAATTTTTTTCTCTCCCGAATCCAAATTTTTTCATTCTGTAATCAATATCCTCTGCTATCTTCACGAATTCGTCATTGCCCTCTTCAACTCCTGCCCAGACTACCCTTATGTTCTTAGGGGATGGAAAGAATCCAACTCCTTTTACGTGCATTTTGAACGGAGTTGTTTTGATCTCTTTCAGAGTTTCTTTGATTGGCTCAACCCTTCTATCATCAACCTCTCCGAGAAATTTAAGGGTGAAGTGAATGTTCTCCTCCTCAACGGGTTTTATTCCTTTCCTGTTAAGAATTTTCTGAACCTGTGCAAGTTTATCTCTTATCTCCGATGCGATGTCAATAGCTATGAACAACCTCATTGAACCACCAACGGTAAAGAATATTAACAGGTAGAAATAGCTTATGTTTAACAATGACGAGAAAATCAACGAAATCAAGAAGTATGGAACTGAAATATCTGATATTAAAACCTCTCGGTTATCCTTTAAAGGCAAGTTACAGCGAATATCCCGTAATCGACAATCCAAAAGTGTTCGAAAGATATGCTAAAGACCAGTGGAAAGGAGAGCTTGTATCAAAGGGCAAAATGCTCTTTGACATCCGCCTGTTTCCTGATTTTGCTTTTGAGGTTATAAACGCTGAGCCGGAGAGCGGTATTGTTGGAGAATCAACGGTTATTGTTGTAGAAAGCCTGTCAAAGCCATTCGAGACTGAGATTGTAAAAGATGTGACGCTGGATGATGTTGTCGGGCAGGATGAAGCAAAGAAGAAAGGCAGAGTCATCCTTGAATTCCTGAAAAATCCGAAGAAATTCGGTAAATGGGCTCCAAAAAATGACCTGTTTTATGGGCCACCTGGCACAGGAAAGACAATGACGGCTAAAGCACTCGCAAATGAAGCCAGTGTGCCTTTTCTCTCGGTAAAAGCCACGAAATTGATTGGAGAACATGTCGGTGATGGAGCGAGAAGAATTCATGAACTTTATGATCGAGCAAGACAGCTCTCTCCCAGTATTGTCTTCATCGACGAGTTTGATGCGATAGCTCTTGACAGGAGTTATCAGGATTTAAGAGGAGATGTTTCAGAGGTTGTTAATGCTTTGCTAACAGAACTGGATGGAATTCAGAAGAACGACAGCATATGTACAATTGCAGCAACCAACAGGGTTGATCTGCTTGATTCGTCAATAAGAAGTAGATTTGAGGAAGAGATTGAATTCAGGTTGCCTGATTATGAAGAAAGACTCGAGATTCTCAGGAAAAATTTTGAGGATTTCCCGATTAAAGTTAAGGCAAATTTTGAAGAAATCTCGAAGCATACAGAAGGTTTCTCAGGAAGAGATATTGTAGAGAAAATCATAAAATCCACTCTCCATAAGGCAATCGCAGATGGAAAAGAAGCCATTGAAACTGATGATTTGATAGAGTTTGTTGTAAGAATCAAATCTCCATCAAGACAGCCGCCAAAGCAGATGTTTGTTTAACTTTCCTTCAGTTCATGCCAATCTCTGGAGTACCATTTCTTTATCACTTCCTTTGCCCCTTCATTATCTCTAAAGCTGAACTCCAGATCAGACCATCCCAAAAAGCAGTAGCCATCTACTCTGCCCCATGTTTCATCTAAAACTGTCTCAAAGATTTCAGTCTGAGTTTCTTCGTCAACCATTGATTTTTCAGCACCCAGTTCACCGAAGATAAAACCTTTGAGGTTGTATTTCTCTTTCAAACTTTCCCCTCTCTCAACAGCAAAATTCAGATGTTCTCTCAATTCATCATAATTTGCATCTCCCCACAGGATATCAAAAGCAACATAATCATATCCACTGATGTCAATACCTTCGGGACCCACGTCAGCAAATTTTATTACGAGATCGCCCGAGAATAGGTGTCTGGCTTCCTTGGACTTCTCAATCCACTCGTTTATTAGATTATAACCTAACACAATATCTGGCTCATTTAATGGAGAATAGAACTCCACATTCTCTTCTTCAGCAATTTTAGCCCAGTATGCTGCGATATCCAGTAAATCATCAAGATATCTTGAATCCAGAGTTTGAAAACCTGGTCCCCCGATAGCGTTTGGCTCTAAAAATACAGCCCATCCGGAGCTGTGGGCTTTTCTAATCAAATCTCTGTAGAATTCTTCTGATTCAATTAACCTGAAACTGCCATCAGGCATCGGCTCATAAAGAGGACAGATTCGTATGCAGTTAATATTCAGAGATTTCAGCTCTGCTATTTCTTTATCATCAAAGGAATACATGCCGTTCTCGCTCGAGACCATTTTTATGAAAGTCAGGTTCCTTCTCTCATATGTCATCTGTTCCTGTACTTCAGATTCCTTCTTTCCTGAGGTTTCTCCAGACCGCTCCTCTGTAATTGTTGAGGGTTTATGGATCTCACTGTAATTACCTACGCAGCTCGATAATGCTACAACCAGCATCAGGGCTGCAATTATGCAATTCATTTTCATTAATAATTAATTGTCAATTTATCTTTTAAAAATTTTGTTGATGCCCCTTAAGTAAGCCTCTCAAAACAATACTTTGCAATTCACAGAGATAGAAAGACTTATTTATTTAGCGTAAAATAAGAGCTAAGGATGCGGTCGTAGTCTAGTGGCAGGACAGGGGCTTCCCGAGCCTCTAACCCGGGTTCAAATCCCGGCGGCCGCATATAAGAGCTTTTTATCTGTTTAAAATCCATATTCTCTAATTTGGTGCAGATTTTTCAAAATACTCGCTTATAAATTTTACTTTGGGTTTCAAATCAGGTTAAGGAATAATTCCAGAAAAAGACCTGCAGACATGAATCCAAAAGACTTAAAACTCAAGTGAATTAGTGAAGAAAGATGCTGGATATTGATAAATTTATTCAGGATGCAATTAATGAGATAAGGGAAAAAGTCAGGGATGGTAATGCGATAATAGCTCTTTCAGGCGGAGTTGACAGTTCGGTCTGTACAAAGCTTGCGCATATGGCTATAGGTGAGAGGTTAACTCCAGTGTATGTGGACACAGGGTTGATGAGAGAAGGAGAAACCGACCAGATAAAGAAGGTGTTCAGTGAAACGAACCTGGTTGTTGTGGATGCAAGGGAAGAGTTCTTCAATGCACTGAAAGGTGTTTCAGACCCGGAAGAGAAAAGAAAAATTATTGGTGAGCAATTTGTCAGGGTTTTTGAGAGAATTGCTGAAGAAAAAAAAGCAGATTATCTTATTCAGGGGACAATTTATCCCGACATCATCGAGAGTATGGGGGGAATCAAAAGTCATCATAACGTGGGTGGCTTTCCTGTCAAATATGCTTTCAAAGATGTTGTTGAGCCATTAAGAGACCTTTACAAAGACGAGGTCAGGGAGGTTGCAAAAAAGATTGGTCTTCCGGAAGAGATTTCTGAACGGATGCCCTTTCCTGGTCCTGGTCTTGCCGTCAGAGTTATAGGGGAGGTAACTCCAGAGAATATTGAGGTTGTCAGAAGAGCAACAAAAATAGTTGAAGATGAGCTCGAAGAGTACCAGAAGTGGCAGGCTTTTGCAGCACTTGTTGGAAAAGCGACAGGGGTTAAAGGAGATATCAGAGTGTGGGGTTACATTATATCGATAAGGGCAGTCGACTCAAGAGACGGGATGACTGCTGATCCCCTGAGCATTGAATACGGTGTTCTGAGAAAGATTGCTTTAAGAATCACATCTGAGATTCCGGAAGTTGCAAGAGTTGTATATGACATAACGCCAAAACCACCGTCTACAATTGAATACGAATAGCTTTTTTATTATGATAGCTGAACTTCATGCGCACTCGAACAACAGTGATGGTAGGGACTCTGTTAAAAATTTAATAACCTCGGCGATTGAGAAAGGGATTGAAGCAATTTCTATCACCGACCACAACACAATTGGTGGTTCCCTCGAGGCAATGGAGCTTGTGGAAGATGAACATCTTCCGATTCTTGTCATTCCGGGCGTTGAGATATCAACAAGAGATGGCCATCTTCTTGCGTATGGTATCACAGATGACATAGATTCTGGAATGGGCATGGAGAACACTGCCCGGGAGGTCAGAAAAAACGGTGGAGTTTCTGTTGTTGCACATCCGTTTCAAATACATAAGAGTGGTGTTACATCTCTCAGCAGGATAATAAGGTTTATAGAGGCAGTAGAAGTATTTAATGCAAAATTTTATATAGGATTATGCAACAAATTTTCACGTTATATCGCCAGAAAGTTCAATAAGCCTGAAATTGCTGGTAGTGATGCTCACACCGTGGATGCGTTGGGGCATGGCATCACGTTGCTTTACAATGCAAATGATGTGGAATCTGCACTTAAAGATATTCGATATGGGTTTACGGGGGTAATTGGGTATAGAATTCCAATCAGTCTTCAATTAAAAACCTCAATGAGGGGTATCTGGGGTGGCGTAGTTGGACGATATTGAAAGAATAAATACTGGAGTCTCCAATTTAGATGACTTTATTGGAGGAGGGATCCCCAGAGGCATTGATATCGTTTTACACGGTGAACCGGGTTGTGGGAAGACAACTTTTGCGATACAGTTCATCAGAGAAGGTTTGAGAAATGGGGAAAACTGTATTTTCGTGGAAATGGACATTTTGCCAAGGGACTTGAGAACAAAAATGCAACTGCTTGGCTTGGACCCCGGTCAATACGAGAATAGCGATAAATTGGTAATAATAGATGGGGTCAGCGGAAAGAGACTTGGTGCTTCGAGTAATGAAAAATTTGTGATAAAAGACCCGAGAGACTTGAATTCAATCGCTAAAGCAATAAGTGATGCACGGCAGATGCTTGGAACCGGGGGAAGACTTGTCATTGATTCATGGGCATCCATTGCTCTCAACTTTCACGCAGAATATCGGGGTTTGATTCGTTTTACTGAGGCATTTATAGTCGAATCGAGGAATTCAAACTACACAACACTGCTGATAACCGATTTTTCGATAGATGATAAATTGATGAAAATTTTAAGGCATATAACTTCAGGTTTTATCGAGCTCATAACTAAATTCGAGTCAAATGTAAAGAGAAGATACATAATGGTTCACAATCTCCCGTTCACCTTCCACAGGGAGACACCAATCCCATATACTCTGGGAAATGCAGGTATCAGAATTACTGAAGGCAGGCTATAGACTGGCGATTAATGTCTGTGGACAAAAGTTTTATTAATTGATTCATTATTCAATGTTGCATCTGAATCTCATTTGAGATTTTTACTTCCAGATTCAAAAGATGGAGGGATATATTTGGCACGAAAAAGAACATCAAGAGTTAAGGATAAATGGACGTTAAAGAAATGGTTTAATTTAATAGCTCCCGAGTATTTTGGAATGGCTGAAGTTGGAATGACGCCAGCAGATGATGAGAGCAAGTTGCTTAATAGAAGTGTCGAAATAACGCTTGCAGAACTTACAAATGACTACTCCAATCAGAACCCGTACAAAAAGCTGATTTTCAGAGTTACTAAGGTTGCTGGTGAGAATGCATACACTAAATTTTACAGATTTGAGCTAACGAGAGACTACATGAATAGCCTTACAAGAAGGAGAACGAGTAAAATCGAAGATGTTATTGACATCACAACTTCAGATGGGTATGTTCTCAGAGTAAAACCCGTGACATTCACAATTAAGAGATGCAGGACGTCCCAGAAGAAGGCGATACGGGCGATAATGCGAGATATAGTACTTCAGTCTGCTGACAAAAACTTTGTTCAGTTCCTTCAGGAGTGTGTTCTCGGTAAAATACCCTCGGAAATTTACAAGAACGCCAAGAAGATTTATCCTCTGAGAAGGGTCGAGATTAAAAAGATTGAACTCCTTAAAGAACCATCAAAGGCTGAAGAGAAGGTAGAAGAAGTTAAAGAAGCTGTTGCTGCATGATTTAAATTGCCTTAACAACACCATCATCAGCAAAGAGATGCAAATTATGTGAAAGATTTACTTCAGTTGAGATTTTTATTTCATAACTCAGTTTAATAAAATAAATTAAAGAAAAAAATTATTTATAGTAATAATAATGTGATTTTATTAAGCTAATGAATTAACCCGCTGTAGCGACAGGATGAATTTTTTATTTTTGAAAAAAACGGAGGATTACAATGGAAAGGAGTGCATCCAGAGATAATAATTTCTCCAGAAAATTCAGAGTATTATGGGGTGGCGTAATCCTCGCTTCAGTTTACTGGATTATTGAATCTGTATTCCACGTTTACGTTTTCAACGAAGGTACACTCTCAGGTCAACTTTTTTATCCGAGTAAACATGAACTGTGGATGCGTTCTGTTATTGTATCCACGATTCTCTTTTTCAGTTTTTATGCACAGCGCTCTGTTAATCTCCAGAGAAAATCCAGAGAGGCAACATCCTTGGCGCATTCAGAGCTTAACCAGATATTCAATACAGCAGCAGATGGAATGCGGATAGTTGATAAAGACTTCAACGTTCTCAGGATTAACGATACATTTTCATCCATGACTGGTGTAAGTAAAGAAGAAGCAAAAAATAAAAAATGTTATGAGATTTTTAGAGGAGAAGTCTGCCAAACACCTGACTGTCCACTCACCCGAATACTTGCGGGAGAAGAAAGAGTAGAAGTGGATGCTGTCAAAGAAACAAGAGATGGAAAACAGATTTCATGTATTGTCACGGCAACACCATATCGAGACATGTATGGAAACGTGGTGGGGATAGTTGAGAACTTTAAAGACATAACAGAGCGTAAGACAGCAGAGATTGCGTTGAAAGAAAGCGAGGAGAAGTACAGACTCGTTGTTGAGAATGCAAATGAGGGTATTGTAATTGTTCAGGATGCGAAATTCTGTTTTGTTAATGATAAAGCTGCTGAAACAGCCGGTTATTCCAGAGAAGAATTGCTTGGCACCAGTATAGAGAAGCTGATACACCATGATGATATAGAGGTGGTTATTAATAGACATTATGAAAGACTGAAGGGAGTTAAACTGCCGGGGAAATACTCATTCAGGATAACCAACAGGAATGGGGAAGTCAGATGGGTCGAAACGAACGCAGTGCTTATCAACTGGGAAGGGAAACCAGCGGTTCTTAACTTTGTTACAGATGTAACCGAGCGAAAAAAGGCTGAAGAGAAAATCGAGGCTGCATTGAGAGAAAAAGAGGCTTTATTGAAGGAAATTCACCATCGGGTGAAAAACAACCTTCAGATAATTTCGAGTTTGATTAACCTTCAAACCAGATTCATCAGTGATGATAAAATTATTTCAGCTTTGAAAGACAGTCAGAATCGTATAAAATCGATGGCGCTTGTGCATGAGAAACTGTATGGTTCAGATAGTTTAACAAGAATTAACTTTATGGAATATCTACAAAGCCTTATTTCTCACCTCCTCCATTCATACGAGTCCATTTCGAGAAAAATCAGGTTGAAAGTTGATGTTGACAATATTGAAATGAATATTGACACGGCAATTCCGTGCAGCCTCATTATAAATGAACTCATATCCAACTCTCTTCAGCATGCTTTTCCAGATGGAAAAGAGGGAGAACTGATTGTAGGGCTAAAGGAAAGTCATAATGGCAAGCTTAAGCTAACTGTTTCAGATAATGGAATCGGTTTTCCAGAAAACCTCGATTTAGATACCACAGAAACTCTCGGTTTGCAGCTTGTTGTAAGTCTTACAAAGCAGTTGAATGGAGAAATTCAGCTCTATAAAGAGGGAGGAACAAAGTTTGAGATTCTATTTTCACCCGAATCAGGTAGGTGATGTTATGAAAAAAATCGGCATTCTGATTGTTGAAGATGAAGGCATTGTTGCAATGGATGTAAGGAACATGCTTACAGAATTGGGCTATAAACCTCTTGGAATCGCAGTTTCAGGAGAGGAGGCGATTAAGTTTGTTGATAAAAACAAGCCAGACCTCGTATTGATGGATATAATGCTGAAGGGAAAAATGGATGGAATTCAGGCAGCTGAAATAATACGTTCCCGTTATCGCATTCCTGTTATATACCTTACTGCATATTCAGACGAGACAACACTGAGACGGGCAAAGATTACCGAGCCATTCGGCTACATACTCAAACCTTTTGAAGAGAGGGAACTCAGAACCAGCATCGAAATTGCTCTTTACAGGCACAAAATGGAGATGAAGCTGGAGGAGAGCAGAAAATGGTTCTCCACAACTCTCAGAAGCATCGGGGATGCTGTAATTGCAACTGACACGAAAGGAATAATCACATATATGAACCCTGTTGCAGTCCAGCTGACAGGATGGAGCGAGGATGAAGCAGCCGGTAAGAACATCCAAGAGGTTTTCAAAATCAGATACGAGAATTCAGATAACTCAGTTGAGAACCCGTTAATTCAGTCTCTCAAGAACGGTGAAGTTGTCACCGCAGAAGACATTCTTCTCATCACCAGAGATGGCAGAGAGATTCCGATTGATGATAGTGCGGCACCAATTATTGACGACATGAATAACAAAATTGGAGGGGTTCTCGTCTTCAAAGATGTAACTGAGAGAAGAGAAGCTGAGAGAAGAATAAAGAGGAGATTGAAATTTGAGAGAACACTCTCAGACATATCTTCGAAATTTGTCGGTATTTTTGATATGAATGATTCCATAAACTACTCTCTTGAGAAACTTGGTAGATTATAGTATTTGACATAACTTACTTAACCAAAATTCAAAAATTCCTTAACCCACTTCTCCGCAAAACTGATTCTCTGAGCTAGCTGGTAAAAACTACTGGAAATAATTCTCTTCAGCTCTTCTAAT
>Ga0209426_1001069_pt1 | contig 19993 bp, 24 predicted proteins | sample Deesub1362B_J571_FD_187697 | JGI IMG/M metagenome (GOLD analysis project Ga0209426, IMG submission 187697) | Deep oceanic, basalt-hosted subsurface ecosystem from Juan de Fuca Ridge flank, Pacific Ocean, CORK Borehole 1362B_J2.571 (SPAdes)... ...
CAAGCTCACTCCTCTCGCTACGTAGCTCTGCAAGCTCATTCTCAAGCGTCGCCTTCTCCACATTCAGCTTCTCTACAAGGGTCTCAAGCTCCTGCTTGGCCTCGGAATCTTTCCTTAGCTGGGCTATCTCCCTCTCCTTCTCCTTCAGCTCCTGCGTAGCTCTGCCAAGCTCCTCCCTTCGCTGGGAAAGCTCCTTTTCCAAGCTCGCCTTCTCAGCGAGCGTTGTGGTAAGCCTGTCCTTTAGCTCAGCTACCTCTCCCTCAAGTTTTTCAATGCTGCGCTTCGCAGAAGCCAGTTCCGCCTTGAGGTCTTCATTTTCCTTCTCAAAACCCTCAAGCAGCTTTATTCTACTTACATATTCTTCTATCTTCTCGTTCAATTCCTTAATCTTCGCCTCGTTGTCTATCCTGACCTTCTCAAGAACCCTCTTCTCCTCTTCGAGTAATTCTTTCTCTTCCTTAATTTTAAGAAGCTCCTCAATCTTTTCTTTCGCCAGGTTATGCTCATTCTCAAGTTTCCTGTACTCCTGCTCCAGCTTTTGATGTTTTTCTTTAAGTTCAGCCAGCTCCTGCTTCACAGCATCGAGGGTTTCCACCAGCTCGTTAAGCCTGGCGCTCTGCTCCTCGACGGTAAATTGCGAAGCACGGAGATTCTCAGTTAACTCCTCAACCTTACCTTCAAGCTCCTGCTTTTTATCACTCAGCACCTGGAGCTTCTGCTTTAGCTCCCGTATAAGGGAGCGCATCTCCTTCTTCTCAAGGTCATCACCAGCGAACTCCCACTTCTCAACTTTCTCCGCCGAGAAGTCCAGAATAGCGCGAATGCTCTCATGGGCCCTCTCATAACCTTCAAGAAGCCTGTCTCTGATAAACAACGTAGCGCGCTCCTCAAGCATCTCCTGGTTTCTCGACAGCAGCGCGTCGATCTCTGCCTTCCTCTTCCTTAGTTCACCGAGCTTTTCATCAATCTCCCTCTTCCGCTCCCTCAGGCTATCGCATCTCTCCTTCAGAGAGGGTAGATCTGAAAACTCCCTTAGTATCTCCTCCTCCTTTTCCAGCTTTTTCTTTTTAATCTCCTCATACTCAGAGGAGAAATGTTTCAGCTTGAGCTCAAAAAGCTCTGTCCTTGCCTTAATCTCCCCTATACTCGCCTTACCGGTAATCTTCCCCACAAAACCCCCCTTTGGAGAAATCTCAAGAGCACCCCCCCCCGCTGAGTACTCATCAAGGAGAGTTTCCAGGGTAACAGGCTTTCCAGCCAGCTTGATTTCCACATCCTCAGCATAAGGCGCAACGTCTCTGACAAAAGTCTGCCTCACCCTCGAGGCTTGCGCTGAGAACTCCCTCTCCACCCTATCTCTACTGCGCTCATATTCCTCAATCTTCTTTGAATAAGTTTCTTCGCAGCTCTTCAGCTTGCCTTCAACTTCCTCAGCCTCCTTCTCCAAGGAGACTATCTCCTCCCTAAGCTTCGCCAGCTCCCGTTCGCCCTCAGAAACCGCCGATAGCTCTTCACGGGTTTTTGTGACCTGCTTACAGAATTCCTCGAGCATCTCAGAGGCGTGCATCCCCGTATTTTTAACAAAATCCCGCTCCTCTGGGAAATTCTCGTGCATCAGCTTAACCAGCTCCAGGAGGGGGTTGCGTAGCGATATGGAGCGCTTTTCAATCTCCGTCAGCCTGTCTATAAATTCACTGCTTGCAGGTTTCTCTAAAGAAGAAAGAGATTTTATATTCTCATTAATCGAGTACCACTCACCTCTGAGCATATCGAGAAGCTCATTTGTCCTCATTTAAATCACACTCACTTGAAGAGTTTAATATCCATTTTTAAAAGCCTTACGCAGGGCAGGGCCTGTGCAGGAGTTTTTGAAATATTTTCCCGATAGTAAAGAGGATGTGAATATCAATTATAAAAAAGTTTATATCAATTAAATTTAAAAATTTTTAAATAATAGTACAGGGTGAATTGAGATGCTCGGTGCCATAAAAAAGCAAGGTCGGCGGTGAAGAATATGAAAGTTGTTTATAAAATTGTGGGAAGTTTTCTGATAATTGCTCTTTTATCCCATGCGGTGGGTATAATCGGGTACATGAAAATCGGAGAGATAAACTCGGCAACCGCTAGGATATCTCAGGAAGCATGGCCAAAGGCAGAGGCCTCTGCCCGGCTCTCAGAAGAACTCTTTCTGCTTTCAGAGTCTGCGCTCAAGTATGCGGTTGCAGATCCTGAGATGCGCAAGGAGCTAAAGGACAGCTACTACACCCGTGGGGAGAGGTTGAGAGAGCTTATAGCTAAAATGAACGCCCAGTCCCTGAATGCCCAGGAAAGGGAGGCAATGTTTGCAATAAAGGAGACATACCCGAAATTCTTTGACGCGGGGCTTGTGCTGATGAGCGCTTATGAAGAGCTGAGCGCCGTAAGAGAAGAAATTTCAGAGAAGGCTGAGGAGCTCCACGAGGTGGGAGATGAGATTATCGAAACATCTGAAAGCCCTGCAATTAGGGAAGGTATCACAGAGCAGATGTTGGCAGCCTATGAGTACATCACCATTGGAGAAGAGGAAGAAAAGGAAAAGTTCTGGGAGGTTGGAAATGAATTAAAGAAGTTACCTGAATATTCCAGCATAGAGGAGGAGCACGCGAAGTTTGAGGAAATAGGCTCAAGTCTTTTCGAGACTTACGATGATGTGAAGCTTAAGGAAGCTTATGCGGAGGAGAGGAGGAGAGAATTTGAGAACCACAGGAACGTCATTGTAACAAATGCCGGGAATCTAATTGATGTGCAGAAGAAAACAATGATAAGTGCAATGGGTACTGCTATTCAGGAAAGTCAAAATGCAAAAGAGCAATTGCAGATGGTCGCTGGTGTGGCGATGCTTCTCGCACTGATTTTTGCATTTGTTGGGGTGAGGATGATTACCCGCCCGCTGAAAGAAATTTCAGAGAAGGCAAAGCGCGTTGCGAGGGGCGACCTGACTGTGGAGATCCACAGCCAGAGCAAAGATGAGTTGGGTGAAGTGGCCAACTCCTTTTCTGCCATGCTTAAATCTCTAAGAGGTCTCATTGGAGATGTGAAAGGGGTTGCCGAAAATATTGCCTCCTCTTCCCAGCAGCTTTCCGCCACCAGCCAGAATGTCACCGCCTCAGCGGAGGAGATTAACGGCATAACGCAGGAAATGGCGGAGAACTCTGCCACAGTCTCGGCTAAAACCCAGGAGACTATGAGGGTCATGGACGATATGGAGAGCTCTCTTAACAGAGTGGAGGAAAGTGTGGAAAGAGCGATGGGCATCGCAGCCAGAACGCGGGAGGCGGCTGAGCATGGAAGCGACGCTGCAAAGGAGGCGCTGGGCAGGATCAGTGAGATGAGAAAGATAACCTCGCGCACATCTGAAGCGGTAAGAGAACTCGGGGAGAGCACACAGGAGATAAGAAGGATAGTTGAGGTGATCTCTGGCATCGCGGAGAAGACAAATCTGCTCGCTCTAAATGCCGCAATAGAGGCTGCGCGTGCAGGTGAGCACGGTCGAGGCTTCGCTGTAGTTGCGGAGGAGATAAGAAAGTTGGCAGACAGTTCTGCAAAGTCGGCGGAGGAGATAGGAAGCATAATCGATGAAGTGGGAAGGAAGGTAGGGAAGGTTGTAAGCGAAATAGAGCAGAGTGCTGAAGATATAGAGAGCGGAACCCAGGTGGTGAGCAGCGCCCTAGCTTCTTTCAACGAGATAACTAAAAGCGTAGAGGAGACCAGCAGTGTAATAAGTGAGATAAACCTCGCCACCAGAAAGCTTAAAAATGATGCAAGGAGCGTAATCGAATCAGCAAACTCCATCGCCGCGATGATAGACGATACCGCTGCCGCAACCCAGGAGACGGCTGCTGCGGTTCAGGAGTTGAGCGCTGCAATGGAGGAGCTTGCCGCAATGGCGGAGCACCTTTCCGAAGCAGCGCAGCGGCTTGAGGATTCTGTGAAGATGTTTAAGCTCGACGGTTCAAGGCCTTCAAAGCAGGGAGAGAAATCCAAACGCTTAATGCTGAAGAGCGAATCCCAAATTCTGCAATAATGCTGGAAAAAGTTTTATGTAGACAGGTATAATAGGAGATAATAAGAAAAAACTAAAGGGATGGTCCCCTTGGAGGCTCTGCTGGAGGAAGTGAACCAGCTTAAAGAGCTGGAAAAAGCCTATCTCAAGATAATAAAGGCGCTCAATATTGAGTGTACTAGGCTTGAGGAGGAGGTATCCCGGCTTAGGAGGCTTGAAGAGGAGGTGGAGTATCTCCGCCAGCTGGAGCTGTGGTACATAAAGGCGCTCAAAGGCTTAAATGAGGAGTGTAATCGTCTCGAAAGGGAGGTTTATGAGCTCAAGAAACGCAGCGTCCTGCCAAGGCAGGATATCGACATTGAGCGCTACCTCGAGGGCGAAAGCACCCTTCTTGAGCTTCTCGCATTCTCTGAAAGTGAGATTGAGCTGAAATCGTTCAAAGACCTGTCGCGCTGGCTTGGTGTGGAATACAGGAAGGCAAAGGAAGAGATTAAGAAGCTCGAGAGGGACGGGGTGCTCTACCTTAGGGACGGGTATATGGAGATAAAGCGGGAAGTGCAGCAGCAACTTAGGGAGCACATGCTTCGCAGAATCCCGACGAGGGACGAGATAATCGAGAGTCTGAACGCCGACGCAATAGAGGCTGTTGAGTTGCTCCGCCGTATGCGTGGGGCACTGCCCAGAGATAAATTTGAAGAGCTGGACGCTGAGAAGAAGGCCGCACTTCTGAGGCTGGTTGAAGAAGGGCTCCTGTTTAGGACGATAGGCAGAGATGGTGAACTGATATACTTCATGCCCGAAGAGGTTCTGGAGCTGATGGAAGAGCTCAGAGTGGAGATTGCAAAGCGCACCACACTCACAAGGGAAGAGCTTATGAAGAAGCTGAACATCAAAGACCCGACTGAAGATGAGATTAAGATTATACTGAGCACACTCGATGCGGAGCTTGAGACGGCTAACATTGAAGGTAACAAGACACTTATAGAAGCCTTCCGCAATGAGCAGGTGGACGTGCTGGTGAACGCCCTTAAAAGCCCGGATGTGCAGGCTCGCAGGTTTGCTGTCTCCGCCCTGTGGAAGATAGGGGGCGATGGCACGGTGGAGCACCTCATCGAGATGCTCGACGACAGCGACGCCTACGTCAGAAGGCTGGCGATATCAGCGCTGCTGAAGATTCCGGACGAGCGCATGATAGAGCCCATGGTGCGCAAGCTGGAGGACGAAGATGCAATGGTGCGCTATTCTGCAGCGTCCTACTTTGACAACTACCCACACCCGAGCGCCTTTCCCTCGCTGGTGAAGGCGTTACGCGATGAGGACAGCATGGTGCGCACTGTCGCAGCCTCTGCGCTGGGCAAGCTCCGCATGAAGGAGGCTGTGCCGTACCTGATTGAAGCGCTGCGTGACGAAGATGCGTGGGTAAGGCACTGCGCAGCGGAAGCTCTTGACAGGATAAAGGCAGGGTGAAAATGTACGAGTGGCTGGCGAAGTTGCTGGAAGATGAAGAGAAAGAGGGCAAGGAGATATCCTTTCCCAGAGGTAAGAGGCTCGAGGCTCGATTCAGAACTCTCAAAAATCTCAAGAAGTTCATAGAGAAGTCGAAGTTCACAGGTATAGTAAAGGCGAAGTCACGAATTGAAAACATCTATCTACTCTATCTCCACGGCGAGCTTGCAGGAGCGGCAACATTTTCAAGACTTGGGCTCTACAACACCTTCGGGGAGAACGCCCTCAAGAAGCTGCTTGACCCAAGCTTGGTGATTGAGTCCATCGAGGAGTACAGCTATGAAGCACTGTACTCAACTCTGCTCTCAAATCCGGAGCTAATAGTGAGCGAAAGGCTAAACAGCAAAATCTCAGAGGTAAAGGAGCTGTTTGATACCCTGCCCAGCGAGGCACTTTCGCTTCTGGAGATGCTCGTATTCAGCGAAGGTCCCGTTCAGAAGGAGCTGCTGAAGGTGGTCAGCCTTTCGGTATTTCTCATAGAATTTGGGGAAAAGGGCTTCGACGCCTACTTTGACTTAATAGATAAGCTGAATTTTGTAAAACTGCGCAAATCAGGTTACTACGAAATTAAGGAGGAGCACAAAGCTCTGCTCAAGCAGGTATTTATATCGCACGCCAAGGTGAATAGAGCGAGCAAGCTCATAAATAGGGATGAGACCATAAACCGGCTGTGCTCCCTCCTGAAGGAGAGGGGAAGGGCTTCCTACAATGAGCTCAAGAAGCTGGTGGGTAGAGACGCAGACGCTGCGATAAGCACCCTCGCAAGCATAGGGGCTGTATTCAGAGGCATCGACGAAAAGGGGATGCCCACTGTATTCCTGCCCAGAGAGCTCTCCGACAGGCTGTACTCTGAGAGGGTGGAAGAAGAGGGCGAGGAGGAGCTGAGCAGGGAGGAGCTTCTGAGGAGGCTCAACATCCGTGAACCCACAGAGGAGGATATTGAAGCCATTGTGCGCTCCATGCTTGAGGAGTCTGAGGATGAACTCGAAGCACTTGACCCTCTGATTGAAGCCCTGAAGGAGGGAGACTCACGGGTCAGAGGTGTCGCCGCCTCTGCCCTTGCGAAGATCGGCGATGAACGCGCCGTTGAGCCACTGATCAACGCTCTGCGTGATGAGGACAGCAACGTTAGAGCAAGTGCTGCCGCTGCGCTGGGGACGCTGAAGAGCACAAAGGCGGTGGAGCCACTGATTGAAGTGCTTAAAGATGAAGACAGTGCAGTGCGGGCAAATGCTGCAAAAGCGCTGGGAAGCATAGCAGACAAAAGCGCAATTGAGCCACTGGTTGAAGTGCTTAAAGATGAGGACAGTGCAGTGCGAGCAAGCGCCGCAAGAGCCCTGGGAAGCCTCGGTAACGAACGCGCAATAGAGCCCCTGATTGAAGCCTTTTACAATGAAGAAGATGAACTGGTGCGCAGAGATATAATCTCGGCGCTCTCAGGGTATAGAGACGAGAGGGTGCTGGATATAATGATACAGTGCCTCAAGGACAAAGATGCCAATGTTCGCAGAATAGCTGCCTCTGCGCTCTGGAAGAGTGGTGGAGAACGCGCAATAGAGCCACTTATTGAGGCGCTGAGCGATGAGGAGAGCACAGTAAGGTACTGCGCAGTCTCCGCCCTAGACGGCGTAAAGGACGAGCGCATAGTTGAACCGCTGGTGAAGGCGCTCAGCGATGAGGATGATATGGTGCGCACCGTCGCAGCCTCAGCACTGGGCAAGATTAAGGACGAGAGAGCTATAGAGGCGCTTAAGAAGGCACTCAACGACAGAAGCGAGTGGGTTCGAAACTGCGCTGCAGAGGCATTGCAGAATCTCGGCATCAGCCTGCCTTCCCAACCCCAGCCATGAATGCTATTTTTAAGAAAAATTAATAAGCCGCAAGCATGTAAACCTGTATGGAGGTAATGCGAATGGGCACATCTATCACAGTAGCCGCTGGCAAGGGTGGCACGGGTAAAACAACAATAAGTGCCAACCTTGGAATTGCGCTGGCACAGAGGGGGAGGAGGGTAACAATTCTCGACGCGGACATAGCAATGGCAAACCTGGAGCTTATCCTAGGCATGGAGGGAAAAAGCCGCACACTTCAAGATGTGCTTGCAGGAGAGTGTGAGATAGAGGAGGCGATATATGAGGGGCCAGGCGGAGTTATGATAGTTCCGGCAGGCATAAGCCTGACAAAGCTCAGGCGGGTTGACCCGGAGAGGCTCGTCGAGGTTATGGAAACTCTCGTTGAGAGCACTGACATCCTGATTATCGATGCGCCCGCTGGCCTAGGAAAAGAGGCATACATCGCCCTGTCCATGGCGCAAAACCTCATACTTGTGGTAAATCCAGAGATTTCTTCGCTTTCAGACGCGCTTAAAACAAAAAAGGTGGCTGAGATGTGCGGCACAAAGGTGCTGGGTGCAATCCTCAACAGGGCAACAGGCAACGAGTTTGACCTCACCGCCCAGCATGTTGGTGCTGTACTTGACACTCCTATCCTAGCCGTGGTGCCGGAAGATAGCGAGGTTAAGAAAGCCTCTGCTATAGGCGTACCTCTGGTGATAAGCTCCCCCACGTCAAAAGCTGCGATCGCAATTAACCGATTGGCTGCAGAGCTTCTTGGTGAAGAGTACATACCTCCTACAACCCCTGAAAACAAGAAGAGCATCCTCCAGAGAATTCTTGGTGGGTTAAAGCTTAGGACAAAAAACACATCCTGAGGTCATGCGATGGTGGACGTTTACACCTCTCTGAAAATTCTCTATGTGCTCTTCGGAATAAGTTTGACATTAAACGTGGTCCTTGCATATAAGGTTAGAAGCCTCCGCTCACAGATGAAGGAGATGGAAAACAAAGTTACGCTGTCAGAGGAGGAGATACAGCAGATAACCTCCCGCCTTCGCAGGCTGAGCGAGCTTCACGGCGACATAGAGCTTCCACCACCAATCAAGCTGAGGAGGTAGTGCAGGGTATCTGAGAATTCCCTGAGCTTAGCCCTCGCCACCTCCCTACCCTTGGAAGTTATCACATAAACCTTACCTCTCCCCCTGTTTGCAGCCTCCTGCTTCACAAGCCCCTCCTCCTCCATCTCATGCAGCAGTGGGTAGAGCATGCCCTGACTCACAAGCACACCGCACTGGCGGAATATCATCTTTATTATGTTGTAACCGTGCATGGGCTCCTCGGAAAGTATGGAGAGGATTATCAGGTCGAGAAACTTCTTCACCAGGCTGTCGGCCACCTCTGTTGAAATGACATCAATCTCCCTTATCTCTGCTTTCCCGCGAACCACAACAGGCGAGGCGATGGTTTTCTCAGCATCCGCTGAAACCACCACCAAGCTGTAGAGCTTAAAAATCTGCTCCAAAAATTCGGTGTCTATCGCCTCTATGCTGAAGCAGGTGATGACGGTGGCTTCTGGAAAACTTTTAAAAAAGCTCTTAAGGACTGAAACAAGCTCCTCGCGCAAGAGGTACCCAGGGGATGAATCAAAATCAAGAATCGCAGTACCGCCTCTATACTCTCTGAAAAATTTGCCTAGAGCGTTGCTCAGGTCCTGGAGGGTGTTCTCAGCCTTTTCAACTGACCTTCTTATACCCATTTCATAAATCCTCAGCCCGTCCTGTTTTTCAAGTTCAACCGCACTCTCCGGAAAGGCATACGAATAGAAAACACCCTTATTTTCAAGTAGACTCGCTCTGACAAGTGCTCTAAGCGCTTCCTGCTTGTCAAATTTTGAATCGCAGAGAAAAAGTACCTTTTCACCATCTGCAATGTTTTTAAACACAACAACTTTGCTTTTCACCGGAAATGTGAAAAACTTGCCCATGCAAATTAAATCCACGCTGAGAGGTAATAAAATTTTCTCATGCACAGAGACTTCGGATGAGAAAATCTAGCGCAGCTCCTCCAGCACGCGGCGCAGCTCACTCTCCTTTATCGCCACTGTTACCTCGCCTAGGGTGCGCTCCACTATCATCCTGGCAACGTCCTGCTTGCGCTTTATCGCCACTATGGCGCTGGGATAAACCAGCGAGTTGAGCTCGTGGGTTATCTCATCCATAACGTCGAGGAGACGCTCTATCTCGTCGAACTTATCCTCGCGCAGCAGGTCTAAAATCCGCCTCCTCAGCTCACCCACCACATCGCCTAAGCCAAGGAGATACCACTCCGCAGGCACGCGAAGTTCACGGTGCGAAGGTATCTCCTCGCCGCGAAGAAGGCGGAAGGTGAGCATTGCCTCCACGTACTCCTGCACAGCCTCCTGGAGTAAGCCGAATCTGAAGTCATCTTCAGTTAGCCTGGAAATCAGCTTCTCCGCCTCGCCAAGAAGCTCCGCCGCAGCTTCATACTTGCTTAGGTGAATCTCGCGCAGGGCACGCGTGGATAGCCTTCTTATTTCTCGCGCTACGGCAAAGACCTCCTCGCGGCGAGCATCCTTGGCGTCAAGCTCTTTTTTTATATCTGCTATTATCTCCTTTAGACCCATACTGCTTCATCCCTTTTTAATAAGAAAAACCTTGCTGTCCCTGGAGGAGTCAGCTATGACATAGCCCGTGGCTTCAGCCAGTGCCTTGGCGAATGCTCCTACCTCCTCATAACTCGGCATGTGCTCCCGCGTGAGGCGACGGCGCGAATAGCCCACATGCACATAGCCCTTGGCCTCCACAAAGTCGGGCTCCGCTCTCTCAATAAGCGGGGCAAATGCCTCAGGCGCCTCGAGGTTGTAACCGCGCACAAGGGTTATGCGCACCACTTTGCGGCTCCTGCTCTGGGAGAACACCTCGAGGCTGTGCATTAAGCGCTCCCAGCCTTGCCTGACGCGAGGCACGTTAATCCTGCGGTAGAGCTCCTCGTTATATGCAATGAGGGAAAGGTACAGACTGGTAGGGCGAACCTCTGCTATGCGCTCCGGGTTCATGCCATTGGTTACCAGAAAGGTGGTCATCCCGCGGCGGTGGAAAGCTTCAACCAGCTCAGCTATTCTCGGGTAGTTCGTGGGTTCACCTGCTAGGGAGATAGCCACATGCTTTGGGGAGTACGCCTCCTCTATTTCCTGCTTGGTAACCCGTTCCTTCTCACCCCCATAGCCGCTGAGCAGGGCACGCTGAGCCTTAATAGCCTCCTCCACTATAAGCTCAGGCTCATCGCCCTCGCCCTGCATCTCAGCACCGAGAGTGTGCTCCACCGGGCGCCAGCAGAATAGGCAAGCGTGCTGGCACCATGCTACGCTGGGCGTCATCTGCAGACAGCGGTGCGATGCGATGCCGTAAAACCTGGATTTATAGCAGGAGCGCTTCCTGAGCAAACGCTCTCTCGTCCAGTGGCATACCTTAACCGCAGAGTGCCTGCCAACTATGCGATAGCCCTGCTTTTCAAGAATCGTCTTAACCTCGGGCGTCAGCATGGTTTTTATACTTAAGGTTAACGTCTTAGCATAATGCGATACACATGAGCTTCGATGAGATTGCTACAAGGGCAAGGAAGGCGCTGTTGATAGGAATTGGAGGAGGAGGCGACGTAATAGGCTGCATCCCAACGGCGAGATACCTTTCCCTTCTCGGGGTAGAGGTCATGCTTGGCGGCTTAACATGGGAGCGTCGCGTCGTCGATCCAAAGCCGGGACCTAGGCGGATAGAGGAGCTGGAGAACATTACGCAGGTCTGTGAGGGCGTGGCACTCGCTAACCCAAGAACCAAAACCACATATGGTACCCCCTTCACCGAAAGCGTCGCCTCGGAGGTGCTGGGCGAAGAGGTGCTTCTCCTCGACATAAACGGCGGCGCCGTGGGTACAGCTGAAGCGCTTACGCAGGCGATTGAGAAGCTGGGCATAGACATGGTGGTGGGCATAGACGTGGGAGGCGACTCTCTCGCAAGGGGAGACGAGCGGGGTGTGCAGAGTCCTCTCGCAGACGGAATTATGATCGCAAGCCTCGCAAAGCTTCCAGTTGCAAGCGTTCTCGGGGTGATAGGCTACGGCAGCGATGGTGAGCTCACCCTAGAGGAGCTTAATCGCAATGTGGCGGAGCTTATTGCCAAAGGCGCCTTTCTCGGCGCCAGAGGTGCGACGAAGCAGGACCTGGAGATTATGGAGCGCATAGCCTCTGCCACAGCTACTGAAGCGAGCAGGCTTGTGGTGGAAGCAGGTAAAGGGAAGTACGGGACGTATAAAATAAGAAAGGACTCGCGCAGCGTTTACCTCACCCCCTGCGCCCTCGTAACCTTCTACTTCTCCCCAAAGCAGGTGTTTGAGTTCAGCAGAATAGCTCAGCTTATAGCCAATACTAATTCACTTAAGGAAGCTGACGCGATTCTGAGAAACCACGGCTACCTGACGGAGCTTTACTTTGAGGAGGGTGACTCACAGGGGGAGTAGTATTTTTTCTTTACGGTGGGTCATGACAGAGGAGGCGCTAAGTTTTAATACCCCTGCTACATTCCTTATTAACATGAAGCGCGAGCTTGTTGGTGTACTGACGAGAAGCCAGGACCAGCCTGCGCTAAAAGATGAGGAAGGCAAGGTACGCTTAGTTTACAACCTCTTCGATGGGCTGAGTGGGAAAAAAATAAAGGTTACAGTTGAAACTCTCGAAGACTAGCCAGCACCTCCAGGGGTGCGTGTTGCGCGTGAGCGAATTGCATCCTGAATTTTCGCCTGAAGCTCTTTAAGGCGAGAGGTTACCTTCTCCTCCTGGCGCTTCAGCGTATTTATCCTGAGCTCCAGTGTCTCCTTTCTCTCCTTGAGCTCCGCCTCCACATTGCCCTTCTCGCTCTTTATGAGCAGGTTGCCCACGCTCTTGTACACCTCTGCATCTTCGCCAAGCTTCTGTACCTCCTCCAGAGCGCGGGTAACCTCCTTGAGCTGGAGCTCCATCTGCAGCCTCTGCGTAGCTATAGCTTCAGCCTGCTGCTGAAGCTGCTGAAACTGGGCAAGCTGATGTTGAAGTTGGGGTGACAGCTGTTCCATTTCTCAACCTCCTAGTTCAATCGCAAGCTTAAGCCAGCGCATGAAAGATGAAAGTGAGGCTCTAAGCGAAGCCGCATCCTTTGCGCTAACCTCGAGTATTATCTTGCTACCCTCTCTTTTAAAGGTTGCCCTTGCGCGATTTGCAGGAGAGGAGTGCACCTCTGGCAAAACCGCCGCATGCACCACCTCTGCTTGAGCCTCTGTATCGAAGTTTATCTCAATCCTCGCCTCGCCCTTGAGCACCTTCAATCACCTTCTCCACATTGAACTCAGGGCCATCGTGAAGCATGAGCGAGGTGCCGCGCTGCATTACGATGCCCTCTTCCACACCCAGAGCATGAGCAAGCTTCCTTGCGAGCTCTCCCTTCGCAGAGTATCCGTACCTGCGCTTAATCTCCCGAGTGAGCATCGCCCTGCTCAACTTTAAAGCGAGCACCCTATTTCTGCCATGGTAAACCTCAATGAGCGAGGGATTACCCCGCCTCTCCTTAATCATAACCAGGCGGTCCTCCTCGCCCGGAACAAGGGCAAAAACCTGCTCGAGGTTCGCCTTACCTCGCGTAAGGTAGCTTGCTCCCAGCGCCTTAGCTATGTCTCTGCTAAAGCTTCTGGTACGAGGCGAGGGCTTGCGCGAGGTGGTAACAAGGATCATCCTCAGCGAGCTTTAACCCGCTTCACCACATTGGAGCGAATCTTGAAGAGTATCTTATACCCGCAGAAGGGGCAACGCACGGGTTCGTCCTTCGCAAGCTCTACCTCGCGCTGACAGCTACCACAGCGGTACATGTTACGCACCCGCCACCTTCTTCACAGCGCGCTCCACAGTAAGTGCTGTTGCAGTCTGCGGGATGTACGCACCGCCGGTGAACTTGGCACCGCACTTCCTGCATGCCCATATCCCAGAAGCCACGCGCTTCACACCACGGCGCTGACATACGGGACAAACGTGGCGAAGCCTCTGCTTCCTGTCTATCTCAACCCACTTCCTGCGGAGGCGCATGCCGTAGCGTGGGCCAAATTTACCTGCTGAACCAATTTTCTTTGTCCTTCCCATAAGAATCACCCTGGCAAGTGTTTCCTGAGAAATTCTGCCTTCTCTCTTCCCCGCTTAACGATGTCAAGGATTTCCTCTTGGGTGAAGGTACCGCTTCCACCCTTCTGCATGGCCACTATCTCACCACGCTCATTGTAGCCTATGGTGAGCCTCGCATCGAGCACCTCCTCCTCTTCTAAGCACGGGTCAAGTACAATATGCCCGCCTATCTTCGCAAAGGTCACCTCCACCGGCGTATCTACAATAGGAAGCTTCTCCTCTGTCTTCGTCTTGTAGTCCACCCTGCCGTTCTCTTCCAGCTTTGGGAACACCGCATTCTTCAGCGCGGCTATCGCCCCTAGCGTACAGGCGTCGAAGAGGTTGCCATCGTAGTCGAGGGGATGGAGGTCTATAAACACTATCCACACCAGCTCGCCTTCCTTAATGCACAGCTTCTCCATGTCTATGCACTGGGACTCGCGTATTGCGCGGTCAACCACGCGGGCAAGCTCCACGGTGTCCTCGTCGGGAGGCCCGCGTTCAAAGCTGGGGCTGGCAAGGGGGATAAGCTCAGCATTGGTGGTAAGCACGCCAGAGTCGGGCATGTCTGGAAAAGGCTCACCCACCGCAAGCTTCACACCAACCATCACCTGAGTCTTGCCCAGCTTTACAAGCGCAGAGCCCTCAGCGCGCTGATTTATTCCAACCTCAACGCTGAGCTCGCGGTACTCGTCGAAGGCTCTGCCATCGATGCGCTTGCCGCTGTTGAGGAGGTTGACAATGTGGTCCCGTTTAACGTCAGCGATGATCTCATGCTTCATTCCTCGCTACCTCCATATCGCTTTCTCAGTGCTTCCTTCTGCTTCTCGTAAACCTGCATGCATCCCTTTATGGCGAGCTTAAAAGCCTGCTCAAACTCTTCCTGGGTTAGGTTGCCGTCCATCTGAAGCAGGCTCACCTCACCGGTGCGGGGCACTATAGCCACGGGTAAATCAGCCTCGCCGTAATTGTCCTCGATATCAAAGAGATCCAGCACTATATGTCCGCCCACCTTGCCGGCGGCGCACGCGGGCACCAGGTCCTTCATGGGTATACCGGCGTCGGCGAGAGCCACGCTCGCCGCGGTTATGCCAGCGCATCTCGTGCCAGCCTGCGCCTGGAGAATCTCTATATAGACATCTATGGCTGTCATCGGATACAGGTGGGTGAATACGACGCTCTCCAGTGCCTGCCTAGTAACCTTTGAAATCTCCATGCTCCGCCTATCTGGACCCGGGCGCTTGCGCTCATAAACAGAGAATGGAGCCATGCTGTAGTATGTGCGGAGCACCGCTCGCTGCGGGTTTGCCTCATGGCGGGGGTGAATCTCCCTTGGGCCATAGCATGCCGCCAGTACGCGATTTCCACCCCATTCCAAATAAGCCGAGCCATCCGCTCGCTTCAGAACGCCTGCCTCAATCTTCAGCGGCCTAAGCTCGTCCACGCGCCTGCCGTCGAGGCGCTTCCCGTCTATAATAAACTCCTCGGGTTCACCTACCTTCATACTTTTCCCTCTCTTTAACAATCATCTCTTTTATCCTATCAGTTAAGCCTGAAGTGTGAGCCTCTGCTTCAATCTTCTTCACAGCGCGCTCCACCAGATCTGCGATCTCAGGTTTTGCCTTTATCCACACTAAGCCGTTTTGTCCAACCAGCATTCTGCAACCTGTTTCCTTCACAATCATGGATATCATGGAGCGCTTTCTTCCAATCACTCGCGGAACTTTCGCGGGCGAGATCTCAATCAGGCGCCCGCCTTTTATTACCCTGCTACCTCGCTGGCGCAGGGTGATGTAAATCCTCCTGTTCGGTGTAACCTCACGCACGTAGGCGTAGATTGTCGTGCCAGGGCTCATTATCCTGCGCAGCGGCGTGCGAAAGGGGTCAATCTCGCGATAGTAGTCACTGGCGTTAAGTATAGCCGAGTATGGGCAGTTTATGTCCACCTCCCACGCGGTCTCGTAGACGGTGCCCTTCACAGTGCCTATTACAAAGTCCCCAACCTTAGGGAAGTACCTGCCCGTAAGGGGAATAACCCTGACCACACCTCTCGTGGTATCCAAGAGGCCAAGAACAGAGGCATAAACCCTATCTCCATCGCGGTAAACACCTTCGCCCAGCTTTACTTTACCCTCAGCAACCTCTTCTCCAGGTATAACAAGCTTCCTTTCCATGCTCCTACCTCAGCATCTTCGTCTCAAAATCACCTTTTGTAAGCGCGTTGAGTTCCCGGAAAAGCTCATCCACGGCTCCGGCTGGGAGCTTCATCATGAACGCCCACGAACCGTCTTTCAGCCACTCTTCCTTCTCGGGCTTGCCAAATTTTATAACAACTGGATAAGCCTTTGCAGCGTAATTCGCAGGTATCTTGACGGCGAACTTGCGTTCCTCAAATTTTATGGGAAGCAGGGGGCGCAGAGCTTTTATTATCGCAGGTATCTGCTCCTCAACACTCTTGTGGATGTCAATGTTTACCCTCGCTTCTTCCATCGCCTTTTCGATGCGCTGCGGCGGGTGAGGCGTACCCGTCTGCGGGTTTATCGCGTGCCTGGCGATGTAGTTGACTATCTGCTTGCGGCGCTGCTCCTGCATCTTCCTGCGCTGCTCCGTGGTGAGCTGAATCTCACCCTTTTTAATAATCTTACGCACAGCCTCCTCGAGGCTGGAGACATTAAGGAGCTTAAACGCGTGCTCCAGCGAGGCTTTATCTCCCCGCCGGGCATCCTTAAAGATGGTATCCACTGCCAAAAGCTTCTCAAAGTCAACCTCTTTTCCATGCTTAAGATCAAGGGCAAGGTCGGGATCAACCAGAATCTCAAAGCGCTCGCCTCTCGTTTCGAGGCGAGCGATCACCGCCTCATCGAGGCTAACCATTGGCGTTACTCCTCTTCTTCCTTCTCTGTCTTCTTGGGTACGCGCTCTATGTACGCCTTTACTTCCTGTGGGGTGAACTTCCTGAATTCATGCGTTGAAAGCTCAACCACAGCCATGTCTATGGAAGTCTCGCTCATCTTACCATCGGTGACCTCATTCATTATCTTGAGCGCAAGGTCTATCGCCTCATCCTTCGTTAAATCATCGCGATACTCATTTTCAAATATCTCCATCGCAGTGCCCCGACCAGCGCCTATCGCCGTAGCCTTGTACTCAATCAGTGCGCCGCTTGGATCGGTCTCAAACAAGCGTGGCGTCTCGTTAACACCAGCGATGAGCAGCGCTATACCGAAAGGTCTTACCCCGCCATGCTGGGTGTAAAGCTGCTTGAAATCGCATATCTTCTTGGCGAGCAGCTCCACATCTATTGATTCGCCATATGTAATGCGGTGCACCTGGCACTCCACTCTTGCGCGGTCCACAAGCACGCGGGCGTCGGCTACTAAACCTGAGGTAGCAGCGGCGATGTTATCATCAATCTGAAATATCTTCTCTATGCTTCTCGCCTCAACAAGCTTGGAGGTAATGCGCTTATCCACCGCAAGAAGCACACCATCGCTGTACCTTATTCCCAGCGAGGTTGTGCCCCGCTTTACCGCCTCACGAGCGTACTCCACCTGGAACAATCTGCCATCAGGGCTGAACACGGTGATAGCCCTGTCATAACCCATGCTAGGTATCGGCTGCATCTTCTTCACCTCTCAAATCACTTTTTGTTACCCCGATAAACCTCATCTTACGGAGCTTCAGTCTTTTAATAAGCTCCTCATCACGAGGCAAGGCATCGCAGCATTCTCCACTTTCCCTAACAACTACAAACTCCTTGCCCTTAAACTTTACTATACTCTCAGCATTTATAAAGTGTCTCTTCCTATTTAAAAACTTTCTTTTGAGGGCCTTCACAGTGCCGCTCACGCCTAAGGTGCGGATGTGCACCCGCTCACCCGAGATTTCACTCACCAGGCTCAGCGAAGCGATGGCTTCGGTTACGCCCCGGTGAGAGCACACCACAAAGCCCTGCTGCTCAGCCTCGTCGAAGTCCAGCACAAATAGATTGAACTCCGCCACTTTGGCTTCGCCGAACATGGCGAGGGCGGAACTCACTATCGCCCTGACCACCTCATCTCTCGTGAAGGAACGGTCGCTCTCTACCCTGAAGGCTATGTAGCGCTTCCTCATCCTCAGCGCAGGTGGCAAGGCTTTAATCTTCAACCAGCCTCACCCCCTGGGCAATCTCCTGCTTCGCCAGCCTCTTTTTCTCCAGTATCTCTTTAGGCACCTCCTCCAGGGCGCGTTTAGCTTCCTTGGCTGTGAAGCCTATGCTGGTGAGGATAGCCTCCGCCTCCTTAGTGCCACGGAGCTCATACCTGCTTTTGGCACCTGAGGTTACCACAATATTAAAGCCGTACTTCCTGCTGAGGAGCAAAATGCGGTGCACCTTCTGAAGTTGCCTCACCCTGGCAACGCCCTTCGCAGAGATAATGCTCTGCAGGTCCACCTCAATGGCTACGCCGCTCTGAGCCGCCTGCCTCGCAACCACGACGTCTACGCCCGCATCGCGTCTCCCCAGGTAGGGGTGAGCGAGAATATCAACGCGCGTATCTCGCGTAGCTGCGCGGTTAATCTTCGCCTCGCCGCCGTGCACCACCACGTAATCGAAATTCTTCCAGCTGGTGCGGAGTGCCTTAATCAGAGCCCGCTTGCTCTCCGCCTTTATCTCCACGCCTGAGAGAGCGTTGTCATAAGCTATGCCATCGCAGAGCCCCAGCCTTATCCCAAGCGAAGCAGCCTCTTCAAGCAGCCTCGCGGGCGAGTCAACGCCCTTGGAATTCAGCGAATGAACGCGCAGATCTATGAACATCCTCACCGCCCGAGAAGTTTTTTAAGCTCTGCTTTTATCTCGTCTTCGTTGTAGGGGTAGCTTGTAACCACAAGCACAACCTGAAGCCCCTGCCCTAAGTGAAGCCTGCCGAGGTATGCCTTCATCTTGTCCAGACGAATGTAGAACCTGCCCTGCTCAAAGCGCTGCTCCACCTCCTCGCGCAGCCTCTTAAGCTCCTCTTCTGGCAGAGCCTCCATAAGCATGTTAAGAAAGGCGCGAATCTCCCGCTGCCTGGTTACCTCTGCCTCAAGGATAATTATGGGATTGCCAAACTGACCCCTCGCCTCGCTATGCTTCACCTCCACCTCAAAAGGAAAGATGTTGGCGAGGGCTTGCTTTACCCTCTCCACCTCTTCAGTTGCGTGGGCGAAGCAGCTTGCCTTTACGCTGAGTACCCTCATCACTTTCCTTTGCGCTGATGCGCCCTTATGCTGGGTCTAACCTTCTCAGCGCCCTTACCCTTATTTCTCAGACCGCGGGAACGCTTGCCAGCGCTTGTAAGCCCGCGGAACACTCGCCCGCGGTGAGCCTTACCAGCGATCCAGCATAGCTCTTTATCATTGCGCACCGACGGGTGGTGGGGGTCGACCATGATTACCTCAAAATACTCGTACTTTCCGTCCTTACCAACCCAGTAGGAGTTGAGCACCTCTAGGTTTGGATACCTGCGCTGGGCACGTTCTTCCGCTAACCACTGCAATGATTTTTTGGGAGTGTACTTCACTACACCCATGCGCTTTGGCCTACGCCCGGCGTTGGGGCGCTCCTTCCTGCGCCCGCCTTTGCGAATCCTGGCGCGAACAACAATTATACCCTGCTTTGCCTTGTAGCCCAGCGCCCTCGCGCGGTCTAAGCGAAGTGGCTTTGGCACGCGCACCACACTCTCGCCGCGACGCCACTCAGGTAAGCGCTCGCGAAGCAGCTGGTAAACATAACTCTCGCCGGGCCTCTTCCATGCCTGCGCTATGTACCTGTATGCACCCATTTTTTTCACCTTCAGAATTAGAGGATAAAAATCCGAGTCTTTCTAAACAGATGTGGTATCGTATATAAAGATTATTGAGAGGTGGGGATTGCTAAGAGTATGCTTACTGTGTGTGAAAACAAATAAATACCCAGCGGGCAAGGAATTACCATGCCCACCTATGCTACGCGCACTGTGCTTGGGGTTTTCCTATTCTCCGAGGAGGGGAAGCTTCTTACCTTTGAACCTTTTGCCGAAGAGGAAGCCGCGGAGAAGGTTTCTTCTCCAGAACTTACAGAAGAGGAAAAGAAGCTGAAGGAGAGGTTTCCGGATGCGAGATTTGAGCCCATTGATGAATTTCCAACCCCAGGTGGCGAGTTCCTGAGGAGCAATCTGGACGCCATTCTTACGCAAATTGGGATGAGCAGAAGCGAGTACTACTCCCGCCTGCGCCGCGTTGCCTTTGCAATTGTCAAGGCGAAGCTTAAACGCTCCCTTGAAAAGCGAGACCTGCTCATAAAGCAGGCTGTGCTTGCCCTCGAGGAGCTGGACGAAGCCCTGAATGTGCTCTCCGCTCGGCTTAAAGAGTGGTACCTCATCCACTTCCCGGAGATTGAGGATATAGAGGCGGAGA
>Ga0209426_1001070_pt1 | contig 19960 bp, 19 predicted proteins | sample Deesub1362B_J571_FD_187697 | JGI IMG/M metagenome (GOLD analysis project Ga0209426, IMG submission 187697) | Deep oceanic, basalt-hosted subsurface ecosystem from Juan de Fuca Ridge flank, Pacific Ocean, CORK Borehole 1362B_J2.571 (SPAdes)... ...
TTAAAGCGGATCGTGGTCCAGCGGCTGTTGAAGCAATCAAAGACAATAAAGCAACTTACTTAATGGCTGTGGGTGGCGCTGCTTACCTCGTTTCTAAAGCTGTACGTGAAGCTGAAGTTGTTGCATTTGCTGACCTAGGTATGGAAGCAATCTACAAATTTGTGGTTGAAGATATGCCTGTTTCTGTTGCCGTTGATGTGAATGGTACGTCTATCCACGCAACTGCTCCAAAAATCTGGCAAGCAAAAATTGGTAAAATTCCAGTTGTAGATGCTGCGGCACAATAATCCGCTCATCAAAAAAATAGCCGAATCACTGCATTCGGCTATTTTTTTATTTAAAGCTTCTGTTAAATTATAAAAATGAATAACAATAACGAGGCAAATATGAACATAAAACCATTCCATTATCTGTTGCTATGCCTTGCTATTTGTACTTCACAGGATGTATCAGCTACTCCTGCGCAAACTAAATCTGTTCAAGAATTAATTAAAGCCAGTGACTTAGAAAAAGTACTGAACAACTCCTTTGAAGAAATGCAACCTGCTTTAGACTTAGAAGCTGAAAGGATTATTTTAGGTATTTTAAATAAAGAAAAATTAACAACCAATCAAGAACTCTTAGCAGTATTAGAACTCAGCCAATTATTAAAAGAGACCAGTTCAAAATTATTTGCTCGACCTGAAACAATTCAAGCGATTGAAAAAATTTATAAAGACACACTCAGTGAAGAAGAAATTCAGGCTTATTTAAAGTTTTTAAAAACCCCTGAAGGTAAGTCAATCAATCAGAAAAACTTACAGATTAGTACAAATGTATTTCAATATATGAATACTCTAAGTCAAAAAACGCTAAGCGATCCTGAACAAAGCATTCAATTGAAAGAGCAATTTCTATCTATCATTCAACCACTAATTCAACAGGAATAGAAATTGCTCATTAATACAATCAATTACCAAGTTAAAGGATTCCAAAGTTTAAATGGTTTAACCAAGTGAACCTCTGACTTTTGATCATACTTAGCAGGTTTTAACTCCTGAGGCTTAGAACGAACTTTACCTGAAGCATCTTGCGCAACAAAATTATAACTAGATGATTTTAATCGAGTAAATGCAATTTCTTGACGTGCCACTTTCTCTGGCATTGACATAAATGGACCTGTTGGTTCACTTCTTGGTAACTTATTCTCTTCGTCATATTTAATGAAATAAGTTTGAGCTGCATCAACTGTAAAATCTAAATATTTCGGTTTTTGAAAATGTAGGCCTGCTAGAGGACGACTTACACTTAAGCGATAAGTTCCAGCTGGTAATTCCAACCAATAATAATGATTATGTAATAGACTTGGAATGCGATGACCATTGATAAATAGATTAGCAGCAGCAATTTCTTGGCGATTCCAGCGAGTGTCTGGGCGATATAAATAGACTACCGCGGCTTGCTCATTTTGTGGCTTGATAGGAGCGTAATATTGACCTAATTTTTGGTTTACCCATCCACCAACAGTAAAACCACCCACATGATATTGATCAAATAAACCTGGTTTCTTATCTGTATCGACAGGAGGTAAAGTTGCTGTTAAGACGACTGGATTTTCTTCAACTGCTTTATGGCTTTGACAGCCCGCCAAAATCCCTACACAACATAATGACAATATTAAATAACGCATGACATCCCTCAAGGCGTTTTCTTGGATTTATTTTTAACAGCGCAAAACTATGCGGATTATTCAATTTTTAAGATTAACACCTCACCGTTCAATTGCAAATAAAAAAAGCATGAAAAGCTAAGCCTTTCATGCTTTTTTAGATGAATGTGAATTAAGCAGATTTTGAATCTACAACTTTCAAATCTTTCTTCTCAATCAATTCAGCCGCTGTCGTTTGTGGTAAACGCTCTGGCTTATATGTCGGTTTAGCTGTTCCATTAATCACAGCCTCATCAACAATAACCGTGCCGACATCTTTGCGACTTGGTAAATCATACATTGTTTCAAGTAGTACATTTTCCAAGATAGAACGTAGACCACGTGCGCCAGTATTACGCTCAAGAGCTTTCTTCGCTACTGCTCGTAATGCAGACTCATCAAATACGAGGTCAACATCTTCCATCGTGAATAAATACTGATATTGGCGAGTTAATGCATTTTTTGGTTCAGTCAAAATCTGCATCAATGCTTCTTCATCCAACTCATCAAGCGTTGCAATCACTGGCAAACGACCGATAAATTCAGGAATTAAACCAAATTTCACCAAATCTGTTGCTTCAACTTGACGGAATAACTCAGAGACTTTTTTACTGTCATCTTTATTTTTCACATCAGCTGTGAAACCGATACCGCCTTTTTCCTGACGTTGCTGTACAATTTTTTCCAAACCTGAGAATGCGCCACCGCAAATAAATAATATATTTGAAGTATCGATTTGGATAAATTCTTGTTGAGGATGCTTACGCCCTCCTTGTGGAGGAATCGAAGCAACTGTACCTTCAATCATTTTTAATAATGCTTGTTGTACACCCTCACCCGAAACATCGCGAGTAATCGATGGATTCTCAGACTTACGCGTGATCTTGTCGATTTCATCAATATAGATAATGCCTTTTTGAGCTTTCTCTACATCATAATCTGCCTTTTGCAGCAATTTTTGCACGATATTTTCAACATCTTCACCCACGTAACCCGCTTCGGTAAGTGTTGTCGCATCTGCCATAGCAAAAGGAACATCAAGTAAACGTGCAAGTGTTTGAGCAAGTAAAGTCTTACCAGAACCTGTAGGTCCAATTAATAAAATATTACTCTTAGCAATTTCGATGTCTTGATGTGCATGATGTGTTTGCCCAACTTTCAAACGCTTATAGTGGTTATACACCGCAACAGATAACGTTTTCTTCGCAAGATCCTGCCCAATGACATATTGATCAAGCGCTGCACGTATTTCATGTGGCTTTGGCAGTGCTTTGGTTGCCCAATCACCCGCTTCAACCTGTTGACTTGTTTGAACTAAGTCTAAGCACACATCTACACATTCATTACAAATATATGCGTCCTCACCTGCAATCAGTTTCCCGACTTCAGACTGCGTTTTACCGCAAAATGAACAATGTTTTTGTCCTTGAGGATGTTCGGACATATTTACTCCAATCTTGAATCTTAAAAATTACGGACGCTTACTAAGGACTTGATCAACCAAACCATACTGTTTTGCAGCTTCAGCCGTCATGAAATTATCACGATCAGTATCACGAGCAACTGTCTCGTAATCCTGTCCGCTATGTTGCGCCATTAAACGATTTAAACGCTCTTTAATAAACAAAATCTCACGTGCATGGATTTCAATATCAGATGCTTGTCCACGGAAACCACCTAATGGTTGATGGATCATCACACGTGCATTTTCCAAGCAATAACGTTTACCTTTTGCACCAGCATTCAAAAGGAATGCACCCATAGAGGCAGCTTGCCCCATACAGTATGTCACAACATCAGGCTTAATAAACTGCATGGTATCGTAAATTGCCATACCTGCCGTTACTGAACCGCCAGGAGAGTTAATATAGAGGTGAATATCTTTTTCTGGGTTTTCTGCTTCTAAAAATAACATCTGCGCGACGATTAAATTCGCCATGTTATCTTCAACTTCACCTGTCAAGAAAATAACACGCTCACGTAACAAACGTGAGTAAATATCAAAAGAACGCTCACCACGAGATGATTGTTCAACGACAACAGGAACTAAAGCATTTTCAATTGTTGGAACATACATATGTTTACTTATTCCTAAATTATTGTGACTCGATCTATGCCAACAATATGAGGGATAATCGCTGAAATTGCAAAAGGTTCAATCTGAAATATTCGAATATTTAGACTAAAATCTGGCATTTTATAGACAAATTAACACATTCATAACACATATAAAAAAAGGCGCATTACGCGCCTTTCTTTTCAACTTTTAAAAGATTAGCCACGGCGAGCTTGTTGCTCTTTTAATAAGTCTTCATAGCTTACAGCCACATCATTTGCTTTAGCAGCAGCCAAGATGTGATCAACAACTTGGTCTTCTAACACAACTGCTTCGATTTGAGCACGTTGTTGTTTGTCATTTTTGAAGTATTCAACAACTTCTGTTGGATCTTCATAAGAAGAAGCCATGTCATTGATATAAGCATCAACGCGTGCTTGGTCAACTTCAAGTTTAGCATCAGCTAATACTTTGCTTACCAATACACCAAGCTTCACTGATTTTTCAGCTTGTTCTTTGAACAATTCATCTGGAAGCATGCTGCTGTCAAATGCGCCTGCACCTTGAGCACCAAACTGTTGAGTGAATTGTTGGATCATTTGTTGACGTTGACGATCAATTTCTTGAGCAACCATTGATGCTGGAACTTCGATTTCGTTCGCAGCTACAAGCGCATCAAACGCAGCTTGTTTAACTTGGTTGCGAAGACCGTTACGAACTTCACGTTCCATGTTTTTACGAACGTCAGCTTTTAACTTGTCTAAGCCTTCTTCTTCAGTTAAACCAAAGATTTTTAAAAATTCAGCATCAATCTCTGGAAGTTTTTGTTTTTCAACAAGTTTCACAGTGATTTTAAACTGAGCTGCTTTACCTGCTAAGTTTTCAGCTTGGTAGTCTTCAGGGAAAGTTACATCAATAACTTTCTCTTCGCCTTTCTTCATGCCAACGATACCGTCTTCAAAGCCAGGAATCATACGACCTGAACCAAGAACAAGTTTAAAGTCTTCAGCTGCACCGCCTTCAAACTTCTCACCATCAACAGTACCTTCGAAATCGAAAGTCACTTGCATGTCTTTTTTCGCCATGCCTTTGGTTTCAGTCCAAGAAGCACGTTGCTTTTGTAAGTTTTCAATCATTAAATCAACGTCTGCATCGTTGATTTCAGATGATTTACGATCAATCTCTAAGTCAGCAAAAGATTTAACTTCTACTTCTGGATACACTTCTACAGTCGCTTCATAAACTAAAGCGTCATCTTTGTTTTCAACTTTTTCAATGTTCGGCATGCCTACAGCATTGATTTTTTCTTGTTGAATTGCTTCGAATACTGTATCGCGAATAAGGTCATTCACAACTTCTTGATAGATGCTCGCACCATATTCACGGCGAACAACATTTAAAGGCACTTTACCTGGACGGAAGCCGTTGATCTTCACAGTTTTGGCAGTGCGTTTTAAGCGAGCTTCAAATTGCTCGTTAACACGGCTCGTCGGTACAGAAACATTTAAACGACGGGCAACGCCCGAAACCGCTTCAGTCGTTACTTGCATGGCTTCCTCGATATATAGTTAGTAGTAACAATTTTTAAAGTGCCACATTATATGACAACTTTGCTGATATACAAAATTCGACAAGCATTCTAGCAGTAAAAGTTGATCTGAACATATCAGCAAGTCATCCACGATTTATTATTTTTCATAGTTTATGAATAAACTCGGTTGTTCTTGGGTAATTTCATGAAGAATTCTATTAGATCAATATGCTTAATTTTCACCCAATCAATTACAACACAATCTTACATTTCGCTACACTATTCTATTTCTTTTTCCAAATTTATATGATCTAAGCATCGTTAAATCCAATCGAGAAAAATTGCATATAAGAATAATAATAATTATTATTTGCATGAATTTTAAGGTTTACACGGATACGATATGTCTTCTTTTATCAGAACACGTAAGAAGTTTGTTTCATCTGCGATTGCATCATCTCTTTCTATGATTGCAACTGCAGCAATCGCGCAAGATAAAGAAAATGTGGTTCAACTCCCAACGATTCATGCAGAAGCAACTGCTGAACAATTAAAAGTTGATGTATCTGCAAACAAGAAATATGTTGCGCCATTAAAAGACACACCAAAGACAGTGTCTGTCTTATCTCAAAAGTTATTGAAAGAAACAAATTCAAATACTTTATTAGAAGCTCTTCGTAATGAGCCTGGTATCACACTAGGTGCTGGTGAAGGCGGCATTCCGTATACAGATATTCCTTATATTCGTGGTTATAACGGACAAAGCGCGATCTATGTAGATGGTGTGCGCAACTCAACAACTCAAACACGTGATATGTTTGCAATTGAACAAGTTGAAGTAACTAAAGGCTCAAGCTCTGCTTTAACTGGCGGAAGTGGTGTTGGTGGCAGTATCAACATGATTCCAAAAGTTGCGCATGAAGGTGATGAATATCAAGGAAGTGTTGCAGGCGGCACAGATAACTATAAGCATATCGTACTTGACGCAAACAAAGACTTTGGTAATGGAATCGCGGGTCGTGTTATTGCGATGGGTCATGAAAATGAGAAACCGGGACAGCACAATGGTGCAGAATACGCTCGTGTTGGTATTGCACCTAGCCTAGCTTTTGGTTTAGGAACTGAAAACCGTGCGACCTTAAGTTACTACTTTATCAAAAGTAATGATGAGCCAGATTCAGGCATTCCATTTAACAACCCTAACAATCCACCTCCAGGCTCGATCAAAGCTGATGGTCGCCCAGCAAATGTAAAACAAGGTTCTTACTATGGCTGGAAGGATCGTGATTTTGATAAGCGTGAAAACCACATTGGCTCATTGAAGCTTGAACATGATTTTAATGATGACTTAACAGTTTCAAACACTGCAACATATAGCTATTCTAAAGCAAGATATATGTATACAAATCCAGATGATTCAAAAAGCAATATCTACAAAGGTAAAGTCTATCGTCGTGCAACACAGACCATTCGTGACACCGATGCATTTACCGATCAACTTTCTTTAGCTGGGAAATTCAAAACTGGAGCAATAGCACATAGCTTCAATGTTGGTGCTGAATATAATCGCGAAGAAACCAATCGCGGTAACTATAATATTAGTTATCCTGGATATACAGGTACAACGACTGCTGGTTTCAATGATAAATGTAATGATAACAATGGCTGGTGCACGGATCTCAATAATCCAAATGCGAATGATCCATGGTTAGGCACACTCACACCAAATACTAAACAGACTACAATGACCAATGAAACAGTATCTGTATATGCATTAGACAGTATTGAATTCAATAAATATTGGTTATTAAATCTTGGCGTACGTTGGGATCAATTTGATACAGAATTAAAATATAACAAAGATGTAACAGCTCGTGGTGTGACAACGCCAGCAGGTACTGTGTATTCAAATGATACAGACTACTTCTCCTATCAAGCAGGTGTAGTATTCCGCCCAACAGAGCATGGTAGTATCTATGCAAGTTTCGCAACTGCTGCCAACCCTGTAGGTATCGATCCTGATCTTGATTCACTTAGTGCTTCAAATAAAGACTTAGAACCAGAAAAAGCTCGTACATTTGAGATCGGAACGAAATGGAGCCTTTGGAACAACCGTGCCAATGCGACAGCTGCAATCTTCCGTACTGAGAAGCAAAATACACGTATTAATATAGATGCGAATACAGTAACTAATGCTGGTGAAAGTAAAGTTGATGGTTTTGAACTTGCTTTGACAGGTCACATTACTGATAAATGGGAAATGGCACTTGGCTATAGCTACTTAGATAGCGAATTAACCAAAGCAGCTTATAACTTAGTTGCTCAAGAAGGTCGCCCTCTTCCATTCGTTGCTAAACAGAGTGCTAACTTGTGGAGTACATACCAAGTACTTCCAAAATTAACACTTGGTGCAGGCGTTCAATATCGCGATCAAGTTTTTGCGAATACCAATCCAAACACAGCCACCACTTCAACGAAAATTTTACCAACGTTTACTATCTACAATGCGATGGCAAAGTATGATGTAAACAAGAATGTAAACTTACAGTTGAATGTAAATAACATTTCAGATAAGCGTTATTTTACAAGTGCTCATGCTTCACACTATGCAAACGAAGGTGATGGCCGCAACGCAGTTCTTGCGATCAACTTTAAGTACTAAATCCCTTAAAAAAATTAGGGTATCTACTTAAACTCATCTAAAATAGCCTCTCTATGAGGCTATTTTTTATAATAATCAATTGAAAGGGATATGCTCAGTGATCCATCACATTCCGAATGTTTTGACAAAAGAACAAGTCGCCGAATTCCGTAAATTAATGGAAGCAGCAGATTGGGTCGGTGGAAAAATTACAGCAGGCACACTCTCAGCATCCGTAAAACGTAATCAACAACTTTCAGAGAGTGACCCTTTAACCCACCAACTTAGTGCACTTGTGATGGATGCAATTTGGAAAAATCCAACTTTCCAAGCAGCTGCACTCCCCAAGCAAATGATTCCACCTTTGTTTAATCGCTACGATGAACACGAAAGTTTTGGTTTTCATGTCGATAATTCAATTCGTTTAGTGAGAGGGACTCATCAACAACTTCGTACAGATTTATCGTGTACTTTATTTTTGAGTGAACCTGAAGAATATGATGGTGGTGATCTCGTTATTGAAGATACTTATGGCTACCATGAAGTGAAATTACCAGCAGGTGATGTCGTACTCTACCCTTCAACAAGCTTGCATGAAGTCAGTAGTATTACGCGTGGTACCCGATTTGCTTCATTTTTTTGGGTACAGAGTTTGATTAGAGATGATCAAAAGCGTCATATGCTCTTTAATTTGGATGAAAGTATTCGTCAACTTCGCATAGATCATGGTGATGCATATCCAGAAGTAATGAAACTCACCAATATTTATCACAATCTCATTCGTATGTGGTCAGAACTCTGACCACTTCATTTTTCGCCATGCTGAATAAATTCTATAATTTTTATTAAAAAATAGACTTATTTAGAAAAAATATCCCTCTCAACTATCAATTCTTGCAAAAAACAGGAAAACATTTTCCACAATTAAGAGCTAGAATGCTGTTATAGACCTTTGCAGCCAGCTTATTTTCACCTAGACTGATTTTTATTAGATGATTAATATAGCTGCAAAACCGAATCATAATTTTGAATGGTTGATGATGAAAACAAATTACGGCTTTACCCATCCGTCGAATATAAACCATCTTGCTGCTCTCCTGATGCTGCGCCTCGCGCGCGTATAAATTTTATTGCCTAAGTTTGAAGGCATTCGATCCAAATATTCTCTTTTAATTTATTCGTATAGACACCATATATATTTATAGTACGTTGCATTTATAAAAATCCGCGACCCCTGCTATGACAAGGAGTTACCTCATGATGTTGGCTGACCCAAGCAAAAAATACCGCCGTATGTATCAACGAGTGGATTTACCAGATCGTCAATGGCCGAATAACGAAATCAACCAAGCACCGATTTGGATGAGTACCGACCTTCGTGATGGTAACCAAGCGATTTTTGAACCAATGAATATGGATCAAAAATTAAAGATGTTCAAAATGTTAGTCAAAATCGGCTTTAAACATATTGAAATTGGTTTCCCTTCTGCGTCTCAAATTGATTTCGATTTTACCCGTATGTTAATCGAAGAAAATTTAATTCCTGATGATGTTTATATCGAAGTCTTGGTTCAAGCTCGTGATCATTTGATTGAGCGTACTTTCGAGTCATTGATTGGTGCTAAACGTGCAATTGTACATATCTATAACTCGAACTCTCCGACTTTCCGTCAAAAAGTTTTGAATGTAGACGTAAATGGTGCTAAACAACTTGCGATTAATGCTGCGAATAAAGTGAAAGAATATGCAGCACAATATCCTGAAACAGAATGGATTTTCCAATATAGCCCTGAATGTTTCTCAGCAACAGAATTAGAAGTTGCCAAGGATGTTTGTGATGCGGTTACTGAAATTTGGGAAGCATCTCCAACCAATAAAGTGATTTTGAACTTACCTGCAACAGTTGAAGTTTCAACACCAAATGTTTATGCAGATCAAATTGAGTGGATGCACCGTAACTTGCAACGTCGTGATGGCGTAATTATCTCAGTTCACTGTCACAATGACCGTGGTTGTGGTATTGCTGCATCTGAATTAGCCATTATGGCAGGTGCTGACCGTGTTGAGGGTTGTGTGTTTGGAAATGGCGAACGTACGGGTAATGTCGATGTTGCAGCAATTGCCTTGAACATGTATACCCAAGGTGTTGCACCAAATTTAGATTTCTCGAACATCAACGAAATCATTGCAACTGTTGAAGAATGCACGGGCTTACCTGTTCACCCTCGTCATCCATATGCAGGTGATTTAGTCTTCACAGCTTTCTCTGGTTCTCACCAAGATGCGATCAAAAAAGGCTTTGAGTTCCAGAAAAACGAAGAAATTTGGGATATGCCTTATTTACCAATCGATCCTAAAGATTTAGGTCGTGACTATGACGCTGTTATTCGTGTAAATAGTCAATCAGGTAAAGGTGGTATCGCATATTTATTAGAATCAAACTATAACGTTGCATTGCCACGTCGTGTTCAGATTGAATTTAGTCAAATTGTTCAACAACATACTGATGAGAATGGTACTGAAATCAGTGCACACGAGATCTGGACATTGTTTGAGAAAACTTATGTCGATATCAAAAACCATCACTACCAAACTAAACATTATCAATTATCAGACATCAATGGCACACAAATCATTGAATTAGATATTGAAATTGAAGGTGAAATTCAACGCCTACGTGGTGAAGGTAACGGCCCAATCTCAGCAATGTTAAATGCTTTACAGTTACCGATTGACGTTGTGAACTATGAAGAACGTAGTATTAGTTCAGGAGCAAATGCCAAAGCCCTTGCATTGATTGAACTTCAAGTCAAAGGTACAGGTAAGAGTGCATTTGGTGCAGGTGTACACGACAACATCGTAACCTCTTCAATCGATGCGATTATTGCATGTACAAACCGTTTGATCGAACAAGGTGTATTAACAACTGATCAAGTGGTTGCTGCCGCAGTCTAAGCTTATGTTGTAATAACAGAAAAAATGGCTTTTGAAAGGATACCTGAATTGGTATCCTTTTCATTATTGATAAAAGATTTATACAGGCGAATTATTCCAGTGTCTTTTCCATCGGATTCAGTGGGTTTAGTCACACCACAAAAGTTTCAGTTCGAACAACCTCTTGAACTTGAATGCGGGCGTATTCTGCCCCGTTTTGATTTAATGGTTGAAACCTATGGAACACTCAATGCAGATAAATCGAATGCCATTTTAATTTGTCATGCATTGTCAGGTCATCATCATGCCGCAGGCTATCATCATGAGGATGATAAAAAGGCTGGCTGGTGGGACAGTTGTATTGGACCTGGAAAAGCGATTGATACAAATCATTTTTTTGTCGTTTCTTTAAATAATATCGGTGGCTGTAATGGTTCTACAGGACCAACTTCACCAAATCCAGAAAATGAAAACCGTCCTTATGGTCCTGATTTTCCACTAGTTACAGTTCGTGACTGGGTAAAAACTCAAGCCATGCTATCTGATCGTCTTGGTATTGATATTTGGTATGCGGTGATTGGTGGCTCCTTAGGTGGAATGCAAGCATTACAATGGTCATTGGATTATCCTGACCGCTTACAAAAGTGTGCCATCATTGCCAGTGCACCTAAACTTTCTGCACAAAATATTGCCTTTAATGAAGTTGCTCGCCAATCAATTCTATCCGACCCTGACTTCCATCACGGTCGTTATCTTGAACATGACAGTTATCCAAAACGCGGTTTGATTTTGGCTCGTATGGTTGGTCATATTACTTATTTGTCTGAAGAAGCGATGAAACAGAAATTTGGTCGTGATCTCAAATCAGGCAAATTTATGTACGGCTTTGATGTCGAATTTCAAGTTGAAAGTTATTTACGCTATCAAGGCGAACAATTTAGTCGCAATTTTGATGCAAATACTTACTTGATTATGACCAAAGCCTTGGATTATTTTGATCCATCTCGTGAGTATGAACATTCATTGACTAAAGCAATGAGCAAGCCTAAATGCAAATTTTTGGTGATTTCATTTACTACAGATTGGCGTTTTAGCCCGAGTCGCTCACAAGAATTGGTTGATGCTTTGATTGATAATCATAAACCTGTTAGCTATTTAGATATCGATGCTGAACAAGGGCATGACTCGTTCCTATTCCCAATTCCGCTTTATGTCAAAACACTTCGAGCATTTTTAGGTGGAGAACAACAGTTGCAATCGACACCGCAGGAGCTTCACTAATGCGTATAGATCAACGACTCGCTGAAAAATGGATTAGCCCTAATTCTAGCGTACTAGACTTGGGTTGTGGTGATGGCGAACTGTTGGCTCATATGAGCAAACAGCACAATATTCGTGCTTATGGCTTAGAAATTGATCAAGAAAAGATTGCAATTGCCATCAGTCGAGGGTTAAATATTATCCAACAGGATTTAAACTTGGGTTTAAGCCGTTTTGCCAACCAGTCGTTTGACTCTGTGGTTATGGCACAAGCTTTGCAAGCTGTAGATGCGCCCGATGTATTACTTCGTGATATGGTGCGTGTCGGAAAACAGGCAATTATTACTTTTCCAAACTTTGCGTATTGGAAGACTCGTTCTTTTCTTGCTTTGAAAGGAAAAATGCCTGTTTCTGAAGCTTTACCCTATATGTGGTATAACACCCCAAATATTCATTTATGTACTTTCCGTGATTTCGAAGCCTTATGTGCAGAAAACGGAATTAAAATTATTAATCGACTTGCCGTTAATGGTGACCAACAAGGTAGTGTGCTGAGTAAGCATATGCCGAACCTATTTGGTGAAGTCGCAATTTATCGAGTGAGCGCTCTATGAAAAAGACATTAATCAGCACGTTTTTATTTGGCATAGTCAGCTTTCAAGCGCATGCAGACTATGTTGCTCAACCACAGTCAGTAGCAACACAAGCAGCTAGATACTCTGTGATGAGTATTGGTGAGTTACAAAGCGCTGCAAAAGCTGGTCAAGCTGGTGCGCAGTTTTATCTAGCTACACGCTATCAATATGGTAAAGATGTCGCTAAAGACGAGAAACAAGCTTTTGCATTGTTTAAGGCTGCTGCCGATCAAGGTATCTCTGCGGCTCAACTGAATGTTGGTCGTATGTATGCAGATGGCATTGGCACAAAGAAAGATGAAGTATTGGCTCGCAAATATTTCGAAAAAGCAGCAAGTAACGGCGACAATCGTGCAAGCTTCAATCTTGCCATGATGGAAGAGCAAAAGAAAAACTACGTAGGTGCGTATCAGTGGTATGAGCTTTCAACACGTGATGGCATGCTCGATACTAAAGTGATTAGTCTTTCTGAAGGTAAGAAAACAGCTTTGGCTGCAAACTTAACTCAAGAGCAAATCCGTACCGCACGAGACCGTGCTGATAAATGGATTCAAGCGCAGTAAACTAGTTTAGATCACCTGATTTATTTAAAAAAACCGACTGTTGAGAGTCGGTTTTTTTATTCAAAGATAATGCACGCTTTTGGTAATATGATGGACTACACTTACTTAGATAAACTGATTAATGATTGTGAAATAGCAAAGAAATCAGAACCAATCAAAACCTATATTTATTCAAGTAATGAAAATTTAGAAAAGTTCTTTATGCTCTACGGCAATGAGCTGAAACAAGATAGTTGTGCAATTTACATCATCAAAGAAATCAATGGTAATTCGAAAGAAACCCGATCAAGATTCATACAATATAAAAATAATGAAGATGTCGCTTGTCCAAAACTAAATCCAAACGCTTCTGATGTATTGTATGTTGGCTCCTCTTCTACGAATGTAATAAATCGCTTAAAACAGCATATTTTAGGTACCCATACAAAAACCTACGCTCTCAGATTGCAACACTGGTTTCAAGGTCAATATGAAATTGAAATTAGAACTTATCAAGTTCCACCTAGCATATTGCAGTTAATCGAAGATAATTTATCTCATAGCTTACAGCCAGCATTTGGAAAAAAAGGAGGAAATAGCAAATAGTTAATAGATGACAAAGGCAAATTCAGAAAATTGTATTTCTAGCTATCTCAAAGTATGGCTACGTAGCTCTACCCTATTCTAAAAAAAAACTCTAAAATTCCACTCAATCTGAGCTAATCTAAAATAAATATGTCTACTCCATCATGGCTTAATCAAGGCAGCCTTGTGCTTGCAAGCAATAACAAAGGTAAAATTGCTGAATTTGATCATCTATTTCAACAACTCAATCTACCCGTCGAAATCATTCCCCAAGGAAAACTCAACATTGAAGATGCGATTGAAGATGGTTTAAGCTTTGTTGAAAATGCAATTATTAAAGCTCGCCATGCATCTAAACTTTCAGGCAAACCTGCTATTGCAGATGACTCGGGTTTATGTGTGCCAATCTTAGGGGGAGCACCTGGCATTTACTCCGCACGTTATGCAGGCGAACATGGCAATGACGCTGCCAATAACCAGAAGCTTTTGGCTGACCTTGTACCATTCCGCAAAGAGGGTGAAGCGATTGAGGGTATGTTTGTTTGCGTATTAGCACTGGTCACCCTTGCCGAAGACCCTCTACCACAAATCTTTCAAGGTATTTGGAAAGGTGAAATTTTAGAAACTGCTCGCGGAGAAAATGGATTTGGTTATGATCCCCTCTTTTGGGTAGCTGAACGAAACTGTTCAAGTGCTGAACTCAGCAAAGAAGAAAAAAGTAAAATTAGTCATCGTGGTAAAGCGATGCAGCTCTTCAAAGCTAGCTTAATATAAATCGAACTGCGTGCTCTAGTTAATAAAAACTAGAGCACTTTTAAATAAAATAAAAATCAAACACGCTGAATTTAGAATAACAAAAACCTTGTATTAAACCTTGATTACAAACCAAAAAGTAAAATTATCTATTCAACTATTTAAAGCTATTTATCCCTCTGTCGCAAAATTGCAATATAAGTGTCACATATTTGTCATGCCAAGCTGTTGAGATATATACAAAGTTTGTATAGGAATAAAATTATGGCTGGTTTATCAATTTGGCACGTACTCATTTTCGCAATCGTAGTTATTTTACTTTTCGGTACATCAAAGCTTAAAAACTTAGGTAAAGATGTCGGTGGTGCAGTTAAAGATTTCAAAAAATCAATGAAAGATGACGAAGCGGCAGCATCTCTAAATGAACCCCGTACGATTGATGCACAAGTAAAAAATACTGAAAGCTCAATCAAAAGTTAAGCGAGCAACAATATGTTAGATGTTGGAATGTCCGAACTTTTGGTGTTCGGCATTATTGCTTTACTTGTGCTTGGACCAGATAAATTACCTCAAGCAGCTCGCTTTGTCGGGAAATGGTATGGCAAAGTGAAGCGCCTTGTCAGTAATGTGCAAAACGATATTGATCGTGAATTACGCCTATCTGAATTACGCGAGCAGATGCAGCAAGAAATACAACGTATTGCTGAACTAGAACAAAAAATGCAAGCTCAAATGTCTGAGCTCGAACAACAAAAACGAGAAATGTTTGTTCAACCAAGCAAACAAGAACAAACAACAGATAACATTAGTTATCCTACTTATCACTATGTGAAAGAGCATTCTTCATTTGTATATGTGGAAAAAAATATTCAAAAGGCTCAGACCACTATTTTTCCTGCACCAGATCATCAACCTGAATTTAAGGTGGCCGTATGAGTACATCCTCTCATTCTCAGTTACCTGCTCAATTGATTGAAGAATCAAAGCAAAAGATTGAACTTGAAGAAATGCCGATTACCAAGCATTTAATGATCTTGCGTCAGCATTTATTCAAGATCGTTGGAATTTTATTACTCTTATTCTTTTGTTTATTACCATTTGCAAATCGTACCTATCAGTTACTTTCTGAACCTTTGCGAGCTCAGCTTCCTGTTAGCTCATCAATGATCGCAACAGATGTGACTGCAACATTTATGGCACCCTTTAAGCTGAACTTTTTTGTTGCACTGATGTTAGCAATGCCTTTTATAATTTATCAGATTTGGGCATTTGCTAAACCTGCATTATATGAACGCGAAAAGACACTTGCTCTTCCGTTATTACTAAGCAGTATTTTTCTATTTTACGCAGGAATTGCCTTTGCATATTTTGTTGCATTACCTTCGATTTTACATTTTTTCATCAGTGTTTCACCTGAAACTGTAGCGCCAATGACAGATATCAATAGCTATCTAGCGTTCTGTTTAAAACTATTTCTCGTATTTGGTTTAACCTTTGAGATTCCAGTGATTACACTACTTTTGATTCTGATTGGAGTCGTGAGTACACAAAGTCTGATTGAGAAACGAAGATTTATCATTGTTGGCTGTTTTTTCGTAGCAATGTTTGTTACACCGCCTGATGCTATTTCTATGATCATGTTAGCCGTTCCGATGTGGTTATTGTTTGAGATTGGATTATTTTTTGGCAAGATTATCGAAAAAAGAAAAACAGCTTGATTACTTAGTTCTTATTACTAAAAACAGGCTTCTCGCCTGTTTTTTTTAATTTTATTACTTTAATTTTTAATTGATTTTTCACAAAGCTGTCACACAAGTGTCAAGGCTTCGTCACATTTAAACATTAAGTTTATTGGGGGAAAACTTTTAGAACAACTGTTATATTTTTTAGGAAAAATTCCATGACCGAGCTATCGCCATATCATGAAGATCAAGAGTTGGATAACAACACATCGGATAATATTCATTTCCGTGACATTTTAGAACAGCACATTAGCCGCCGTAGTCTCATCACTAAAACTGCGAGTGGTGCTGTTGCATTAACTTTAGCATCGACATTAACTGGCTGTAACGACGACGATAATAACTCGAGCAATAATGGTGGAACACCGCCAACACCTGTTGATCCAAATAAAAAACCAGAAAAATTAAACTTCTCTCCTGTTGCTAAAAATCTAAATGACATCGTAACAGTGCCTGAAGGTTATGAAGCAACTGTACTTTATGCTTTAGGGGATTCAATCAATCCTGCTTACGGTGCGTGGGATGATAACAATATTCCTTCAGGTTTAAGTTTTGAATATCGTTCTGGTGATTGCCATGATGGTATGACATTCTTTGGTTTAAATAGCTCAACTCAACGTTACGATGCCAATGTATCTGAACGTGGTTTATTAGTTATGAACCATGAATATATCAATCCAACCTTCCTTCATCCTAAGGGACCAACGAAAGTTGATGGTCGTCGACCTGAAGATGAAGTCATTCGTGAAGTGAATGCTCACGGTGTTTCGGTAATCGAAATCAAAAAAGACAAAACTTCGCAAAAAGTAGAAGTGGTTAAAAACTCAGTTTTTAACCGTCGTATTACAGGTTCTACAGTGATGGATTTTGCTGGTGCTGCTGCAGGTTCAACCCTTCTAGCTACTGCCTACTCTCCAGCAGCTCGTCAAACTCGTGGTACACATAATAACTGCGGTAATGGTTATACACCTTGGGGAACTTACCTGACGACTGAAGAAAACTTTATTGGTTACTTTGCTCGTAGTGCGACAGATGACACCTTGCGTCGTCCAGAAGAAATCATTGCACTTAAACGCTATGGTTTAAAAGCAGGTTCAAGCTCTCGTTATGGCTGGGAAACAGTAAAAGCTGGTGTACTTTCACAAGATCTTTATAATCGCTGGAATGCGGATGTAAAAGCTACTACAGCAGCTGAAGATTATCGTAATGCACCAAATACATTTGGTTGGATGGTAGAAATTGATCCATTCGATGGTCGTCAAAATCCGGTTAAACGTACGTCTTTAGGTCGTTTTGCTCATGAGGATTGCCGTACTAGCCGTGTAATTGCAGGAGAAAATCTTGCTTTTTATATGGGTGATGACTCTCGTGGAGAATATATCTACAAGTTTGTATCTGATGCAAAATGGGATCCAAAAGATATCAATGGTGGCTATGCTGCTGGTGATAAATACATGAATGCAGGTAAACTTTATGTTGCCAAATTCAATAATGACGGTACGGGTCAATGGATTGAGTTAGCCTTTGGTAAAAATGGTTTGAACCAAAGCAATTCAGTCTATCCATTTAGCTCACAAGCTGATGTTGTCACTTTTGCTCGTTTAGCAGCTGATGCAGTTGGCGCAACAAAAATGGATCGTCCAGAGTGGTGTGCGGTTAACCCAGAAAATGGTGAAGTCTACGTTACATTAACCAACAACTCGAACCGCGGTACTAGCTATCCAACTGATGCAGCAAATCCACGTAATTATGAAGACAAATATGCTGGTACAAAAACCAATAAAGGTAATGTAAACGGTCATATTATTCGCTTGCGTGAAACAGCTGATAAAACAACTGCTGAAAGCTTCAACTGGGATATCTATCTATTTGGTGCTGAGGCATCTGGAGCTGCAAACATCAACCTTTCAGGTTTGACAGATAATAATGATCTTTCAAGCCCTGATGGTATGTGGTTTGACCCACGTGGTGTACTTTGGATTCAAACAGATGACGGCGCGTATACTGATGTAACGAACTGTATGATGCTTGCTGCACTTCCAGGTCAAGTTGGAGATGGAGCAAAAGCAACGACTTCAAATGGTACTGAAACCTTAGTTGGTAAGAAAGTAACAGATGAAACTTTGCGTCGCTTCCTTGTAGGACCTAAAGAGTGTGAAATTACAGGTGTAACAATAACACCAGATTACAAAGCAATCTTTATTAATGTTCAGCATCCAGGTGAAGACTCTGCAGACTATGCATCTCCTTCAAGTAACTGGCCAGCAACTCAAACGAACCCAAGCAACAAAACTGCACGTCCACGTTCAGCGACTGTTGTGATCACTCGTAAAGATGGTGGTGTGATTGCAGGCTAAACCCTAAAATTACCCCAAAAGAGCCTATCTACAACGATAGGCTCTTTTTTTATTTTACTAATGGAATAGTTAATTCGATGAATTTTCCTTGCTGTTCACCTTGTTGTGTTTTTTCAATCCATTGCCATTGATCAGTCGTCATTCTTAAAAAATTGGAACATCGTGTGCCATATATCGGACTTTGAATAAAAGTCGAAGAAAGTAACTCTTCCATTTCTTTACTAATCCCCGTGTCGGGTAATAGATCTGGAATAATTTTCCGCTCATCTTCCAAAATATCCCATGCAGCATAATTTAGATCATGTTCGGGAATTTGAGTCTGCTGTAACATCGGCAAGAACTCTTGGGTAAACCGCTTACGCAGATGCTTCGTTTTCTCCCAGTCCTCTGACATTAGACCGTTTGAAACGACATATACACCATTTGCCAAAACCTGAGGTGCTTCTCCCCGATTACTCATGTAAACAGCTTGTTCTCGATCCCCTACAAATAGGTTAAATCCTGCATAATCCTGTTGTTTGCCTTCCAATTGTTGAGCAAAACGTATAGGTGCTAAATCACTTTCTAAAAAATCTTGAATGAGTTTGCCACGTGAAGTTTCGTAATGATTTTGATCTCGTCCATTACGAAAATTAGTCACAATCGCCCAGCGACCTGAAGCTGTGACCCCCATCCATGTTCCGCCCGATTGCAAATCTTTGCCTGCAATGATCGAACTATGCTCCCATGAATGCAGCATTGCGCTCGGTCGATGGTAAAATTCATCACGATTTGAAAGTAAACAAAGTGGCATATCTTCAAGCACATGCCATGCAAAAGCAACAATACACATTATTTTGTTCTCACATCTTTACACATTGAATGTACAACATTTTTCAGATCATTCCGCTACAATCTGCTCAAAACTTAATTTCAAATTCAAAATTGAGGAACAGCAATGCTGACCTATCCAAATATAGATCCAGTTGCATTGAGTTTAGGACCTGTCAAAGTACATTGGTATGGACTTATGTACCTATTGGCATTTCTTTTTGCATGGGGACTCGCCTCCTATCGTGCCAAACAACGTGATGGCTGGACAGGAGATATGATTTCCGATCTTGTGTTCTACGGTGCATTAGGTGTAGTGCTCGGCGGACGCGTCGGTTACGTCTTATTTTATGAGTTTGGGAAATTTCTGGAAAATCCACTTTGGTTATTCCAAGTGTGGACAGGCGGTATGAGTTTCCATGGTGGT
>Ga0209426_1001071_pt1 | contig 19952 bp, 32 predicted proteins | sample Deesub1362B_J571_FD_187697 | JGI IMG/M metagenome (GOLD analysis project Ga0209426, IMG submission 187697) | Deep oceanic, basalt-hosted subsurface ecosystem from Juan de Fuca Ridge flank, Pacific Ocean, CORK Borehole 1362B_J2.571 (SPAdes)... ...
GCCCAGCCTGAATCCCGTCGAATCCACAATCAGCATTTTTCCTTTCACTCTGCTGTTCACCCACACCCCTCTCAATCTCCTGTGTATCGTTGAGTGATCCGGCGTGGGAAAGCCACGCACGAGCTTTCGGAAGCCCCTGCACAGCCCCTCTATGATCCTGTAATTGCGGATAAATGCATAAAAATAACCCAGCAATGTGAACAGTGAGTCCCCGTAGGTGTACGGTCTGCCCCGCTTTCCCTCGTTCATATCTTCAATCTCTCTGCCCATATCCTTCAAAAACTCCAGGTCCAGAAGTATCTCACCCCGCTTCACCAACCTCTCGTTGTACCCGCTCCAGTCCAACATGGGAACCTTATCTTCCAGTCATATTTCATGTTTTCGCTCACCCCTTTTGTGCGACAAAGCATCCCGTCTCACAAAACTTAAATACTGCCACCCGATACGCCACATCAAGGGATGGAAATGATCAAGCCCCTGCAGATACTCCATGCGAGTCTGAATAAGCCGGTCCTTGTGGCCGTGAAAGGCGGAAGGGAGTACCGCGGCGTGCTGGACGGCTACGACCAGCACATGAACGTGGTGCTCAAAAACGTGGAAGAGATCATAAACAAGGAGTCAAGAGGAGTGCTTAATGTGGCCATAGTCCGTGGCGACAACGTCATATACATATCGCCACCCTGAGGTGATGGACCATGTCAAGCGGAACCCCTTCAATGGGAAAGAGAGGCAAGGGAAAGACGCACATACGGTGCAGGCGATGCGGTAGGAACTCCTATCACGTGAGGAAGAAGAGGTGTGCTCACTGTGGGTACCCCGCGCCCCGGTGGCGAAGGTTTGCCTGGGCCAAGAAGAGGTGAGGCCTGCGGAGTTGCGGGTTTTTCCGTTGGGGGCGAGGTGTCACCCCTCCTGTATTACGCCCTCCGCGCCATACAGCACAGGGGTCAGGAGAGCGCGGGAATAGCGGTCTTTGACGGAAACAGGGCACGCATACACAGGGGGATGGGACTCGTCCACGAGATATTCAGCCCAGCCACGCTGAAGGGACTTCAGGGCTCTTCGGGCATCGCGCATGTCAGATACTCCACGACGGGGCTGTCAAAGATTGAATACGCACAGCCGATAGTGCTCCACACGCTCTATGGAGACCTCGCGGTGAGCCACAACGGGGAGATTGTGAACGCCGCGGAACTTCGGGAGGAACTCCAGTTGAAGGGGCTGGCGTTCTCCACGGATCTGGACTCCGAGGTCATAGTGCGCCTCATCGCATACGAGCTGTCAAGGCACCGCAACGTGGTGGAGGCGCTGAAAGCCGCCATGAGGAGGCTCAGGGGCTCATATGCGCTGGCCGTGCTCTTCGGCGACCGCGTGTTCTGCATACGGGACCCGCTGGGGATAAAACCCCTCGCTCTGGGAAGGGTGGAAGGCGGATGGGGCTTCGCATCGGAGAGCGTCTCGTTTGACATAACCTCCGGAGAGTTTGTTCGCGACGTCATGCCCGGTGAGATAGTGGAGGTGACGCCGGAGGAGGCTATAACCCACCACGTGGGCGGTGAGGATGTCCCGGCGCACTGCATGTTTGAGTACGTATACTTCGCGAGGGCGGACAGCGTGATAGATGGGAGATGTGTATACGACGTGCGCAGGAACATAGGCCGAATACTGGCGAGGGAGGCGCCCGTGGAGGCCGATGTGGTCATACCGGTTCCCGACTCCGGGAGAGCGCACGCCCTCGGGTACTCAACGGAATCGGGAATCCCTCTGGCGGAGGGTATAATGAAGAACAGGTATGTGGAGAGGACTTTCATACTACCCGAGCAGGGCGAGAGGGTGGAGAGCATCCGCATAAAACTGAACCCCGTGAGAAGCGTCATAGACGGTAAGAGGGTCATCCTCGTGGACGACAGCATAGTGAGGGGCAACACCATGAGGAAGATAGTGAGGATGCTCAAGAGGGCAGGGGCGAAGGAGGTTCACGTGAGGATAGGGTGTCCCCCCATCATAGCCCCGTGCTATCTCGGCATAGATATGAAGACCAGAGACCAGTTCATCGCCTCCGGGCGCACCGTTGATGAGATAGGCAGGGCGATAGAGGCGGACTCCCTTGCATACATAAGCATAGACGGGCTGGTGAGGGCTATAGGGATGCCGGCGGAGCATCTCTGCCTCGGCTGCCTCACAGGGGTGTACCCCGTGAAGATACGGGGCGAGAAGTACAGATATCAACTCACCCTGGACTCCTACCAAACCTCCTCTCAAGTTCCTCCCTGAGCTTTTTCCCCACGGGCTCGCCCCCGAAGAGGTCCACGCGGGCCGCTATGGCTATTTTCGCAGCGAGGGCGCGGGCCACCTTGCCCCTCTCGCGCGGCGTCGCCGACTGCACGAGGGGGTGCAGATATATCACGCCGTGCTTTGGCGGCGGCCTTCCCGTCCTGAGATGCCTGAAGAGGGCTTTCTCGGCCCCGAGAAGCTGAACTGTGCTGGCGGGCATGGTTGCCAGGCGCCGAAGCCCCCCGCTCAGTGCGAGAAGACGCGCGCCCAGCATGGGTCCGGCCACCTCCGAGAGGCTGGGCATGGCGTTTCTCATTCTCCTCTCCACGTAGGATGCAAGGTGCGCCCTCTCCTCTATGAGTGCTAGGGCGGTCTTGGCCAGATGGGAGAGCGCTTCCAGATCCTCGGGCGGGAGGGCAACGCCTATGCTGTCTTCCTCGCGTCTCGCTGGGTCAGCGGCTATATGGCTTATGTATTCCTCCATGTCAGCAGCATCGTAGAGCTCCGGATGGTACAAACCGTACCAGTTTCTCAGGCGGGCGTAGAGGACGTTGATTGCATCGTCGAGTTCGTCTATTGCATTCACCGCGTTTATTATGCTCTCCTCCAGTCCTACCCCTTGCGATATCCTTTTCCTCCCCAGTTCAAAGAGGATATCCCTGAGAAGCGAGGAGGGATATCCGTAATCCTCCCCCTCCACGGGCAGATGCTCAAAAACGACCTCCACGTCGTCGCCCACAAACCCCCTGAGAGGTGATGGGTCTCCATTAACCACCGACTCCAGCAACTCCACGCGTTTCTCGGGCGACGCGTCCACGGGTATGAACACATCGCCCTCAAACACCCCGAACCACTTTACCCTTACCCTTCTCATTGAAGTACACCTCAACCCACACGAAGTCCCTGTCCATGTCGTGGCACTTCAGGGATATCACGCCCTCCTCCTCCAGATACTGAAGCGCCCTGAAGACATCATCCACGCCCATATCTCCAAGGTCCGCCTGTATTTTCCTGGCCAGTTCTATCATCCCCTCCTTCTCAACCATCTCCATCCTTTTGACCATCGCGCGACAGCGCCCCATCAGCGCGATCTCCGCCTTTATAACCCGGCCCACCCGGAGGTGGTCCTGAGTGTAGTAAGTCATTATACCCGTGTTGAGGAAGTTTCCATAGTATGCACCGCAGCGCGGACAGACGAAAACCGGCGAGGAGGGGTCGGACTCGGCCGGAACCATGGGCGCTCCGCACATCCTGCAAATCACCTGGACGCCGTCCGGATGTGCCCTGAGGTCCGCACCGCAGTTGGGACAGAAGTTCATGCGGTCATCAACGGTTTCGCCACATCTCGGACATCTGTCGGGCGCCATCGCAGTACTAATGGGCGGCTGGGATTTAACCCTTTTGGACAGCCCTCTTCCACAGAGGCGGGTACGCCCCCGGCTCCATGGTGACCCTCTCCATGCTGCAGACCGCGCCGGAGGTGGCCCTGAGTATCTCCTCCGTGGATAGCATGGCCCTCCCGAGTCCAACGAGTTCGCCGGACAGCGTGAAGACAGCCACAAGAGTCCCCTTCTCTATGCCCTCCGTCAGCCGGGCCACGCCCGTGGCGTAGACGGGCGCTCCATGGGCTATGGCGTCCACCGCGGAGTCCTTGACGTATATCCTGGGAAAGGAGCTGAACATGAACTCCGGTGGGTATATACAGCGCCTGATCTCCTCCTCGTCCCCGTCCTCAACCCAGAATACATATGCGTCCAGTAGGTCCTGAAGCGTGCACGCGTGCTCCTCGCTGAAAACGCCCGTGGCCGTCCTTCTCAAATCCGACATGTGCGCGCCGACGCACAGCGCCTCCCCTATGTCAACGCACAGCGTCCTTATGTATGTGCCGGATTCCACCCTCACCCTGAAGAGCACGTCACGCCCCTCAATTTCCAGTATCTCAATCTCGTAAACGCGCCGTTTTCTGAGGCGCCTGGCTACGGCGCTCCTCACGGGGGGAACCTGATATATCAGCCCCACGAACTCACCCATGACGCTCCTTATCCGCTCCTCATCCACATCTCCATGGAGTCGCATCACGGCCACATACTCCTTCGGCTCCCTGTGAACGTAGTTGATTATCTTCGTGGCCCTGTTTACGCCCACGGGGAGAACACCCGTGACGCGGGGATCCAGTGTGCCCGCATGCCCCGTTCTCTTCGCGTGGAGTATCTCCCGAACCCATGCGCTGACCTGGTGACTAGTGGGGCCCATGGGCTTGTCAACGACGACCACACCGAAGTCCAGCAGTTCCTCAACGCTTCTCCTATATGGAGGTCTGCCGAAGACCGGCTCGGCGTCCGGGTCCTTTATGAACACCCGTCTATCGCTCAAGTCCTGCCCCCCTCGCGATCTCCGCAACCACATCCTCTGGCCTCATATCCGACGTGTCCAGCACGAGGTCATAGATGCTCGTGTCTCCGAAATCTATGCCGTATATCTCCAGATACCTCCTCCGCTCGCTCTCCTCTCTGTATTTCACGCGCTCCACGACCTCCTCAAGCGAGCCGCCGTCGCGCCCCATGAGCCGTATCGCGCGGATCTCCAGTGGGGCGGTTAGAAAGACCTTGAAGGCGGGTATGCCGTGCAGGTGTGCGATCCATCCCCCCAGACGCGAATCGAGGACTACGTTCTCCCTTCTTCTCAGTTCCTCTGCGAGGCGCTCATCCAGTTCCCTGTCCACCTCGTGGTGCTCCTCCGCGTATCTGCTGAACTCCTCCAGCGTCATGCCGCGCTCCTCGGCCATGCGCCTGAATATACTTCCCCCCACGATGAGGGGATAGCCGAGGCGCGACGCGAGCATGGAGGCGACTGTGGTCTTTCCGCTTCCCGGTGGCCCGCTCACAGTTATCCTCACGCTTCGTCCTCCTCGAGAAGTTTTCTGAAGTACATCCACTTCAATCCGCTCTGAACGAGGATCATCACGGGTATGGAAACCATGGAGTATATGACAACCCACATGGGGAATATGAGGAACATATCACGCATGTCCACCACGGCGCCCCATGGCAGGCGTGCGGTGGGGTCAGGTGCATTACTTATGAACATCCAGAGCCAGGTGAAAACCGCTATGACTATCAGAAACGTGGCCACCATCGGTCGCATCATCCTGTTCTGGTGCTCCATCTGCTCCGGGGCCAGTTCCCTCTGCATCTTTATTACCTTCTCCATCTTCTTCTCATCTCCGCTGAGGCGCGCCTCCCGCAGTAGTGTTCCGAGGTGCCTGAACTTGTGCTGCATCTCCGCCATTTCCAGCCAGTCGGTGAGGAAATGCCTCACCACCACGTTGACCAGCGTCATGAAAAGGCCCGCCAGCATGATGGTCAGGAGAGGGTATCTGTAATCAAAGCCTATGATTGGAAAGAGCACGGCGTGCATAGCTGCGCCCAGCGCGGTGCGGAGTTCAGGGAATATCATTATGGACAGCATCATGATGAGGAAGAGCAGCATATAGTTTGGACCGCGTACGGGCGGTGCAGCAGCACCTCCCTGCGCCCCCACCCCCTGCTCAGACGTGTCCTCTCCGTTCATCCCCTCATCGCCTCCACGACAGCGCTCACCGCGCGTTCAACGCCGTTCTGTGGATTTCGAACGATGCACACCGATGCGCGCGTGAGTATGGAAGACGCTATGGCCGCCATCCGCGTGAGTTCAAGGTGCTCCTTTATGGTTTCCACGGTATCCGCATCGCGCCGGCGCCCCTCGTCCCCCGCCCTTCTCTGGAGTATCTCCACGGGGTCCGCCTCTATCACGATTATCCTGTCCGGGCGGAGGGCCATCAGGATGGGCTGCGGCAGGCCCGGCATGTACCCACCCGGCGTCTTTATGAGCATATGGGTGTCCACCATGACGTTGTCCATGGCCGCTATCCTCTCGGCTGCCTCCCTCTGTATCTCCTGCTGGATGCCTATGGGCAGTTTTCTCATCTCGTCTCTGTGCTCCACGAGGCCGCCCTCCCTTGCAATTTCAAACATGACCGTGCCGAAGTTCACCACGGTGTAATTCAGCCGACGGGCTGCCTCCTCCATGACGGTGCTCTTCCCCACTCCCGGTATGCCAACCACTATAACCCTCATGGGGCATCATCCCTCAAAGAACTGCCTTATGAGCGGGTGCATCTCCATCAACTGCTCCCTGCCCATGGCCTCGTAGAACTGAATTAGTATGCCCACCGTGAGCAGGACGCCGGTGCCGCTGGTGTTTCCAACGGTGCCTATGAGGTCTGCGAAGGCCGCCAGCGCACCCACGGCCGCACCGCTGAACGTGGTCACGGGCCTTATGTACTTCTCCAGGACCTTTTCAAGCACCTTCGGGTCGCGCCGGAAGCCGGGGATCTGCATACCTCCCCTCTGTATTTGCTGGGCTATGGCACGCGCGTTCATATTCGCGGTCTCTATCCAGAACTTGGCGAAGATGACGCTCATGCCCACCATGAAACCCACGTATACGACCACGTGGAGGGCGATCTGCCACGGGGCCCATATGTCAAGGATGCCGTAGCCGTATGCGTTGGGGTTTATCAGCGGGAGAAGCCACTGGTTGAGGCCGTTGACCCTGTTGAAGTAGAAGGCGATGCCGTTTATGGGCGTGTTTGGCCGCAGATAGCCCGAGTACTGCGACAGCATATCCTGGCTGGGGTACTCGCCTATGAGGGGGTTCCTGCCCAGAACCGGTATCTTGCTGAGCGTGGGGTGCGTCCAGAAGAGATAACTCCACATGCTGATGTTCGCGAGGAGCGCCGACGCGAGTATCACAGGTATGTTGGAGGAGTACATCAGCTTGATGGGGTAGCGTCCCCTCGCACCCCTCGCGCGCTCGTGGGCGAGCGGGAGTTCTATCTTCATGCTCTCCGCGTAGGCCACAAGGAAGAATATGACCATGGTGCCGATGAGGGCTATTATGGGGTTTGGCGGCCTGAACAGTATGATCTCAATGCCACCGTTGTACAGTTCAGAGCCGCTGAAGTGCGTGAGGACGTAGAAGGTCTTGGGTATCGTGCCCGACGGGAGATTGGACGTGGACAGCGGCTCGTTGGGATTCTGCGGGATCCAGCTCACGGTGCCCGTGAAGATCGCCTGCGAGACGCCGGCGGCGATGAAGAGGGATATGCCGGACCCTATGCCCCACTTGGACACGACCTCGTCCATCAGGAAGACGAGGTACGAACCGAAGAAGAGCTGAATCACTATGATGGCACGTGCCCAGAAGTAGCCGTATCCGCCCGACCACGCGTCCAGCGCGGCGATGAAGGTGTTTGAGGGTTGCAGATAGCCGTAGACCTGCGGGATGGCCTCCACAAATATCATTATTATGACTAGGAGTTTCTGCGTCTCCTGGTATATCGCCCTGTCCTCCTCGTTCCCCAGGTCTATGTTGAACATCTTCGCGCCCACGAAAAGCTGCATGATTATGCTCGCCGTCACTATGGGCCCTATGCCGAGGTGCATGAGCGAGCCGGATGTACCTGCCAGTATGGCCCTGAAGGATTCAAAGACGTCTATGGTCTTCTCAACGTCCAGGCCATAAAGGTATATGTTGGTGAGTATGAAATATAGGACCAGTACAAGGGCGGTCCACATGAACTTCGTGCGGAAGTGAACGTGTCCCGTCGGCTTCTTCACCATGGGCAGGTATAGCAGAACGGGTTTCAGACCGTACAGTTTGCTCTTCTCCCCCGCATAGCTCTCGGCGAGGAACCATATGAGGAAGAGGGGTATGGTGAGCAGGGTGAATATGAGGCCGTTGAACCAGTACTTTGACCAGAACTCACCTGAGAAGGGCACCACGCCGAAGGAGAGGTACCCGTAGAGGTTGAAGACGACTATCCAGGCGAGAAACACCCACGAACCCTTGGCCCAGTTACGCGGTATCCGCTCTTCCATGCATCTCTACCTCGCCGCCGGCTGCGGTGATCTTCTCCACAGCCCTCTCGCTGGCATCTTCAACGATGACTTTAAGCTTTGTGGTCACCCTGCCGCTTCCAAGCAGTTTCTGATACCCGGCAGCGCCGAGGTCAACGACGACGATGTCTCCCTCGCGCCTCGCGTATCCGTTTTCCAGCCAGATGGGCAGCATCTCGTGCATCTTTTTTATGCTGATGGCCCTGACCTCTCTCCTGGGGTGGTGGCTCGTGAACCCGTGTCTTCCCCAGTGGTCCGGCCTGTACTTCACCATCCATATGAACCTGTGCTTGCACAGCCCGGCCATACCCTTTCCGCCGCGGAGACCCTTGCCCCTCCGACCCTTCATACCGTGGCCGTGCCTGCGATATCCCCTGAATTTCCTTGACCTTTTCTTGCCCATATGTATCACCACCTTCCGGGACCGAGCATCCTCCTTATGAGGGCCGTTATGTCGCTCCCGCGATAACCCAGAGCGCCGCCCTCCCTGTAACTCCTCTTTATCTTCTCCCAGCCGCCTATTGGAGGGTGCAGGCGGAACACGGGTTTCACTCCCGGCAGGTCCTTGTACTCCACCCTGCCCTCAACGACCGCCTTTGCGAACTCCTCAACGCTCTCAAATGCGGTGTGCTCCCTGACATACTCGTCCGTTATGGGCTTATCGCCCATCAACCGACCCCTGGCCCTTATCAGCTCCAGAAGGGTCTCGTGGTCTATCTCACCCCAGGTGACGTAGTCCTTCACTTTCTGGAGCATCCCCCTGTACGCGGGCGTGTCCGGGATGAGGACGCAGTGATTCACCCTGGTGAGGCGGAGCATCTTCAGCGTGTCCGCTATATCCCTCTTTATACCCGTGCGTCCTCTAACTCGTATCACCGCGTACAACCTCAACACCTCCTGCGTATATGGGCGTGGTCGCCCTCACGGAGGGCGGTATTCTCTGAAGGGCAGTGTGCCTGAGGGCATCGAACGTAGCGTAGGCGTAATTCACCGTGGTCTTGGTGTGGCCCCGGGTGAAGCCCCACGCGTCCTTCACGCCTGCGAGGCGCAGTATCACCTTGGCCACGTCGCCAACCGCTAGACCGACGCCCTTCGGGGCGGGCTTGAGCGTGACCTCCACGCTTCCGGCCCTCCCGACCACCTTGAAGGGCAGCGTGTGCGGTCCACCGCATCCGCACTCCCAGGAGCCGCAGCCCCTTCTGATCTCTATTATGTGCAGTTTGGCCCTGTCCGCCGCCTTCCTTATGGCCGGCCCGACCTCTCTGTCCTTTGCCCTCCCGATGCCGACATAGCCGTCCTTGTTGCCCACCGCAACGGTCACGGAGAACTTCATCCTCCTTCCGGAGTCCGTCATTCTCTGAACCACGTTGACATCTATGACCTCCTCCTCAAGGTCCGGGAGGAGGATATCCACTATCTCCGGTTCCCTGAGCGGGAGATTGCTGTGCAGGACATCCGACATGTTGGTGATCTTGCCCTCGTAGACCAGCCGGCCCAGCTTCGTCCTGGGTACCCAATCCTCGGTCATGGCGATTCCTCCATTCTCTTCTTAACCTCATCAAAGAGCGCAGGGTGGTCCTCCGAGATGTGCATTCCCTTTATCCTATCCTCGTCGGGGAATACCTCCTCGCTGTGGGGCACAACGACGCCGCCGTCAACTATGCCCTTAAGGGCGGAGAAGACCCTGCCACCGCGCACGGGGACGTGTCGCCCTATGTCAAGCACTGCCTCTTCCACGCCCGCCTTCCTCGCCCTGAGCGCGGCGAGGTATCCTGTGAGATACGCACCGGGTGTGTTCTTGTGGGGAAGTTCCCATCCATACTTCTTGAGTTCCGTGGAGGTCGCGGAGGCGAGCACCCTGTCCCCCTCCGGGTGGTACTCCACGAACTGAACTATTATGCGCCCCCCGGTCCTCCTCACCACCGCCCTTACCTTCCCGGATTTTAGAAGGGCCAGCCTCTTCCTGTAGTCGGTCTTCCCTTCCCGCCTCCGCCTGAACTTCACCCTGTACGTCGGTCCGTCCGCCATCAGGAACCCTCCTTCTCTATGTATCCCATCATCTCAAGGTGCTGGATGAGGTGTCTCTTGCTCTTGAACACTCCGCCCTTCGCCCATCTGTAGGCCTTCCTGTAGTGGTGTTTGTCCAGCTTGCCCTCGTCCCTCAGTTCGCGAAGGGTCCTCCTTATGGCGCGTATGTTCTTCATCCAGCGCATCTTCCGGGGATACCTGGCATACTTGGCGCCCTTTCTCCTGCCATGCCCTCTTCTCCGACCCTTCGCCTTCTGGGCCGCGATGTATCTGGCGCGCACACGCGATGTCCCCTTTACCTGCATCTTCTTTATGTATCCCTCGCGGATGAGTTCGCGAATATCCTCCTTGGTTATCGCCTCGGCGATCTCCTCTATGTGCGTGGGGTCCATCCAGACCCTGTTCTCTCCGCACTTCAGTATCTGCGCCGCCAGGCGACGCTGGAACCTGAGGTTCATTCCTCCTCACCTCCTCGTGTCAGCACGGGGTTGAGAACCCTTATGCCGAGTTCCTTGGCCCTCTTCTCTATTACCTCGCGCTTCCTCATCCCGACTGTGGACGCGATGCGCACGGCCTCCCTTTCCGGGTCCACGCCTTCCAGCTCCTTCGGGTTGTGAATCAGGACTTCCCTGAAGCCGGACGGGTGAAGACCGCGAACCGCGCGGGGACCCCTGAACCCGGAGTCCACCACGGGAGGGCGGTAGCCCTTGTGCTCCCTCAACTTGGAGTGCTTGCCCTTCGGCTTCCTCCACACCTCGTCCAGCCGCTTGAACCTCCACCAGTCGGCCATCCTGAACTTCGGCCTCTTCCTGTTCATCGCGTTTCTCATCCTGAGGAGGCGCTTTTCCTCGTCCGTGAGTTTGGGCTTGGGTTTGACTTCATGGGCCATAGGTTATCACCCCTTCTTTGAGACGATGTAGATGCCGTCCTGAAACACGCGCGGGTCCCTTCCCTTGATTCTGGTGGCCCGCTCTATGTTCGCCGCCGTCTGTCCGCACTCCTCAACGTTTATCCCTTCCACTATCACGGTGTTGCCCTTCACCGTGACCTTCACATCGCCGTATATGTCCGCGTAGCGGGGCGTCTTCTCACCGAGGAAGTTCTCAATCACCACCTTCCTGCCCCTGACGCTCACCTTCATGGGGAAGTGCGCGTACACTATTTTCAATTCGTATCTGAACCCCTCCGTGACGCCCCGTATCATGTTCTTCACGTGGGCGCGCCACGTTCCCGCGAGTGCGGCATCCTTCTTCTTCGGCAGGGCACAGTATATCCTAACGCCCTTTTCGTCCAGGGACATCTTCACCTTCTCGTGCTTGAACTCCCTCTGGAGTGTGCCCTTCGGTCCCTTTATGGTAAGCTTAAATCCGTCCAGGGATGCGCTCACTCCGTCGGGGATCGGGACCACATATTCCACCTCAGGTGCCACCGGCATTTCCATCACCATCAGTACACAAACGCCAGGAGCTTTCCACCTATGCCGCGCTCCTTCGCGTCCTTATGGGTCATAACGCCCTGGTTGGTCGTGAGTATTATTATCCCGAAATCCTGTGCGGGGAGGTAGCGCGCCTCGTACTTCTCCAGGTTATCCCTGCGCACGGAGAACCTCGGCTTTATGGCGCCGCAGTTGTTGATCACGGGGTTTATTACGACTCTGAACTTTCCTCCCCTCCCGTCCTCTATGAACTCAAACTCCTTTATGTACTCGTGGTCCTGCATGATTTTCAGCACGCGGCCTATGAGCTTTGACGCCGGCTTTATGTATATTTCCCTCTTACCAACCATCGCGGCGTTCTTTATCATCGCGAGCGCATCGTTCAGGGGGTCATGCTGCATTCCACATCACCTCACTGATACTTCCTGAAGCCCATTTCAAACGCGACCTCTCTGAAGCATTGTCGGCAGAGGTGCAGACCGTACCTTCTTATGATTCCCCTCTTCCTGCCGCACCTCTCGCAGCCGACGCTTCTCCCGAACCTCTTCTTGGGCCTCAACACGGGTTTTGCCATATCACTCCACCTCCAGCACCTTCACTCCAAACTCCCTCTTCATGAACTCCATCGTCTCCTCCCTCGTCACCCTGTGCCTCGCGGGGATCTTCCCCCTCTTTATCCTGCGCCTTGCAACCCTGTAACCGCCGCGCCTCCTGAACACCACGTTTATGTCCATGCCGAATATGCCGATGTCCGGGTCGTACTTCATCCCCTCGAACTCCGTGTAGTCGGGGATACCGAAGTTCAGGTTACCTGTGGAATCGAAGGAGTAGTTGGGAACCTTGAAGTCCCTCACCCAGAGCGCCTTCCTCAGGAACTCCTCCGCCTCCTTTCCCCGGAGGGTGAGCTTCACTCCGATGGGGAGGTTCTTCCTGATGTTGAAGTCGCGGATGGTCTTTTTTGCCTTCGTGTAGGTGGGCGTCTTGCCCGTGAGGAGTTCAACGACCTTCGCCGCCCTCCTCAGTTTCTCGCCGCCCTCGCCCACGCCTATATTTATCACGACCTTATCTATCACGATGTCCCGCATGGGATTATCCTTCCTCTTCATACGATGCTCACCTCGGGCAGCACGACCTCGGGCTTGTTAACGCCCACCACGAACACGTTCTGCTTTATGGTCTCAAATCCACCTTCAAAGCGCACCACGTTGGGTTTGGGCGACCTCGTTATGACGTACTCCTCTATCCTCGCTATCTTGCCGGCGTGAGAGCCACCGGTGATCATCGCCAGGCTCCCCGGCGCCAGCGGATAGTGCTCCTGTATCTCCTGCGACGGCACGGCTATCTTCAGAACGTCGCCCGTCCTGTAGGCGTTCTCCTCCAGCAGGATGTTCCTCCCATCGTGGAGGTTCAGCTGGATCCTCCCGCCCCTTACGGCGGTCTTGTTCTCTATTCTCACGAGTTTCCATCCCGCGTTCTCGGGGGGTATCTCAACCACGCGTATGTTTCCGCGCGGGTCCAGGAGAACGCGATAATGCGCATCTATCTCCCTTATCTCCAGAACATCCATGAAGCCGAGCGGGAAGCGGTGGTCCGTGATGACCCTCCCGTCCACCATGACCTTTCGAGCTGCTATTACCCTCTTCGCCTCCCGCGCGTTGTCCGCGAGGTGCAGCATATCCCTTATGGCAACGATGAGCGGGATGCTGCTCTCCACGGGATGTGGCCCCGGGGATGGGTGCGGTGCCCACTTGTGCGTCTTTCTCGGTATCTTCCACGCCCTCGGCGCCGCGAGCCTCTTCATGCGATTACTCATGGGCCTTCACCTCTTCCTCTCTTCTGGACGCCGCTATCGCCTCCAGTTTCTCCTTCCTCTTCACATCGCTCAGGTCGAGCTTCACTATCCTGACATTTGACGGGTGTATCCAGTAGGGCTTCATCGTCTCGTCCGCCTTCGCCACGGTCACGCCCTCCACGGATATGCGCATCCTTTTCAGGTCCACTTCCAGCACCTTTCCCCGGTGTCCCCTGAAGGAGCCCCTCATGACCTCCACTACGTCCCCCTTCCGAACGGGGACCGAGCGCACGCCGTACCTCGCGTAGAGCTCGTCGCTCAGGTGCGCCGCCATCATCTTCCTCCTCCTGTGGAGGGGGGCGGTGTGCAGATATCGCCTCTGCTTCCTCGGCTGTCTGCTCTTCATATGAATCACCTCACACTATGGTGCTCGCTATGGCGGCTATCCTCGGCCACCTCTCGGCGGCCTCCCTCGCCACGGGGCCCTTTATCTCGCTTCCCTTCGTCTCGCCCGTGGGGGCCACGATGACCGCGGCGTTGTCTTCAAACTGCACCACGGTGCCGTCCGGCCTTCTGAACGGGCGGCGCTGTCGCACGATGACCGCATACATGACCTTCTTCCTCATATCGGGGGTTCCCTTCTTGACGGATACCACCACGAGATCGCCTATGCCCGCGTAGGGGTAGCGGCGGTGAACCCCGTGATAGTTTATCACGTTTATGATCTCCAGCATCTTCGCACCCGTGTTGTCCGTGCATATCAGCCGAGCGCCCGTCGGCAAACCTCTGCTCTGCTTGCCGGGAAGACCCTTCATCTCAATCTCCCTCCAGTTTCTCTATGACCACAAAGGATACCGTCTTTGAGAGCGGCCTGCACTCCATTATGCGGACCCTGTCGCCCGTCTTGACGCCCAGACATGGGGGCGAATGCGCATGGTACTTTCTTCTCCTCTTCTCGTACCTCTCGTACTTCTTGTGGTAGCGGACGATCTCACGTTCCACCACCACGGTGCCCTGCATCCTGTCAGAGATCACAGTTCCTTCTATGATCTGCCCCCTCACGGGAAGCGTCCCGTGGAAGGGACAGTTGGGATCGTTGCACTCCGACTCCGGCGGCTTAACGTCTATGCCTATATCCCTCATTCCCATACCTCCGCCTGCGACTTCTGCTCCACAGCTTTTTCGGCCTTTCATGGGGCCTGAACCTTATCATATCCCCATCCAGAACGACCCCCTCCCCCCCGAGCAGGAAGGAGAAGCGCGTTCCGTGCTTGGGCAGCACCTTCACCTCCCCGTTGCGCTCTATGACGATGGTGTTCTTCGTCTCGTAGAGCACGGTCCCCTCCAGCCCTACCATGCATCTGTTCGTGCTGGAGACGACGCGGACGCGCAGCCCGACGAACTCGTGGAGGTGAAGGTTGCCCGCCTTTCTCATTTCCTCTCCTCCTCGCGTATGACGGTCATTATCCTGGCTATCTGCCTTCTGAGAGAGCGTATCCTGCCTGGATTCGGCGGCGCCCCGCCCATCGCGGAGACGCCCCTCTCGTGCATGAGCTCCCTGCGTAGTTCCTGGAGTTTCTTCTCGCGCTCCTCACTGCTCATTTCCCTGATTTCCCTCGCCCTGAGCTCCTTCATCCGCAATCACCTCTGTTTCAGCAGCAACCTGCTCCGCGCCTTCCACACCCATCTCCGGGCTCTCCAGTATGTTTATCTCATCCGGCAGTTTCACATCTCCAGGGAGAATCTTCACGGTGATGCCTATGACGCCGGGCTTCGTCTTCGCCACCGCGTATCCCACGCGCACCAGTTCCGAGGGTTTGCCGTTGTAGACGATCGCACCTGCCTTGAACTTCTCCGTCCTGGCGCGGTCTCCCGTGAGTTTGCCGGATATTATGACCAGGGCGCCCTTGGCCCCCGCCTCCATTATGCGGCGTATGGTGGAGTGGCCCGCACGCCTGAAATGCCACCCGCGCTCTATCGCGGATGCCAGTTTCTCAGCCATTATCTGGGCGTTGAGCGCCGGGGTCTCGCACTGGCGAACTTCAATCTGGGGGTTCTCCAGTCCGAACCGCTTCTCCAGCACCTCCGTGAGCGCCCGGATTTTGACACCCTTACGCCCTATGACGAGGCCTGGCCTCTCAACCTCCAGTATGACGCGGGTGCCGAGGGGCGTTCTCACTATGTCTATGCCCCCGAACTTGGCGTCCTGCGTCTCCCTCATCAGGAACTCCTTCACGAGCAGCCTTTTCAGGTTTTCCCTGACGAACTTCTTCTCGTCCATCTTTACTCCTCCTCGACCTCCTCGAGGATAACCTCAATATGCACGTGCTCCTTGAACCACGGCGTGGCCCGTCCGTACGCACGGGGCATGTACTTCTTCACCGTCCTGCCCTTGTGAGCCGCTATGTGCCTTATCACCATGCTGTCCGTGTCCAGGCCCTTGTACTCCGCGTTCGCCTCCGCGTTCTCCAGCACCTTCAGTATGTACTTCGCCGCCTTGACGGGGTAGCGCCCCGGCCCCATGCCCCTCTTGTGCCCGACCGACGTGGTGAACCGCACGAAGGTAACCGGGCGGCGCTTGGCTATGACGTCCTCCAGATACTTCATGGCATCGTCCAGTTTCATGCCGCGTATGGCCCTGCACACCATTATGGCGTGCTTTCTGGATATGGGCAGGTCCCTGCCCAGGGCCCTCGCGTACTTTTCGCCTTCCAGTTTCATGCTGTAGCCCACCATATCCATCCCTCACTTGAGCGGCACGAACTTGGACGACCTAGTCGCGCCCACGCCGGGTCCGGAGTGCTTCACCTCCTTCCGGGTGAGGGCGAACTCGCCGAGATAATGTCCTATCATCTCCGGCTTGATTTCAAACTCAACGAACTCCTTTCCGTTGTGAACCGCGACCCTTCTGCCGACCATCTGGGGAAGTATGATCAGATCTCTTCTGTGGGTCCTGACGACGGGCTTGGTGCCCTTCACTATCTTCTCAAACGCCTTCATCTGCTCCTCGTTCATACCACGTTTGAGGGAGCGCCGCGCCCTCGCGGGCAGGAGCGGGAGGAGTTCCTCCAGGCTCATCGTCCTGAGTTCATCCAGGGTGTGGCCCATGTAGGAGAATTCCTTCTCCCTGGCCAGCACCAGCTTCTGTGCCTTCCTCCTTCGCCTCCGCGCCGCCTTTGCGGTGCTCCTTGATTTTCTTCTGGAAGCCATCAGCCCTCACCTCTTCCTCTTTTTCTTCTTGGGGGACAGACGTCCAACTTTCCTGCCGGGAGGTGCATGCCTGCTCACGGTGCTCGGCCTCCCCACGTGCTGGTGATTGCCTCCACCGTGTGGATGGTTCACGGCGTTCATCGCCACGCCCCTGACCTTCACGGGCTTCCTCGCCTTGCTCCTCCAGGCGTGAACAACCTTGCCCGCCTTCACGAGCGGCTTCTCCTTTCGCCCCGCCCCGGCCACTATGCCTATTATGGCCCTGCACTTCGGGTCCAGCATCTTGAACTCCCCCGAGGGGAGCTGAACCGTGGTCATCTCGCCGTGGGTGACTATCTGCCCGTATGTTCCGGCGGACCTTGCGAACTTCCCGCCATCGCCCGGCACTGCCTCTATGTTGTATATGGGCACACCCTCGGGTATGTAGCCGATGGGGAGCACGTTGCCAGGGCGTATGCGTGCGTTCTTGCCGAACTCAACCTTCTGACCCACGTACATACCGGCGTGTGCCAGCAGGTAGAGTTTGCCGCCGCCGTGCATGCGCACCACGGCCAGGGGCGCCGTCCTCGCTGGATCGTGAATTATATCCTCAACCACGCCCCACGTGTCCTCTATGTTGGGCAGCGTGAAGTCCGTCACGTACCTGTGACTGGGAGCGCGGTAAACGTGGCCGCCATGCCCTCTTCTCTGGGGTATTATTCTCTTTCCCATTTACACCACCCTCAGAAGATTCCCAGCCTCATTCCGACCTCCTCGGCGCTGTAGCCCTCCTTCAGCTTGACTATCGCCTTCTTTCCGTACTTGGAAATTATGGTGTTCACCTGATCCACCTCTACCTCGAAGAGCCGCTCCACAGCGGCCTTTATTTCCCTCTTGGTGGCGCTGCGCCTCACTATGAAGGTGAGCTTGTTCTCCCTCTCCAGCATGAGGAGCGTTTTTTCGGTGACGTAGGGCTTGAGTATGATCTCGTACGGGTCAAAGGTCATGGAGTCCACCTCCTGATCTCCTCTATGGCCCCCTCTGAGAACACCGTGAGGCGGCCGGGGTGTCCGCCGGGCGCGAGATGCTCCGCATTCAGATTTCTCACCTCCACGACGTCCACGCCGGGCAGGTTTCCGAAGGACTTTGAGACCACGCTTCCGTCCTTGACGACCAGGAGCACGGAGCGCGGCGTTTTGTATCTCCTCCCGCGGGTCTTCCCGCGGCCCGCCCTTATCTTCCTGCCGTTCATGGCGCGGAGGACGTCGTCGTAGAGGCCGAAGGTCTTGAGTACCTCAATCGCCTCCTTGGTCCTGGTAACCTTCTCCACATCATCCACGAGCACTATCGGGAGTTTCAGATCCACGCTGAGGCGGTGGCCCCTCGCGGTTACGAGATTTCTATCCTTCACCGCCGACAGGGCGGCGAACCTGGCAAGGCGCCTCTCCTTCCTGTTCATCTTCCTGCTGAGCACCTTCGCGGACGTGGGGGCGTGCGGGTCGCGACCGCCCACGGTGCTCGCGATGATCGTGCCCCTCGCCCCGTCGGGCCTGCGGGGTATGCGCGCCCTGCCGTGGTTGGGGCCCCAGTTGTGCCCCACGTGCCTCATACCGCTCATGGGGTTGTGGCCGTAGGGCTGCATCCTGTTCATCTGGAACGTCCTTACTGCCCTTCTTATGAGGTCTGTCCTCACGGGGTAGGAGAACGCCGGGGGCAGTTCAATCGTGCGCTCTATGCCGCCCTGAAGGTTGTAGACGTTCACCGCCTCACTCATTCACACGCACCCCCTGCTTGGACGCCCTGGAAACATAGGTTATCTGAACCTCCTCCACGTCGGGCAGCACCTGCCTTATCGGGTCCCTGAACCTCACGAGCCGCTTCGCCGGCCCCGGCACGGACCCGTGGATGAGCACGTAGGGGTTGCGCACCTCTCCGTAGTGGAGGAAGCCGCCCTTCGGGGTTATATCCTCAACGGGCCTGCCGTCGTCGCCGGCGGGCACGTACTTCATAACGCGCTTGTTGTACTCGGTCCGCTGGTGGTACCCCGTCTGGCCGGCCTGAGGCACGGTGTACCTCACCCAGTCGGGGTGCCACGGGCCGAGAGTGCCTATCATGCGCCTGTGCTTCCTGTTCTTGTGGTCCAGAAGCTTGACGCCGAAGCGCTTCACGTGCCCCTGGAAGCCGTGCCCCTTGGTGACGGCCACCACATCCACGAACTTGCCGGGGCGCGTGAAATCCTCAAACGTTATCTCCTTCCCCAGTTTATCGTACGCGTAGGATATCCTCTCCTCAACGCTCCCTCCACCCACCCGGATCTCCATGAGGTCGGGCTTCTTCTTGGGCACCCCGCTCACCAGGCGCGGCTGGGTGTACGCGAGAAGGCGCACTTCGGCCACCTGCCCCTCGTCTATCCTGCTCTTCGCCTTCTCCAGGTCGTACTCCTTGGGGATGGGGAAGCGCCTGGCGAGGTCGCGGTCCAAGTGCGGCGCCCACACCTCCCCCATGGTCTTCAGCCCATATGGGGTCTTCCTGTAAAACCGGACGCCGCCTACCTTCATCGGCGGGACCTCTATGACCGTCACGGGCATCCATATCTCCTTGCCCGCCGTGGGCGTCGTCTTCCTCCAGTCAATGGCCAGAACGTGCGTCATACCCGCCTTGTAGCCCGCAAATCCCTGGATACGCGGCCCATCCTCTATCTCGGGCCAGCTCCGTATGTGCGGAACTGGACTGCGCGCTCGCTTCCTCGGATAGTACGCCATAGATCCACGTCTCGGATGATGATTTCCCATTTCGTCGTACCTCCGTTCCGGAACAGCCGTGACGTCTCCTCCGGGGGAAAGAAATGCGTCCTTCCCCCTTCAGCGGGCGCACAGGCCCAGGGACGTCTGGCTGTTGCCCTGAGGTTGGGGGAGATATGGGGATTTGATATATAAAGATTGAGGGTTGTTCCTTTGAGTTGTGTTATCTGCAAAAGATTTCGCAGGTATTTAAAAGGGATAGAGGTAATCAGGGGAGTGAAGATAGATCAGCGTGGGGGGGAGGCGGAGTGAGGTATCCGTGCTGTCGTTGTCCACACAGGGCGTGATGGCGAAGGAAGGCGCTTTGTCCTCAGAGAACCCGCGGGAGAGCCAGTAGTTGAGTTCATCCCCGTCATCTATGCCGTCGTGGTCCGTGTCGTTGTCCTGCAGGTTGAGGTCGTGCTGGAATTCATAGAGGTTGGAGAGGCCGTCGCCGTCCATGTCGGCCTCCGCGTCGCGGGCATCAAACGGCCGGAGATTGTACTGGAGTTCAACGG
>Ga0209426_1001073_pt1 | contig 19937 bp, 17 predicted proteins | sample Deesub1362B_J571_FD_187697 | JGI IMG/M metagenome (GOLD analysis project Ga0209426, IMG submission 187697) | Deep oceanic, basalt-hosted subsurface ecosystem from Juan de Fuca Ridge flank, Pacific Ocean, CORK Borehole 1362B_J2.571 (SPAdes)... ...
CTCGGCAGGGAGAGGACGCTCCGCCGGAGCGACCCCCAGGCCGGTCAGGGGACGTGGGGGGCCTGGCTGGAGGGCGAGCCGCTCCTTTCCGACGCGGGGCGTGCGCTCAGGGTAATGGGCCTCGAAGAGACGGACCGCCCACTCGGGAACGGAGGGCTGTTCGACCGCCAATGGTGCCACCTCGTCGGGGGGGAGGGGGGCCAGGTGGACCCGCCCCGCCAGCATGTCCTCTTCGAAGAGGAGCCGCTGGACGCGTAGGGACACGGGGTCCTCAGGAGGCGGCCCACCGAACCGGTGGAGCCAGTACCGAACGACCTGCTCCGGTGTGTCCAGGGCCCCTGCTCGGCGACGGCGGTCTTGCTCTTGGATATAGGCGGCCTGGACCGTCTCGTCCACCGGGAGGAAGTCGAATACGTCGCCGATAAGGACCAACTCCCACCGGCGTCCGGGGGCACACGTTTCGTCGGCCCAGCGGAGCCAGCGGAAAAAGGTTTCGTCGAAGAAGAAGTCCTCCCGGGGATGGTAGGCCCGGCGCTCCGGATTGTAGCCCAGGGAGAGGTGGAGATCGCTGACGAAGAGGTAATCCCAGGCCGTCGGATCTTGCTCCATTCCCTCCTCCGCTTGATGGGAGCCTCGCGCCGCCCAGCGGCTAGGAGTATAGCATCGAGGGGGGCGAAAGTCAAAAAAGTTCTCCGAAAGGCTGCTGGAAGGCGTTGCGACCTACAAGACTGCTCTCTGACCTCTGGACGGGAGTTCGGACATCGGGTGTGGGACTCCTTCTCGGCGGGCCTGCCACCGACCTGAAGGGGTGGTGCCAGGTCGATTTCCCGCCAGCCCCGCCTGCTTACGGCGGGATGGGTCAGGCGTGTCCGAACTCCTGTCTCATCCCGGTGCTCTTGCTTGCCTTGCCTGGGCTATTGTGCTAGAATATCCCCGCGTGGCAATGCGATTCGATGTGGTGACCCTGTTCCCGGGGATGTTCACAGGCCCTCTTGAGGAAAGCATCATCAAGCGGGCCCGGGAGCGGGGTATTGTTTCGATTTACCTTCACAACTTACGAGACTACGCCACGGACCGCCACCGCACCACCGACGATACCCCTTACGGAGGGGGCGGGGGGATGGTGATGAAGCCGGAGCCGATCTTCGCCGCTGTGGAGTCCATCCTGGGCGGCGAGGAGGGCGTGCCGGTGATCCTTCTAACCCCCCAGGGGCGGCTCTTCACCCAGGAAGTGGCGATGGAACTGGCCCGCCACCCCCGCCTGGTGCTTATCTGCGGTCGGTATGAGGGGGTGGACGAGCGGGTGCGGGAGCATCTGGTCACCGACGAGATCTCGATCGGGGATTACGTGCTCAGTGGCGGCGAACTGGCGGCGATGGTGATCATCGACGCGGTCACCCGGCTCCTTCCAGGGGTGCTGGGGGATCCTGGGGCGGTTTTTGAGGATTCCCACGCCCGGGGGCTCTTGGAGTATCCCCACTACACCCGCCCCGCTGTCTTTCGGGGCTGGGAGGTGCCGGAGGTGCTTCGATCGGGGGATCACGCGGCCATCGCCCGGTGGCGTAGGGAGCAGGCGTTACGGCGGACCTGGGAGCGTCGTCCCGACCTTTTGGAGAAGGCGCAGTTGACGCCAGAAGATCGGGAATTTCTGGCGCGGCTGCGGGAGGAGAAGAAGAGGTGAACCTTCCCGCTCGGGAGGGGTATATATAAAGGGGCATGTATGGTGATCCATCACCCCGACGGCCCTCTGATTCTTCGCCTGCGCGAAGGGGACGTTGACGCGCTGGGCGAACTGTACGAGAAATACAAGGCCAGCGTCTATCGGACAGCGCTGGCGATCACCCGGGACCGGGGAGCGGCGGAGGACGTTCTGCAGGAGAGTTTCCTCCGGTTGTTTACCCATGCCCACCGGATTCGGACCGACGTCCCGTTGCACCCCTGGCTCTACCGGGTGGCGGTCAATCTGAGTTACACATGGGTCAAAAAGCAGCAACGGCAGCAGGAGAGGGCGTTGGACGGAGTGTTGGAGGGGTTGGTCGCCTCTCTCCATTTTTTGCCGGAGCAGTGGGTGGAGCAGAGGGAGACCCAGGAGGCGATCCAACAGGCCGTTGCGCAATTGCCCCTCGGTCATCGGGTCGTCGTGGTGTTGTTCTACTTGGAGGAGTTGAGCCTGAAAGAGATCGCGGAGATTCTGGGCATTCCGGAAGGGACGGTGAAGTCCAGGCTTCACTACGCTCGGCGATTTCTGAAGGAGGCCCTTGAGGGAAGGCTCCCTGTCGGTGGAGTTGTGTATGAGTTCACGTGATCTGCCCTCCCCAGACCTGCTCGATCGGATGGTGAGAGAAGCGTTGCAGGCCCAGTTCGCCGGGGTCAAGCCCTCCTCCCGCGTTTGGCGGCGGATCCGTCGGGAGGCGATGAGGTGTGGGTCTCGCCCGCGGCCTCGGGGGGCGATGGAATGGGCCTCGGCTCTTTTCGCGCTGCGCTCTGAAGGGCCTTCGATCGGGCGGGAAGAACTCCTCCTGGCGAGATTCGGGCTGGGGTTGTTCCTGTTCCCCGATGTTGTGACGTTGATGACCCTCCGCTTCGGATGGTAACCGGGAGTCGTCGGCATCCGTCCAGGGCGGGTACGAGAAAACGGGATCACGCTACGAGGAGCGCTATATGGGAACTTTGATGGAAATCAAGAACCTGACCGTCCGCTTCTACACCGACGACGGGGTCGTGCACGCGGTCAACGGCATTTCCTACTCGATGGATGAGGGTGACACGTTGGGGGTGGTTGGCGAGAGTGGGTGTGGCAAGTCGGTCCACGCGCTCTCCATCATGCGGCTGATCCCCAGCCCCCCCGGTCGGATTGAGGATGGAGAGATCTGGTTCAACGGGCGCGACCTGTTGAAGGTCAGCGAGAGCGAGATGCACAAGGTCCGCGGTGCGGAGATCGCGATGGTCTTCCAGGACCCGATGACCTCGCTCAACCCGGTCTACACCGTCGGCTTCCAGATCATGGAAGCGTTGAAATTACACCAGGGGATGGACGACCACCAGGCGCGGGAGCGAGCTGCTGAGTTGCTGACGATGGTCGGTATCCCCGAGGCCCGCCAGCGGTTGGACGACTACCCGCACCAGTTCTCGGGCGGGATGCGCCAGCGGGCGATGATCGCGATGGCTCTCTCCTGCAACCCGAAACTGCTCATCGCCGATGAGCCGACGACGGCGCTGGATGTGACCATCCAGGCTCAGATCGTCGAGCTGGTGAAACGGTTGCAGGAGCAGTTGGGCATGGCAGTGATGTGGATCACCCACGACCTGGGCGTGGTGGCGGGGTTGGCCAAGAAAGTCAACGTGATGTACGCTGGCTACATTGTGGAACGAGGAAACGTGTGGGACATCTACAAGCGTCCTCGCCATCCATACACCCAGGGGCTTCTGGGGTCGCTGCCGCGCCTGGACGAGCCGCCGGGAACGAAACTGATCTCGATCCCGGGTCTACCGCCGGACCTGATCGACCTGCCGCCGGGCTGCCCGTTCGCGGCGCGATGCGTCTACGCGATTGACAAGTGCCTGGAAGCCATGCCACCGCTGGAGGAGGCGGACGGGGCGGACCAGCACCTCGTGGCCTGTTGGCGGTGGGAGTACATCGCTGGGAGGGAAAAGTAATGGTCGCCGAGAGAGTGCCCCTGATTCAGGTCCGCCACCTGAAGAAGTACTTCCCGATCACCCGAGGCCTCATCATCCAACGCCACGTTGGCGACATTAAAGCGGTGGACGACGTCTCGTTCGACATTTACAAGGGAGAGACGTTGGGTCTGGTTGGGGAGACCGGCAGTGGGAAGACGACCGTGGGCCGGACGATCCTCCGTCTCTACGAGCCGACCGACGGGCAGGTCCTCTTTGACGGCGTGGACCTCTTCCGGCTGAAGGGAGAGGAGATGCGCCGGATGCGGCGGCGGATGCAGATGATCTTCCAGGACCCCTACGCCTCGCTCAACCCGCGGATGACGGTGGGGTCGATCATCGCCGAGCCGCTGGAGGTGCATGGCGTGGCCCACGGCAGGGAGAAGACGGAGCGGGTCCAGGAGTTGCTCCGGCTGGTCGGCCTCAACCCTTACTTCGTCAACCGGTACCCCCACGAGTTCTCCGGCGGTCAGCGGCAGCGGATCGGCATCGCCCGCGCGCTGGCATTGAACCCCGACTTCATCGTCTGCGATGAGCCGATCTCTTCTCTGGACGTCTCGATCCAGGCCCAGGTGGTCAACCTGCTGGAGGACCTGCAGGAGCGGTTGGGGTTGACCTACCTCTTCATCGCCCACGACCTGAGCATGGTCCGGCACATCAGCGACCGGATGGCGGTGATGTACCTGGGCAAGATCGTGGAGTTGACCGATCGGGACGAGATCTACCTCAACCCGCTGCACCCCTACACCCAGGCGCTGATGAGCGCGGTGCCGGTGCCCGATCCCGAGGTCGAGGAGAAACGGCAGCGGATCATCCTGGAGGGAGACATCCCCAGTCCGGCGAATCCGCCGAAAGGCTGCAACTTCAACACCCGGTGCCCGGTGGCGATGGACGTGTGCTTCGAGGAGGAGCCGGAGTTCCGGGAAGTGAAGCCGGGCCACTGGGTGGCCTGTCACCGCGTGTGAGCGGATTGTGCATCAAGAGCATATCGCCTTCAGCCTACGGAAAGGAGGTGATGGTTATCGGGCGGAGCAGGATGGCCTCGGTGAGGCAAACGACGGATCGTACGAAGAGTCTGTCAGACAGTAAATCTTAGAGGAGTAAGGAGGAGAAAATGAAAACCCGGACGTGGTACCTTCTGGCGGGTGTCGTGGTGCTCGCTGCGATGCTGATCACCGCGTGCCAGCCTCAGGTCCAGACGGTGGTGGTGACCGTTCCTCCGGAGATCAAGGAGGTCGAGGTGACCGTCCCCGTTCCGGTGACGCCGGAGGAAGAGGAAGGGCTTGGGGCGCAGTGCACCTACAACGCCTACCGGATGGGCTGGGTGATGGACTACGCCGACGCCAACAACATCGTCAACGAGGTCTTCCACCCCGACTCGCCGTTCCAGTACACCTTCTGGGATGACCAGACCTTCCGTGACCTGGTGGACCAGGCGTTGGTGGAGACCGATGCGGCGGCCCGCGAGGCGCTGTGGCAGCAGGCGGAGCAGATCCTGGTCACCGACTACGCGGCGGTCGTCCCCATCTTCCACTACGACCGCACCGGTCTGGTGAACCCGGACATCGAGTACGAGTTCCCGCCCTTCGGCGCGCCTCACTTCATGAAGTGGCGGCTGCCTGAGGGCCGAGACACCCTGCGGGTCCGCCTGGGCACCGAGCCGCCGACGCTGGACGTCAACCTGGCCACCGACACCACCTCCCACATGGTGCTGAACCAGCTGATGGAGCCGCTCTACCGCTATAAGGGCGACGGCACCATCGAGCCGGCGGGCGCCGAGTCCTACGAGGTGTCGGAGGACGGCACGGTCTACACCATCCACCTGCGCCAGGACGCCACCTGGTCGGATGGCGAGCCGGTGCTGGCCCAGCACTACGTGGACGGGATCCTGCGGCTCCTGAACCCAGAGACGGCGGCGGAGTACTCCTACGTGATGTGGTACATCTCCGGCGCCGAGGCCTACAACCTGGGTGAGACCGACGATCCCTCCACCGTGGGCGTGCGCGCGGTGGACGATTACACGCTGGAGATCACCCTGGACAAGCCGCAGGCGTTCTTCGACAGCATCCTGGCCTTCTTCACCACCTACCCGATCCGGCTGGACGTCATCGAGCAGTACGGTGACGCCTGGACCGAGCCGGGGAACTTCGTGGGGAACGGCCCCTACGTGCTGACCGAGTGGGCGCACGAGGATCACCTGACCATCGAGAAGAACCCCAACTACCACGATGCCGATCAGGTGACCATCGAGCGGGTGGAGTTCCCCATCATCGTCGAGGACGCCACGGCGTTGGCCGCCTACGAGCGGGGCGAGCTGGACGTCTCCGGCTATCCCAGCGAGGAGCTGCCGCGCATCCTGGAGGAGATGCCTGAGCACTTCGTCCGGATGCCGCGCCCCGGCACCTACTACATCGGCCTGAACACCGCGCTGGGCGCGACCCAGAACCTGAACTTCCGCAAGGCGCTGGCCTCCTCCATCGACAAGCGGGCGATCCTGGACGCCGTCCTGAACATGCCCTGGCGCGTCGAGGCCTGCGGCGTGATCCCGCCGGAGATCCCCGGCTACCAGGGCTGCGGCAAGGTCGGCTACCAGTTCGACCTGGATGCGGCGCAGCAGTACCTGCAGGCGGCCATGGAGGAACTGGGCGTCACCGACCCGGGTGAGATCACCATCCAGCTCTGGTTCAACCGCGGCAACGAGGACGTCATCGAGGCGGTTGAGGAGCAGTGGGAGACCAACCTGGGCATCAACGTCAACGTCGTCAACATGGAGTGGGGTGCCTATCTGGAGGTCCTCGACTCCTGCAACGACTAGCCTCTAGGCTGCCAGGCCCTGGGGGCCTCAAAGGCCCCCAGGGCCCTTCCTAAAGAGCTTGGGCCCGCTCGCAGGGGCGCGAGTTCCGCTCGCGGGCCTGTGAATGGGCACAAGACGACACCGAAAGTCCTGTCTGAGGAGACGGTGATATGCAACGATTTATCCTGCGGCGAATTCTGTGGAATATCCCGGTGCTCATCCTGATCACGGTGGTCACCTTCGGGATGATGCAGATCGTGCCGGGAGGGCCGTTCACGGCGGGCTCGTCGGGCCGCCCGATCCCGCCGGAGATCCGGGCCAATATGATGGCGAAGTACGGCCTGGACAAGCCGGTGTGGCAGCAGTATTTGAACTATATGGGCCGGCTGATCCTCCACTTCGACTTCGGGCCGTCGTTGCGACGGCCAGGGCGGACGGTCAACCAGATGCTCTTCGGTGGCAACTTCTTGGTGGATGTGTTGCGGGAGCATCTGAGAGACGAGTTCGGTACGGCGGCCAGTTCAATGACCTTTGCCGAACCTCCTTCTATCTTCGATTCTAAGGCGCTTGTGGTCAAGACCAACGGAGAGCCGGTTGCCTACATCTACATCACCTGGCGGGATCGGTTTGAGGCGGTGAAACGGTTCCTCACCCTGGCTCCGGTGATGGTCTCAGCCCAGGTGGGGTTGGTCTCCGTCACATTGGCGTTGCTCATCGGCATCCCACTGGGCATCATCTCGGCGCTGAAGCAGAATACCTGGATCGACTACGTCGCGATGTTCATCTCGATGTTGGGGGTCTCCATCCCTAACTTCATCCTCGGCATTGTGTTGATCCTCGTCTTCGCCCTCTGGCTGGGATGGCTGCCCACCTACGGATGGGGTGAGTCCTGGAAACAGGTGATTATGCCCGCCATCACGCTGGGCACCGGCGGTATGGCCTTCATCGCCCGTCTCACCCGCGCCAGTATGCTGGAGGTCATCCGCGCCGACTACATCCGCACCGCCCGGGCGAAAGGGTTGGCCGAGCGGGTGGTGGTCCTCCGGCACGCGCTGAAGAACTCCCTGATCCCCGTGACCACGGTCCTCGGCCCGATGATGGCGGCCTGGCTGACCGGGTCGTTCCTGGTGGAGTGGGTCTTCTCCATCGGTGGGATCGGTAAGTTCTTCGTCAGCGCGGTCACAGATCGGGATTACACCCTCATTATGGGGACCATCCTCATCTACTCGGTAGCGCTGGTGCTGTTCAACCTGGCGGTGGACATCGCCTACGGTTTCATCGACCCCCGCATCCGGTTCGACTAGGCGGATGGGGATAAGGAAAGGAGCGGCCAATGGGTTTGAGCGCATCTGAGCGGGCAAAGCGGCATGAAGAGGAACAGTTCCTCGAGCGAGGCGTGAGCCTTTGGCAGGATGCCTGGCACCGGTTGCTGCGCAACCGGATGGCGGTGGCCGGGCTGATCTTCGTCGGTATCCTTGTCTTCTGCGCCCTGACGGCGGATTTCCTCCCGCCGTACAGTTATCGTGAGGCGGACTACGAGAACACGCGGATCGGCCCCCGCTGGCCCGACCACATCTTCGGCACCGACAAACTGGGCCGGGACGTGTTCAGCCGGGTCTGGTGGGGCACCCGCGTATCGCTGACCGTCGCCATTGTCGGTTCGTTGACCTCGCTGATCATCGGCGTTACCTATGGCTCTATCTCCGGCTACATTGGTGGCCGGGTGGATAACCTGATGATGCGGTTTGTGGACGTGATGTACGGGTTCCCCACACTCCTCTTCATCATCCTCATTATGGTGGTCCTTCCCTCCGAGAACGCCATCCAGGGCATGATCAACATCTTCATCGCCATCGGCGTGGTCGGATGGATGGGGATGGCCCGGCTGATCCGGGGCCAGTTCCTCTCGCTGCGCGAGAAGGAGTTCGTGCTGGCGGCCAAAATGGTGGGAGCCAGCCACGCCCGCATCATCGCCCGCCACCTGTTGCCCAACAGTCTGGGGCCGGCGATCGTCTCTCTGACGCTGGGCATCCCGGGCCTGATCCTCACCGAGGCGACGCTCAGCTTCATCGGTCTCGGTGTGCCGCCGCCGATCCCGAGTTGGGGCCAGATGGTCTCCGAGGGTTGGCGGGGGTTGCGGGCGACGCCCCATCTGACGATCTTCCCCGGCTTGGCGATCACGTTGACTATGCTCGCCTTCAACTTCCTGGGCGACGGGCTGCGGGATGCCCTCGACCCAACGATGCGTGGCACGGCGCTGGTCCGGGCCGCGCGGAGGAAGCGTCGCAAGGCGCGCCGCGCCGCGGCCAGGGCGGCAAAGGCCTGAGAAAGAACCCCGGAGGGGGCACTACGCAGGTTTCCAAGACGAACCGGAACGGCGGCGATTTTTCGCCGAGCCGGACAAGAGCAGCGGGGGTACGCTTCGCAGTGGAGGGGCGTACCCCCATTTTGCAGCGGAGAAAAGCCGCCAAGGAGGAGGGATGGGAAAGGTCGGGCGGATTGCTCTGACGTTCGTTGTGGTTCTGGGCGCGGCGGCGCTGATCGCGTGGGCCGCTTCCTACGTCTCTCCGCTGACCCCCCGTGCGTCCGAGGAATGGAGCCGCGGGCGGGTCATCGGCACCTCCTCCGTCAACCGGCCGGTTGCCCTCTGCCCTGCGCCCCCCGGCGGCGTCTACCTGGTCTGGTCCAACGCCGACGATCGGCTCGAACTGGCCCGGATCGACCCGAGCGGACGGGTGGTGTTCGACCAGGTGCTCGCTGTCTCCGAGAAGGGACGGGATCCCCAGTTGCGGGTGGACGGAGCGGGTCGACTCCACCTGCTGTGGCGTGAGGAGGGCGATGGGTCGATCCGTTACGTCCTGCTGGACCCTGAGGGGGGCGTGTTGCAGGGCCCGCAGACGCTTTCCGAGACGATGGATGGTCGGCCCTCCGCCCCCCGGTTGATCCAAGATGCTGTGGGGGATTTCCACGCGCTCTGGGTCGACGCGGATGGGGTGCAGTGGGCGCTGATTGAACCGGATGGAGGGGTGATGGCCCGCCAGACGCTGTTCGCCGTGGACGCGACGACCATCGCGGCGCAGATGGACCGAGACGGGTATCTCCACCTCGCGTGGCAGCGTGCCTCTGGTGCCAACAAGCAGTCGATCGAGTACGCGGTCTTCGTCCCTGAGACAGGCGACCTCGCCGGACCGGAGAGGCTGGCGGAGGTGTTCCTCCGTATGGGCCAGCGGGTGGACGGCCCGACCCTGGGGCTCGATCTGGATACGGCCTATGTGTTGTGGGTGGTTGAGGATCTGAGGGAGATCTCCTCCGAAGCGCAGTATGCTTACTTCTTGATCGGACTCCCCCAGGAGCGAAGGGTGGAGACGATCCAACTGGAGCGAGGGCGGGACCCCACGGGGGTCGCCCCGCTGGAGGGGCAACGCTCGCCCCTTCTGGTCGCGCTCAGCGAGGTGGCGCGCAGCGAGAGCGGCCGGATGGAGCCGCAGATCGCGCTGCTGGCCCTGGTGCGGGATCAGATGCCCGACTTCCGGATCGTGGGGCCGAGCGAGGCGCGGTCGATAGATGTGCTTTCTCTCCTGGCTCTGGGGCCGGGGGGCGGCGTGGCGTGGGCTGCAGATCCGGGATGGTCGCCCATCCTTGGTGCGGAGACCGAGCACATCGTCACCGCCTCCGATCGTCCGTCGCTGCGCCCGACGATCGCAGCGGACGCTTATTTCGACCTCCATCTGGCTTGGCTGGAGCCCGGGGGGTTCGGGCGGTACCGGGTAGTCTACGCCAGCACGGCGTCGGGGGTGAAGCAGGCCTACAACGCCATAACGCCGTGGGACCTGGCCGATCAGTTCTTCAGCCTGCTGATGCGGCTCTCGCTTGTGGCGCTGGCGATCGGACCGATGACGATCCTCTGGGCGCTGTTGCCGTTGACAGCACTGGCCTTCTATTACTTGGTGAGTAGCGAGGAAGACCTGCGAGCCAGGGGGCCACGCCTGATGTTGGGCGGGGTGCTCCTTCTGGAGGTGGTGCTCACCTTCATCTTCCCACCCCACGGTCAGCCGATGGGGCCTGCGTTTCGCTGGGGCGTGCCGGCCGGGGCGGCCGTCGTCGCCGGGGCTGTGACGGTGCTCTTCGTTCGACGGCGGGAGGGCAATGCCCTCTTCCTCGCCTTCTTTGTCTTCACCGCCATCGACATGCTTCTGCAACTGCTCCTTTACTTCGCCGTCTTCGGACTGAACTAGCTCCTCTTCCCCAACAGTTCTCTGCGTTCCCTGTGCCTCTCTGAGGTGAAGTCCGGTTGTCATCACTTGCTCCCCAGAAAAGCCCTGGCGAATCGGTGAGGTGGCTTGCTCTCCATGTCCATCTGTGGTAAACTCTGTCCTGCCAAACCCTTTCGTCGGAGCCGACAATGCTGGCCAAAGTCCTCAGTTGTGCCCTCCTCGGTCTTGATGGGATCCTCGTCCAGGTAGAGGTCGATGCCTCTAAAGGTCTTCCATCCCTCACCATCGTTGGTCTGCCCGACGCCGCGATCAAGGAGTCCAGTGAGCGGGTGCGGGCGGCGATCCGCAACTCCGGCCTGATCTTTCCGCGCAAGCGGCTCACCATCAACCTCGCCCCGGCCGACATCCGCAAGGCCGGCCCGGCCTACGACCTGCCCATCGCGGTGGGGATTCTCCTCGCTTCCGAGCAGGCGTGGCCCCAGGCGGTGGAGGGTGCCCTGTTCGTGGGGGAACTCTCCCTCGACGGCTCCGTCCGCCACATCCCCGGCGTCCTCCCCATCGCTGCTGTCGCGCGGGAGGCCGGGCTGCGACGGATCTTCGTCCCGGCGGCGGATGCGCCCGAGGCGGCGTTGGTGGAGGGTCTGGAGGTGATCCCGGTGGAGGATCTCGGCCAGTTAGCGGTCCACCTGCAGGGGCTGCGGGAGATCCCCCCTTACCGGCCGACGTGGGATCCGGCCGACCTCTCCCCGCCGAAATACGCGGCCGACTTCGCCGACATCAAGGGGCAGGAGCACGCCAAGCGGGCGCTGGAGGTGGCGGCTGCGGGCGGGCACAACGTCCTGATGGTCGGGCCGCCGGGGGCGGGCAAGACCCTCCTGGCCCGCTCTGTCCCCTCCATCCTCCCCGAGATGGGCCTGGAGGAGGCGCTGGAGGTGACCAAAATCTACAGTGTAGCCGGCCTCCTCCCCAACGACACACCGCTGATCCGCCACCGTCCCTTCCGGTCGCCTCACCACACTATCAGCCACGCCGGGCTGGTCGGCGGGGGGCACTGGCCCCGCCCTGGTGAGATCAGTCTGGCCCACCGGGGGGTTCTCTTCCTGGACGAACTGCCGGAGTTCGGCAGCCGTGCGCTGGAGGGGCTGCGCCAGCCGATGGAGGACGGTGTGGTCACCATCTCCCGCTCCACGGGAACTCTTACCTTCCCCGCACGCTTCATGCTTGTCGCGGCGATGAACCCCTGCCCCTGCGGGTACTGGGGGGATCCGGTCCGGGAGTGTACCTGCAGCCCGGCGACGGTGACCCGGTATCAGAAGCGGATCTCCGGTCCCCTGCTGGACCGGATCGACATCCACATTGAGGTCCCCAGGGTGGATTACGAGAAACTGACCGACGACCGCCGTGGTGAGCCTTCCGCTGCCATCCGGGAGCGAGTGGAGCGGGCGCGGGAGGTTCAACGGCGACGGTTCGCGGGCACGCCTCTCACGTGCAACGCGGAGATGGGGCCGGTGGAGGTGCGGGAGTTCTGTCGCCTGGACGACGCCGGACGGTCACTGGTGCGGGCGGCGATGCAGCAGTTGCAGATGAGCGCGCGGGCCTTCCATCGGATCCTGAAACTGGCCCGGACCGTCGCCGACCTGGCCGGGAGCGAGCGGATCGAGACCGCGCACCTGGCCGAGGCGATCCAGTACCGACCGCGGAGGGTGGGGGGATAAGGGGGTCATCCGAAGCGGGCCTTCAGTTCCTCCGCTCGCTGGAGGTGTCTCTGCGCCCGTTCCTTCTGCCCGGCGGCCTGGAGCGCGCGGGCCAAGACGCGGTGGATGTCCGGCTCCAGGGGCTGGATAGCGACCGCCTTCTCCAGCGCAGCCACGGCCTCTCTTGCATGCCCTTGCATCAGGAGAACCCGGCCGAGGTGGTAGTGTCCCCAGGCGAAGGCCGGTTCCCCTTTCTCCGGATCCACCACCTCTCGCAGGGCGGCCTCCGCCTCGGCCGGTTTGCCTGCGCGTAGAGCAGCCATCGCCCGTCGAAACGTGTCCTCCGTCTGCTGGAAGCGGTCGTACCGTTCGAACTTCCCGAAGAAGGAGGAGATGTCGAACACGAAGGCCCGCTCGGCCCCGCAGGCCTCGCACCGGGCCAGGACCCGCTCCGTCGGGTGGGTGGGGGAGCCCTGCAGGCTTTGGTTCACCGTGGCGAAATACCCGCCGCATTCGCAGCGTTGGTTGGCTACGTACACGAACTCAAAGCCGGGGCTGTTGGCTGGGATGGGAGAAAGGGAGGATTTCATCGGCTTCTCTCGAATGTTTGTTTTTACCACAGAGGCGTGGAGGACGCAGAGTTTTTCTCCGTGTCTCTGGGATTCTTTGTGCCCCGGGGAGTGTACCACGGGGCGGGGATGGCGTCAAGAAAGGCGGACCACGTCCAGGTCGCCCCCGACCGGCCTCACATCCGCCAGGCTTTCGGGGGATGGATGGCGGCGGGCGGGTGGGTGCGCATCAACCCCTCCCCCGAGTACGTGGCGGAACTGCTGCCCCCGGGGCGCGAGATCCCTTAAAACATCTCTCGCACAGAGACACAGAGGGCGATGGGCCCTTTGCTCCTTCCCCACACCTGCGTTATAATACCGTCCGCCAATGGAGGAGCGACTGCAGAAGATCCTGGCCCGCGCCGGGTTCGGCTCCCGCCGGGCCTGTGAGGAACTGATCCGTCAGGGGAGGGTTGCCGTCAACGGGGAGGTGGCCCAACTGGGCCAGAAGGCCGACCCCGAGCGGGATCGGATCACGGTGGACGGCGAGCCGATCCGGCTGAAGCGGGAGTACACCTACATCGCCCTCCACAAGCCCCGTGGGGTCCTCTCCGACGAGGGGGACGGCACGGGGCGACTGCCCACGGTGCGGGACCTGGTGGACCTGCCCGGCCACCTTTTCCCGGTGGGGCGGCTGGACCTGCGGAGCGAGGGATTGATCCTGCTCACCGACGACGGGGACCTGGCCTTTCGGCTGACGCACCCGCGCTTCGGCCACGAGAAGGAGTACCACGTCCTCGTGGAGGGGCGGCCCAGCGAGGAGACGCTGGAGAAATGGCGGCGGGGAGTCCTGTTGGACGGTCGGCGGACCGCCCCGGCGCGGGTCGAGGTGATGCGGGCGGAGCAGGATCGGACCTGGCTCCGGGTCGTCCTCCGGGAAGGTCGCAAGCGGCAGATCCGGCGGGTGGCAGCGATGCTGGGCCATCCGGTGCATCGGCTGATCCGCGTTCGTGTCGGGCCGGTGCGGCTGGGGAACCTGCCCCCCGGTCGGTGGCGGTATCTGACACCAGCGGAGGTCCGCGCGCTGAGAGAACATACCAAGAGGAGCAAGAGGGAGCGTTGAAACCATCGACGATCGCGATCGACGGGCCCGCCGCTTCGGGCAAGAGCACCATCGGCGAGCGACTCGCCCGACGGCTGGGCTATCTCTATTTCGACACCGGCGTGATGTACCGCGCCGTGACGTGGGCCGCGTTGCAGCGGGGGATCCCCATTGAGGATGAGGAGGCGGTGACGGCCCTGGCCCGAGCCCTCCACATCGACGTCCTTCCACCGACCGTCGCCGACGGGCGGCAGTACACCGTCCTGACCGACGGGGAGGACGTGACCTGGGCCATCCGCCGTCCAGAGGTGGACGCCAACGTCTCGGTGGTCTCCGCCTACCGGGGCGTCCGCGAGGAGTTGGTCCGCCAGCAGCGGCGGATCGCCGCCGGGGGACGGATCGTGATGGTCGGGCGGGACATCGGCTCGGTGGTCCTGCCGGACGCCGACCTCAAGATCTACCTGGACGCGACGGTGGAGGAGCGGGCGCGCCGTCGCTGGAAGGAACGGCGGGAGCGCGGAGAGGACGTGGACTACGAGGAGGTCCTCCGGAGGATGCGCCGCCGGGACCAGATCGACAGCAGTCGGGAGGTCTCCCCCCTCCTGGTTCCGGATGGCGCGGCGGTGATCGACACGACCCACCTGAGTGTCCAGGAGGTGCTGGAGCGGGTGGAGCGGCTGGTCGACGAGAAAGACCCGCCCGGCGAGCCCCTTATCCACCCCTCTGCTCGGACGGTCGTTGATGAATAGACCTCCCCCCACTCCTCCCAGCGAGGAGCATGTACAGGTCGCTCAGGCCGCCGGCATCATCGCCCTGGGGAACATCACCAGCCGTCTCATCGGCCTGGCGCGCGAGATGGTCAAGTCCGGCCTCTTCGGCGCGACCGGCTACGTGAGCGCGCTGGAGGTGGCGGTCCGTGTGCCGACCATCCTGTACGACCTATTGGTCGGTGGGATGATCAACTCCGCCCTGATCCCCGTCTTCTCCGACTACGCCTCCCCCGCCCGACGGGAGGAACTCTGGCACCTGCTCAGTGTCCTCCTGAGCACCCTCTCCCTCGCCCTGGTCGTCCTGGTCCTCTTGGGGGAGATCCTGGCCCCCTGGCTGGTCCGGATGTTGGCGGGGGGGCTGGCTCCCCCTTACCAGGCCGTGGCGACGGACCTGCTGCGGGTGACGCTGCCGGCCGTCGTCCTCCTCAACGCGGCCGGGATCCTCGCCAGCGCGCTGTACGCCCTTAAGCGGTTCACCTTTCCCGCCTTCACCGCCTCTGTGTTCAACGCTGCTGTCGTCGCTGTCGCTCTGCTCTTCGGCCGTCGGTGGGGGGTGCACAGTATGGCGGTGGGGCTTCTGCTGGGGGCTGCCCTTCAGGTGGGGCTTCAACTGCCCGGCTTACGGGGCGCGCGCTTTCGCCCGGCCTTCGACCTCCGCCATCCGGCCCTCTTGCGGATCGGCCGCCTCTACCTCCCGATCCTCCTCGGGCTGGTGGTGGACATCCTGGCCGTGCTGCTCAGTTACAACCTCGCCTCTCACACCGGCGATTCTTCCATCTCGTGGATGCAGTACGCGGCCACCCTCATTCAGTTCCCCCTGGGCCTGGTCGTCACTGCGGTCTCCATCGCCATCCTGCCCACCCTTTCCCGGCAGGCCGGCAGCGACGACCTGGCCCCCTTCCGGTCCACGCTGGCTCAGGGGTTGCGGCTGGTCCTGAGCCTGGTGATCCCGGCCACCCTGGGTCTCTATGTCCTGGCCGAGCCCCTCGTCGCTCTGATCTTCGAGCACGGGGACTTCACCCCGGCCGACACGTTGGCGACGGCGGAGGCGCTGCGGTGCGCGCTACTGGGATTGGTGGCCGCCGCCGTCGATCAGCCTCTCATCTTCGCCTTCTACGCCCGCAAAGACACCCTGACCCCCGCCCTGGTGGGAGTCGGCACGACGGTCCTCTACGCCTTGCTGGCCCTGAGCCTGCGGTGGATAGGTGTGCTGACCCTGCCGCTGCTGGTGTTCGTCAACTCGGTCAAACTGGCCGTCCACGCCGTCACGATGCTGGTGCTCGGCTGGAGGCGGCTGGGGGGGATGGAGGGGCGGAGGATGTGGAGGATGCTGTTGAAAACCGCCGTTGCGTCGACGGGGATGGCCGTGGGGGTCTGGGGGGTGTGGCAGGTTCTGGACGGTGTGGCGCCGCCGGGGCTGATCGGTGAGGCGGTGGTCGTCGGCGGGGCCAGCGGCGTGGGTGCTGCCATCTACGGGGGGTTGGCCGTGATGCTGGGGATCCAGGAGATCCGCCTTCTGCGCACCGCCGTCGAGAGGGGGCTGAACCGCTTGACGGGCCGGGGGGTGTAAGATATACTTGGTCTCGGAACCTCTCAGGTTGGCAGGGGAGCAGAGGGATGGACACCAACGCGGAGAACAACGAACAGGAGATTCGCGAACCCCGGGTCGTTTACGGGACGGTCATCCGGGAGGAGAAGGGAGAGCCACCGGCCGAACGGCTCCTGATCCAATTCCCCCCGTATTTCGACCGCTTCCTTGAGGAGCGGGATCGGCGGCTCACCAGTGAGTTGGGCCGGCTCGAGGCGGCTATCCGCCAGAACACGGAGCGGATCGACCGGTTCGCCGGGGAGATGGACCGTCGGCTGACCGAACTGTCTGAGGAGATAGATCAACGGTTCGCCCTGGTGGACCAACGGTTCGCCGGGGTGGATCAGCAGTTCGCCTCGATGGACCGGCGATTCGCTATGATAGATCAGCAGTTCGCCGTGGTGGACCAACGGTTCGCTGCGATGGACCAGCGATTCACCGAGATAGATCGGCGGTTTGACGAGATAGATCGACGATTCGCCGAAGCGAAAGAGGAGAGGGAAGCACTGAGGGCGGAAATTCAGGCCCTGCGACAGGAAATGCAGATCTACTTCCGCTGGTCCATCGGCCTGCTTCTGTCCATTGTTGGGGGGATTGTGCTGATCATCGTCCGGGTGTTCTTCGGAGGAGGATGATAAAGAACCGATCGAAGGGACCCGGGGGAGGCCGGGCGGACCAGCCGGTCCCGCCCGAGAGGTACGACCAGGCGTACTTCCTCTCCGTGTGCGAGGGATACGAGGAGTTCGTCGCCAGCGAAGGGCGCGAACTCTCTCGTCGTCTGAAGGCCGCCTTCGCGGTGGCGGGCATCGAGCCGGGGATGCGGGTGCTGGACGTGGGATGTGGTCGGGGGGAGATCCTCCGCCACTGCGCCCGCCTCGGGGCGGAAGCCCACGGCATCGACTACGCCCCTGCCGCCGTCGAGATGTCCCGCCAGGCCCTCACCGACGGGGAGGCGGCCGGCGTCTACCAGGCCGACGCCAAGTGGCTCCCCTTCGCCGACGGGATCTTCGACCGGGTGCTCCTCTTCGACATCGTCGAGCACCTCCACCCCTGGGAACTCGACCAGGCGCTGCGGGAGGTCCGGCGGGTGCTCCGGCCCGGTGGGCGTGTGGTGATCCACACCGCCCCCAACGTGTGGTACGACCGGTACGCCTATCCTGTCGTGCGGTTCGTGCGCATTCTGATGGGGCAAGGGGACCGCTATCCCAAAGACCCTCGGGCTATCATCCCCGCCAACGTCGATGTCCACGTCAACGAGCAGAGCGCGCTGAGCCTCTGGCGGCTCCTCCGTCGCCACGGCTTCCACGCCCGCGTCTGGTTGGATACCCCTCCGCAGAACCGTCGGGAGAACTGGCTCTTCCGCGTCGCCCGGCACGTCCTCTTCAACTGGCCCCCGTTCCGCTGGTTCTTCGAGCGGGAGGTATTTGCTGTGGCAGAGAGGAGGGCGTGATGGGGGATCTATGGGCGGAGGGTGTTGCGGGACCAGTAGGCGGTGATGACGTCCATCAGGTCGGACGGAACCTCCGTGGTGTTGTCGGGGTCGGGGCCGAGGCGGAAGTTGAAGGCGTTCACCTCCTCTGCGTAGGGTTTCCACGAGGTCTCCCAGAGCCACAGGGCGTAGTTTAAACCCCTTCCCTCGAAAAGATCCATCTGGTCGGCCAGGAAAACGTCCGCCCCCGGCTCCCAGCGCATCAGGCCGAACTCGTTCACCGCCACCGGCACGCCGTGCTCCTCCCGGAACCCGTCCACCGTTGCCAGGAGGTCCTCCAGCCAGGCCCGATCCACCCGCTCCGGCTCCCCGTCCCAGTCCGCGTCGAAGTCCCCCGGGTAGGCGCGGGTGAGGTCAGGGGGCTCCTGGTGGGTGTAGACGTAGGGCTCGTACTGATGGACGGTGTAGACGACGTAGGGATCGTCCACCGGTTCCAGGTAGGGAAGCCACTCGACCGCGCTGTACCCCATCCCACCGACGAGGATCGGCGTCTCTGGATCGACCTCGCGGACGGCGGCGACGATTTCGGGATACAGTCGGTTCCAGTCGTAGAGGGTGCCTCCGTACTCGGCGTAGAACTCCTCGGGGTCCCACACCTCCAGCCGGTCGTGGAGGGCGTCGCTGCCGACCTCGTTGGCGTTGGGCTCCACCATCAGGTCGTACCCGACGACGATGGGGTTGTCCCTGTATCGCTGGGCTGTGTACCGCCACATCTCCGCCCAGGCTTGCTGAGCCTCCGGGTCCTGCCACACCGTGTCGTTGAGGTAGGATGCGTCGAACCAGTCTCCCACCTCGTCCCAGAAGAAGGTGAACTCGCTGCGGCCGGGGCCGGTGCGGAAGGAGATGACGGCGTAGAGGCCCGCATCGGCGGCCATCTTCAGGAGTCGGTCCAGGTTGGCCTCCGCGTCGGGATCGAGGACATAGGGTGGCTCCTCGGTGAAGAGGCCGGGATGGGAGATGTTGACGTAGTTGGCCCCCAGCGCGGCGAGCCGGTCGAGGTCTTCTTGGGTGTAGGGCGGGCCGATAGGGCCGGGACCCATAAAGTTGGGGCCGTCCAGTTCCGGGTAGACGCGGCGCTGGTAGATGTTGGCACCCCGAAGGGCGGTGGGGCCGGTCCAGAGGGACCACTTGGTGGGAGGCGGCGGGGAGGGGGAGGGGGAAGGGGGCAGGGCACAGGAGGCAGGAAGCAGGAGGCAGAAGGCGAGAAGCAGGAGGCAGGAGGCGGGGAGGAGAGGAAGCAGGGAAGCGGGGAAGCGGAGGAGATGAGGGAAACGGGGAGGGCGTCGTGGTTGGCGGGGTGGTGTTGTTTGAGGCGGGTGGACCACAGCACACCTCCTTTCTATGTCTCGGCGACCTCCCGATAGGCCTCCAGGGTGGCGCGGGCGGTCCGTTCCCAGGAGAAGCGGGCGGCCTGGACCAGGGCGCGGCGGCGGAGTTCAGCGTGGAAGGTGGGGTCTTCGGCGAGTTGGATCACCGCCCCGGCCATCCCCTCCGCGTCGTCGGGATCCACCAGCACCCCCGCATCGCCGACGACCTCGGGGATGGATGCAGCGTTGCTGCCCACCACCGGCGTCCCGCAGGCCATCGCCTCCAGAGGGGGCAGGCCGAACCCTTCGTAGCGGGAGGGGAAGAGGAAAGCGACCGCGCCCCGGTAGAGGGCGGGCTTGTCCTCCTCCGCCACCCAGCCGATGAAGCGGACCCATTCCGGTCGGAGGCCCAGCGACCGGGCCTGGCGGCGGGGGTCGGGTGCGAAGGGGGTGTCCCGCTCCGGCAGCCGCCCCGCCACGATCAAGGGGCACTCCTCCCCGATGACCGGCCCGGCCCAGCGGTAGGTTGCCAAGGCCGTGGCGACGTTCTTGCGGACGTCGAACCCGCCCAGGTAGAGGACGTACCGCTCTGGAAGGCCGTACCGGGCGCGGACCGCTGCGTCGTCCGGTCCGGGATCGGGCCGGAAGCGGGGATCGGCTGCCAGGTAGATGACCCGCACCCGCTCGGGGGGAAGGTCCAGGTGGGCCAGGATGTCCCGCCGGGAGGCCTCCGAGTCGGTGAGGACCAGGGCGGCG
>Ga0209426_1001076_pt1 | contig 19833 bp, 15 predicted proteins | sample Deesub1362B_J571_FD_187697 | JGI IMG/M metagenome (GOLD analysis project Ga0209426, IMG submission 187697) | Deep oceanic, basalt-hosted subsurface ecosystem from Juan de Fuca Ridge flank, Pacific Ocean, CORK Borehole 1362B_J2.571 (SPAdes)... ...
GACCGTGTCGGACGAGACCGAGCTGATCTCGGCGGCGGCGGTCTGGCTGCGTTCGGCCAGCTTGCGCACTTCCGAGGCGACGACCGCGAAGCCGCGGCCGTGCTCGCCGGCCCGCGCGGCCTCGACGGCCGCGTTCAGGGCCAGCAGGTCGGTCTGACGCGCGATCTCCTGAACGATGGTGATCTTCTCGGCGATGGTCCGCATCGCTTCGACCGCTTGCGAGACCGCCTGGCCCGAGACCTCGGCGTCGGCCGACGACTGGCGGGCGATCTTTTCGGTCTGCGCGGCGTTGTCGGCGTTCTGCTTGATGTTGGCGGCCATCTCTTCCATCGAGGCCGAAGCCTCTTCGGCCGAGGCGGCCTGTTCGGTCGCGCCCTGGCTGATCTGCTCGGAGGCCGCCGACAGTTCCTGGCTGCCGGCCGAGACGTTGTTCGAGGCGGTGATGGCGTCGGCGACGACGCCGCGCAGGCGCTCGACCATGCGCTCCAGGGCCAGGCCCAGGGTGTCCTTGTCCGACAGCGGCTGCGGCTGGACCGTCAGGTCGCCGTCGGCCACCTGGTCGGCCAGGGCCGCGGTGTCGCGCAGGTTGGCGGTCATGCGGTTGACCGTGGCGACCAGGTCCTTGATCTCGTCGTCGGCCTTGACGGTCACTTCCTTGCTCAGGTCGCCGATCGCCACGGCGTCCAGCGCCTCGGTGATCTGCTTGAAGCCCTGGGTGATGATCATCGAGATCCAGAAGGCGCCGGCGACGGCGACCAGCAGGGCGGCGACGGCGGTGATCAGCAGCGTCGTGCGAGCGGCTGAATAAAGGGCGTCGGTGTCTTTGTCGGCCTGGACCATCGCGGCCTTGTTCAGGTCGACGATCTTGTTGACGTCCTCGGTCATGCCGTTGGCGATGAGACGCGACTTGTTGATCGACAGCGCGCCCGCCTCGGCGTTGCGATTAGCCGAACCCAGGGCGCGGACCTCGGCGTTGACGGTCTTGTACTCGCCCCACGCGCGCGCCACGCGTTCCCACATCGGCTTGCCCTGCGTGCTGGCCGTCGCGACGCGCTGCTGGATCATTTGATCGAGCTTCGCAATCAGCTCGACCGACTGTGCGTCGAACTTCCGCGTCAGCTCCAGATCGTCGGTCAGCGCCATGTTCTTTTCCAAACGCAGCAGCCGGCCCATATCCCCGTCGACCTCCTGCGCGCCGGACAGACGCGCGGCAGGTCCGGAGATCACCTCCGAAATCGCGCTGTTGAGTTGGCTCATGCGCGAGACGCCCATGAACACGACGAGGCCCATCATGGCGATGAGCACGGCGAAGGTCGCTATCAGCTTGGCTTTGATCGTGAAGCGCATTTGGGAGTCCCCCGACTCAGGATTGCGATGCGTGGATGGGTGTGACGACGGCCGTCTGGCCGCGCGCGGCGAAGATCTGCTCCAGATCGGGGATGACGATGACGTCCCCGTTCCGGCGGGCTAAAAAACGGATGAAATCGGCGCGCCACTTGAGGCCGACGCGGGGCGCGTCCTCGGTGACGGCGCGGTCGATGGCGGTGACCTCGTGCACCTTGTCGGCGCGCAGGCCGATCAGGGTCGGCTCGCCGTCCAGCGGGTGCTCGATGACGACGATGCGGCTGTCGATGGTGGGCGGCGGGGCGTCCAGCTCGAAGGCCACCCGCAGATCAACCAGCGGGATGACCCGGCCGCGGAAGTTGATCACGGCGCCGACGAACGGCGGCGCGCCGGGCACGGCCGTCTCGGGCAGCAGGTCGAGCACCTCGCGCACCAGACCAGCCTCCAGGGCGAAGGTCTCGCCGTGCAGGTCGAAGGTCAGGGCCTCGATGGGGTCGTTGGCGTTGTCGGCGATCATGTCTGTCTCCGTCAGCCGGCGGCGCGCAGCTGCGCGTCGGGGCGTTGGCCCGCCGCCACCAGGCAGCCGATGTCGAGGATCAGAGCCACGCCGCCATCGCCCAGGATGGTCGCGCCCGAGAAGGCGCCCACGGCGGCATGGAACGGCGACAGCGGCTTGATGACGGTCTGGTGGTCGCCGAGGATCTGGTCGACGACCAAGCCCACTCGCTCCTGACCCGTGGAGACCACGACGATCTTCTGGTGCGGGTCGGGCTCCTGGCCGGTGTTGAACATCTGCCGTAGACGGATGAACGGCACCAGCTGGTCGCGCAGGGTGACCAGGCTGCGGCCGGCCGAGCGCAGGTCCTGCTCGACGGGCAGCTCGACGCATTCCTCGACCGAGGACAGCGGGATGACGTAGCGGCTGGCGCCGACCCGCACCAGCAGGCCGTCGATGATCGCCAGGGTCAGCGGGATGCGCAGCGAGACGACCGAGCCCTGGCCAGGCGTGCTGGTGATCTCGATCGCGCCGCGCAGGCCCTCGATGGTCTTCTTGACCACGTCCATGCCGACGCCACGGCCGGACAGGTTGGTCACGGCGGCGGCCGTCGAGAAGCCCGGCGCGAAGATCAGCTGCAGCAGCTCGTTGTCCGTCAGGACCTGGCCGGGCTGGATCAGGCCGTTCTCCTCGGCCTTGGCGCGGACCCGGGCGCGGTCGACGCCTCGGCCGTCGTCGGTGATGGTGATCACCACCTCGGCGCCGGACTGGCGGGCGGCCAGCAGGATATGGCCGGTCTCGGGCTTGCCAGAGGCCTTGCGCTGTTCGGGCGTCTCCAGGCCGTGGTCGGCGGCGTTGCGGATCAGGTGGACCAGCGGATCGGCCAGACGCTCGATGATCGTCTTGTCCAGTTCGGTGGTCTCGCCGTCGGTGGCGAAGTTGATCGTCTTGCCGGTCTCGATGGCCAGGTCGTGGATCAGTCGGCGGAAGCGGCCGAACAGCTGGCCGACCGGCACCATGCGCACGACCATCATGATCTCGCGCAGCTCGGAAGCCAGTTGCTCGATCTGCTCGGAGACGGTCATCAGGTTCTGGTCGCTGCTGGAGGCGGCGACCTGCTTCAGGCGCGACTGGGCGATGACCAGTTCGCCGACGCGGTCCATCAGCTCGTCGAGGCGCTCGGCCGGAACGCGGAGCATCTCGGCGACCCGCGGGCGGCCCTCGGCGGGCGGCGCGTCGCTGTTGGCGGCCTTGGGCGGCTCGATCGTCGAGACCTTGGCGTCCGGAGCGACCTCGGCGACCGCTTCGGCCGCCGGTTCGTCGACCACCTCGGTGATGTCCAGGGTCATGTCGTCGATGACGAAGATGAAGACATCCTCGATCGCCGAGCGCGGCTGTTCGGTGGTGACGACCACGTCCCAGGCCAGGCGGCAGTCGGTGGGGTTCAGATCCTCGACGGCCGGCACGCCGTCGGTGACGGCGGTGACCTCGCAGGGACCCAGGTCCCGCAGCTCGTCGAGCAGCGGCAACGGGCGGCCGCCGTTGACGAAGGTCTCGGGCGGCAGCGAGAAGCGCACGCGCCAGGTCTTGGCGCTGGGCGGGGTGGAAACGGGCGCGGCGCCGGCGCCGTCGACGGCGCGGCGCAGATCGTCCAGCAGGGCCTCCTCGACGCCCGGCTCGGTGGGCTCGCCCTCGGCCAGGGCGCGCATGTGGTCGCGCGCGGCCAGCACGGCCGAGATCAGCGCCGGCGAAGCGGCGACCTCGCCCTTGCGCACGCGGTCAAAGGCGGTCTCGCAGTGGTGCGTGAAGGCGGCCAGGGCGTCGAAGCCGAACATCGCGCCCGAGCCCTTCAGCGTGTGCAGGCTGCGGAAGACGGCGTCGATCGTCTCGCGATCGTCCTGCCGCTCGGCCAAGGTCAGGAGATCCAGCTCGACCTGCTCCAGCAGGTCGCGCGCCTCGATCCTGAAGATGGCGACGGGGTCTTGCCCGCTCATTTGGCGAGGACCTTCTTGACGACGGTGATCAGCTGGTCGGGGTTGAAGGGCTTGGTCAGCCAGCCCGTCGCGCCCGCCGCCTTGGCCTGGGCCTTGATGTCGGCGTCGGACTCGGTGGTCAGGAAGATGATCGGCACGCCGGCGTGCTTGGGCTTGCCGCGCAGGGTGCGGATCATGGTCAGACCGTCCATCACCGGCATGTTCAGATCGGTGATGATCAGCTGGAAGTCGCCCGCATCGGCGGCGCTGACCCCGGCCTGGCCGTCCGGAGCCTCGCTCACGGCGTAGCCCTCGCCCGTCAGGGCGATCTTGATGGCCTGTCGCAGACTGGCCGAGTCATCCACCGTCAGAATCGAGGCGCTCATGGGGTCACCGTGTCTTGAAGCCAGAAGGCGGCGCGATCGGGCGCGCCGAGGAAACCGCCGCGCTCGAGCACGGCGCGCGTCGGACCCGAGACCGGCGCGGAAAGGGAAAGGGAACGCCCCCGGCGGTCGGCCGACTTGCGCGCCGCTTCCACCAGCTGGACGAGAGTCAGGTCGGCGTCTTCGACGCGCTCCAGATCGATCACGATCGGTAGATCCTGATCGAACGCGGCCAAGATCTTGTCGTGCGCCTCTCCGATAGAGGGGAGCGACAAATCGCCGCATAGCTCAACCCGGAAGTCAACTTCGCGAGAAGTCGCCATATCGCGCTCCAAATTCACCGAACTATGTTTCATCTTGGCGCGAGCCGCCGAAGATACTCGGTCAATTTGTCACACGAATATTTTTTCCGGCGGCCAAACAACTGAGTAAAACCATTAGGCGGCGACGCCGTGAATAATCCCTTAATCGCGAAGATAGGGCCGCGCGCTCCAGGCGCCGGCGAGGCCAAGTCGACGACGCGCCAGCATCCCCGCTCCGGGTCGGACGACGAGCGGGCTATCTCGCCGTCACCACCCCGCGGCGGTCGCCTGGATCGACCTAAGGGTTCAACGGCGCGGCGGAAATGGCCAAGATTGATCTCGCGACGATGGCGCTCGGGAACGCGCGCCGCCTCGGATCACATAGGCAGGCGCCGACCAGCTAAGGTGGCGGAAGTGTGGCGTTTTGACGCAGGGCCCAAATCCCTGTCATCGGACGCCCTTGGCGAACAGCGGGTTCGGCGCGAGGATGTCTCAGGGGGCGTCGTTGGAGCAGGAAATGATGCGTTTTCTCTTACCGGCCCTGCTGGCCGCCCTCGCGATATCTTCCACCGCCCACGCGGCGGACGCGGCCAAACGCTCATGCTTCCGCAATGCCGATGTCGACGGCTTCCAGGCCATCGACAGCGACACCGTCAATGTCACGGTCGGCGTGCATGACGTCTATCAGCTGAAGCTGTTCTCGCCCTCGCCCGACATCGACTGGACCCAGCGGATCGGGCTGGAATCGCGCGGCGGCTCCTGGATCTGCTCGGGACTGGACGCCGTCGTGATCGTTCCGGGCCCCATGGGCGTGCAACGCTATCAGGTCAGCGACATCCGCAAGCTGTCCCCCGAGGAGGCCAAGGCCTCGAGCAAGAAGCCGCGTTAGAGATTAGGCTTGGCGCGTTGGGGCGGCTTCGACCCGAAGGACCAGGGCCTCGAGGATTTCCGAGGCCCGCCCCGCCTTCGCCGGCAGGCTGGCGTCGATATCCGGGCCCGGCTTCAGCGGCGTCGAGGGCGCCCCGGCGGTCTTCTGGGCCGTCAGGCGCAGCGGCTCGCCGCGCGCCGCGCGCTCGGGCTCCAGCAGCACGCGCCAGACCGGACGGGGCGCCGGCGGCGCCCCCTCGGGCAGCAGTTCGACGCTGCGGGCGCGCGTTTCCCGGGCGATCGGGTCATCGCCGATCAGGGGAAAGTCCAGGATCCGCGCCGCGCCGCCGATGCGATCGGGGACTTCCTCGGGGCCGATGACGCCGACCATCAGCGTCGCCCGCTCGGCGATGAACAGGCCGACCTGTTCGTAGTGAAGGCAGCGCTCGACGCCCTCGAACGCCCGAGCGCCGGGGCGTTTGAGCGCGGCCAGCGGAAAGGCCGAAACCTTCGGATGCGCCAACAGGCCACGCAATCGCGTCAGATCGTCGGGCGCGTCGGCGAAGTCTTGCTCATAGACCGCGAGCGGAAAGGGCAAAGGCGCCAGCACCGGCCAGCGCCGCGCCAGGGCGGCCTCGGCCGCGACGGTGTCGGCCCCCGCCGCCAGGGCGCTGAGCAGCCTTGGGGCCGCAAGGGGCCAGAGCCCGTCGATCATCTCGAACACAGCGTCCAGCGCGGCGCGCACCGCCGCCTCGGCTCCCCTGAGGTCGCGCTTGCCCGATATGCCGATCAGCATGGGCTGGGCCGGCCGCGGTTCGCCGTCGGCGGGCCACGCGCCCGCCGCGATCTCGATCGTCGTCAACGGCTCCCCCGCATCCACGCGCCCGCCAGGCAGGCGCGAGCGCGTTCAATATCACAATCCAAAGGCGCCGAGACAATCCTACACACTCATAACTTGATATTTCTTGACATTAGGTCCGCCGCCCGAGGCGACGGTCGGCGGGCGCACCTCCTCCGCTGATGATTTCGCGCGCTCGCGGGGTAGGTTCGTGCCCACCCGGCGGGCCATCGACCTTCATTCAGGCCCCGCGCGCCCGCGGCGCCTTGCCAGGACAGGGCGAACCTCCGTTCCTGGGCATCTCGAACTCGGCGGCGCGGCCGTTTGTCAGGCTGGCCCAGACGGACGAGCGAGCATCCGGGTCTCAGCAACGCCCAAATCAATCCGCGCCATCAAGCGCCGGAATACTCAATTTCATTTCGCGGAATAATAATTCATATTTGTAATTATCAGGCATTGGCGCCATCGAAATGATCAATCTGAAATATATATTACAGTCCTGAGAAAATCTAAATTTACCTGAACAGCCCCCACGGCGACGCTCCCCCTATCAGTGATTGATTGGGGGTATGCATGACCATTCGAACTCGCTCGCTCGCGACCTCGCGTCTTCGCGCGCTTCTGCTCACCGCGACCCTACTGGGAAGCGCGACCTCGGCCCTGGCCCAGCAGGCCGACAAGACCGCCGAGCTCGACACCTTGGTCGTCACCGGCAAGCGGCTGTCGGAAGCCAGCGTGGCCATCGGCACCGACCACGCGACCGCCACCGTCTCGATCACCCGCGAGGCCCTGCTCTCGGCGCCGGCGGGGATCACCGGCCTGAAGATGCTGGAGTCCCTGCCCGGCTTCAACGTCCAGGCCAACGACGCCCTGGGCATGTACGAGTTCGGCAACTCAGTCTCGGTGCGGGCCTTCAACTTCCAGCAGATCGGCTTCCTGCTGGACAATATTCCGATGGGCCGCAGCGACCAGTTCGGCGGCAGCCCGATCTATCGCTATGTCGACAACGAGAACCTGATGCGGGTCACCGCCTCGGCGGGGGCCGGCGATGTCGCCCTGCCCAGCTACGCTTCGCTGGGCCCGATCGTCGACTACTTCACCCAGGCCCCCGCCAAGACGGCCGGCGGCGCGTTCAGCGGCACCCTGGGCAGCGACCACCTGCGCCGCGGGTTCCTGCGCCTGGAACTGGGCGAGCACGGCGGTTTCTCGGGCTATGTCAGCGGCTCGTGGATCAAGGGCGACCTGTGGCGCGGCCCGGGCACGATCGATCGCAAGCACTACGAGGGCAAGCTGAAGTACGCCCTGCCCAAGGGCGGCGACATCACCTTCCAGACCGTCCACAACGACTATTACGACTACGACAGCCCGTCGATCACCCTGGCCCAGTACAATGGAACGGCTGGCGACGTGTTCGGGCGCTCGGGACGGTATTTCGCCTATCTGGGCATCGTTCCCACGCCGGGCGCGGCGGGCACGCCCCTGAGCGCCACCAACCTGCCGGCGGTGGCCGGCGGCCCGGTCTATTCGAACGCCAACTACGCCCAGTACTACAAGTTCGCGGTCAACAGCCGGAAGGACCACCTGTACGGCCTGACGCTGAACACGCCGATCGTTGACGACCTGGACCTGACCACCACCGCCTATTACGAAGACAAGGGCGGCTATGGCGTCTCGCCCGAAGCCTACTCCACCTCGCTGGCCAGCTACACGGCCGAGAAGGGCATCGTCGCGGGGATCGTCGCGCCCAGAGGCATTCAGTACGGGCTGTCCGGCATCGACGGCCTGCGCAAGGGCGTCACCGCCAAGCTGGCCTGGCATGTCGGCTTCAACAAGATCGAAACCGGCCTCTGGCTGGAGGACGACGACTATCACCGCACGCAGAACCGCTACAACGTGCAGGACGGCAATCCCGACGGCGCGCCCCTGTTCAGCGAGCGGGTCCACGCCCAGCGCGACTACAAGTCCGTGCGCCAGACCCAGCAGTTCTTCCTGAAAGACACCCTGACCCTGCTGGAAGCCAAGCTGAAGGTCGAGGTCGGCTTCAAAGCCACCGACATCGATTACAAGATCTCCGGCTACCGCAATCCGAACGACTACATCAACAGCCGCCAGCCGACCTTGAAGGCCAAGTGGAAGGACAGCTTCCTGCCGCAGGTCGGCGCGGTCTACAGCCTGACCGGCCGCGACCAGGTGTTCGCTTCCTACTCCGAGAACATGGCCCTGCCGCGCGGCGCGGACGATATCTTCTCGGCGGCCAGCCCGACCGTGGCGGCTCCGGCGCCCGAGACGTCGACCAACTGGGAGCTGGGCTATCGCGCCAACCACAAGACGTTCAACGCCTCGATCGTGGCCTATCAGACGCAGTTCAAGAACCGGCTGCAGGCCTTCGCGGCTCCGGTGCCCGGCGGCGGCGGGATCACCGAGACCTATTACCAGAACGTCGGGGCGGTGAAGGCCAAGGGCGTCGAGCTCAGCGGCCAGTGGAAGCCGGAGATCTTCGCCGGGAAGGCCTATCTGAACGCCAACGTCTCGTACAACAGCGCTAAGTTCCAGGATGACGTCCTAAACTATCGGGCCAGCACCACGGCCAGCCCCGTCACCCTGTCCATCGCCGGCAAGAAGGTGCCCGACTTCCCCGACTGGGTGTTCACCACCGGCGTGACGGTCGAGCCGTTCGACGGTCTGCTGTTCAATGTCTCGGCCCGCCACCTGGAGAGCCGCTTCACCAACTTCGTCAACAGCGAGAAGGTCGACGGCTACACCATCGTCAACGCCTATGTGGACATCGGCGATGGCTTCGCGGCCGGCCCGTTCAGCCAGATCAAGGCCCGGGTCAACATCGATAACATCTTCGACAAGGACTATCTGGGGACCATCAACACCACGGTGAACACGCCGGCATCGTTCCGCCCGGCGCCGCCGAGGACGATACAGTTCACGATCTCCGCCGACTTCTAGCCCCGTGACGCGCCCGTCCGCCGAGGCGGGCGCGTCTCACAGCGCCGGGCGAAGCGCCGCGCCAACTAAAGTTTTTACGCAACACTTCCCGCGCTTGTTGAGAAACCAAGGCTCGACCGACCTCCAAAACGTTGTCGGGCGGCGCGGCGCTCTATAAGCAGGCCCCTTGTCGATCGCCGCGAGGCGCCGAGGAAGGGTTGCATGTCGAGTCCCCTGATGGCCGCGTTCAAGGACGTGGGAGACGCCATCCGTCTCGCGCCCCTCTGGTGGCGGCTCGGCCTGGACCAGACGGCCTCGCGCTTCCAGCGCTCGATCCTGGGCCCCTTCTGGATGGCCTGCAACCTACTGGTCGTCGCCTTCGCCCTGGCCTTCATCGTCGGCGGCCTGATGGGCGTGAACCTGCGCGAGAGCTATCCGCAGGTGGTGGCCGGCCTGCTGGCCTGGTCCCTGGTGGGGACCACCATCGCCGAGGCCCAGGCGATCTTTCTGTACAACGCGGGCCTGATGCAGAGCCAACGCCTGCCGCTGACCTTCTATGTGTTCCTGCACGCCCAGAAGGCGGCGACCAACTTCCTGACCCAGCTGATCGCCTTCTGGGCCATGATGCTGGTTCTGGGCCGGTTCGCCGCGCCGCACTGGACCTTGCTGCCCGCCGTCGCCCTGGTGCTGCTCAGCGTCTGCTTCCTGGGCTTCATCATCGCCATCCCGTCGACCCGGTTCCGCGACGTCGCCTACATGATGAGCTACGTGGTGCAGCTGCTGTTCTACGTGACCCCGGTGTTCTGGACGCGCGCCCAGATGAGCCCGAAGTACCGCTGGGTGGTCGACTACAGCCCCCTGGCGCACCAGGTGGAGCTACTGCGCGCGCCCCTGACCGGCCACGCTCCCGCCGCGATCGACTGGCTTTGGTCGCTGGGAACCGTGGGCGCTTTCGCCCTGATCGCCATCGCGCTGCTGGCCTTGTTCCGCAAGCGCGTGGTCTTCTGGCTGTAAGAGGCGGCGATGACGCACCAGATCAAGCTGACGAACGTCGACCTCGACTACTATGTCTACAGCCTGCGCTCGCAGTCCCTGCGCAGCGCCGTGTTCAACCTCGCGGTCGGCGGGCGCATGTACAAGGCCGCCGGCGACGTGGCCGCCGTCAGGGCGCTGTCGGAGATCAATCTCGAGATCAACGAGGGCGACCGCATCGCCCTGGTCGGCCACAACGGCTCGGGCAAGACCACCCTGCTGAAGGTGATCGCCGGCATCTATCATCCGACCCGCGGCGAGCTGTCGATCGACGGCGACATCACCTCGATGATCGCGATCGGCGCGGGCATGGACCCGGAAGCCACGGGCCTGCGCAACATTCACAAGCTGGGCATGATGCGTCGCCTGTCGCGCAAGGTGATCGACAGCCGCATCGACGCCATCGCCGAGTTCTCGGGCCTGGGCGACTTCCTGCACCTGCCGGTGCGCACCTATTCGGCCGGGATGCAGGCGCGACTCATGTTCGCCGTGGCCACCGAGTTCGACGCCGACATCCTGGTGCTGGACGAATGGCTCAGCGCCGGCGACGCGGCCTTCGTGCAGAAGGCGGGCGAGCGGATGCAAAGGATGGTCGAGGAGGCCAAGATCGTCGTCCTGGCCACCCACGACGAGGACCTGGTCCAGCGGGTCTGCAACCGGGTCTGCGAACTGAGCGGCGGACGCATCGCGTTCCTGGGCTCGACCGAGGACTGGGTGGCCTATCGAGCGGCCGCGGCGGCATGAGCCGGGACCGGCTCGACCTGCGCCCGCTGAGCGGCGCGGTCTGGAGGGCGTCGGATGACGCCGCCCCGGTCCTCATCCAGCAGGGGCCCCGCGCGCTTCTCGCCTGGACCCCGGACCGCGCGACGCTGCGCGCCCTGGCCGAGATCAGGACCTTGCGGATCGAGCTGCGCCTGGCGGCGCCGGAGGGCAAGTCGCCGGACGTCCTGGTCGAAGCCGACTGGGGCGGCGGCTATGGCGAGGACTCGCGCGCGCGCCTGAAGGCGGGCGGCGAAGGCCTGTTCACGGTGCTGCCCGCCAGGGGCCGACGCCTGCGCGGCCTGCGGCTGGCGCTCGACGGCGAGGCGGGGCAGCTGGTCCTGGAGCATTTCGCCGTATCCGGCGCGGGCAAGCTCGACGCCGATCCGCGCGGCCGGCTCGGCCCGGCGTTCGAGGCGCTGAAAGGGTTTCTGGGACCGCTGCGGTCGCCGCTGGCCGGCGCGTGGCGCGCGGCCCGGCGCGTTCGTCCGCGTGGGCGGACGCCGCGCGCCGGAGACGGCGACGGCTGGCGGCGGACCTATGACCACGCGCTCGCCGTCGCCCGGAACGCTCGCGCCGAACAGTTCGCCGCCCCGATCGTCGAGCCCCTGCGCCTAGCCGCCGACGCGCCGAGGATCCTGGCCTTCTACCTGCCGCAGTTTCATCCGATCCCGGAGAACGACGCCTGGTGGGGCAAGGGCTTCACCGACTGGAGCAATGTCGCCAAGGCCCAGCCGCAGTTCGTCGGCCACTACCAGCCGCGCCTGCCGGCCGATCTGGGCTATTACGACCTGCGTCTGTCGTCGGTCATGGCCCAGCAGATCGCCCTGGCGCGGACGGCCGGCGTGTCGGCCTTCTGCTTTCACTACTACTGGTTCGACGGCAAACGCCTGCTGGAGACCCCGATCGAGGCCTATCTCGCCGACCCGACCCTCGACCTGCCGTTCGCGCTGTGCTGGGCCAACGAGAACTGGACGCGGCGCTGGGAGGGCGACGAGGGCCAGGTGCTGATCGCCCAGAACCATTCGCCCGAGGACGATCTGGCGGTGTTCCGCGACCTGGCCCGATACATGGCCGATCCGCGCTATGTGCGGGTGGGCGGCCGGCCCGTCCTGGTCGTCTATCGGCCCGAGCTTCTGCCCGATCCCAAGGCCACCGCCGCGCGGTGGCGAGGCCTGGCGCGAGAGCTGGGCCTGGGCGAGTTGGCGCTGTACGCCACCACCGCGTTTGGCTTCAGCGACCCCGCCAGTTGCGGGTTCGACGGCATTGTCGACTTCCCGCCGCACGGAATCGATGTCGCGGAGATCACCCGCCAGGTCCAGCCGCTGCATCCGGACTTTCGCGGCCAGGTCTATGACTACGCCGGCGTGGTCGACGCCAAGCTGAAGGCCCTGGCCGGCGCCGGTCCCGACTTTATTCCCGGCGTCATGCCCAGCTGGGACAACCAGGCGCGCAAGCCCGCCGCCGGCAAGGTTTTCCACGGCGCCGATCCTCAAACCTACCAGCGGTGGCTGTCCGGCGCCCTCGAGCACGCGGTCCGCGTCCAGCCGCCAGGCGAAGCCCTGGTGTTCGTCAACGCCTGGAACGAATGGGCCGAGGGCGCCTATCTCGAACCGGACCGGTGGTTCGGCCACGCCTACCTGCACGCGACGCGCGCGGCCCTGGCCCCCTATGCGCGACGCCTCCCCGCCGACCATCCGCTCGTCGCGGCCTCGGCGGCCGGCTTTCAGCGGCGATCGGACACGGCGATCCTGCTGCACCTCTACTATCCCGACCTGACCGACTGGTTCGCCACGCGCCTGGCCCCGCTGGCCGGGCGAGCGGACATCATCGTGACCGCGCCCGACAGCTGGACCGAGACCGACCTCGCCGCCGCGCGAGCGGCCTTCCCCGACGCCCTGCTGCTGATCACCCCGAACCAAGGCCGCGACATCGGCCCGTTCATCCGGGCGCTGAAGACGGCCCGCGCGCACGGCCACACGCTGTTCTGCAAGCTGCACACCAAGCGCTCGCCGCATCGCGGCGACGGCGACGCCTGGCGCGAGGCCCTGGTCGCCGATCTCGTGGGACCGGGCGCGGCCGAGCGGGCGCTCGCGGCCTTCGCCAAGGATCCCCGGCTCGGCCTGCTGGCGGCCGCCGACGCGCGGATGACGCTGGGCGCGCAAGGCGTGATGGACAATAACCGAGCGCACGTCGAACGCCTGTCGGCGCTGATGGGCCTGACCGTGAAGGACAGCACGCCCTTCGCGGCCGGCTCGATGTTCTGGGGGCGGATCGAGGCCTTCGAGCCCCTGAGCGCCCTCAGCGAGGCGCGGATCGGCTTCGAGCCCGAACAGGGCCGCGTCGACGGCGCCGCGGCCCACGCGCTGGAACGGCTGACCGCCGCCATCGTCGCCCGGGCCGGCTATCGCGCGAGCTTCGAACTGTGACCCGAGCCCCGGCGCCGGACTTCGATCCCGACCACACCGGCGCGAGGGGTTCGCACGCCCGTCATCTTGCGCTATGCACCCCTGGCCACGCGCGAAGCACGGCCCGGTAGCTCAGCAGGATAGAGCAGCGCTTTCCTAAAGCGAAGGTCGGGGGTTCGAGTCCCTCCCGGGCCGCCAGCGCCAGGTGTCGCGACAAGCCCCCCCCTCAGCGACAGGAGGACCGCGTCGCGAGCAAGGCTTCGCGGTTGCGCGCGAGGTTTTCGCCGGTGCGGGCGATCGGCTCGGGGCCCTTTCCCAAACCCCGCCACAGGGCCGTGTTGAACCGCGCGGTGTCCAGCTGATCCTCCTTGGCGAAGTTCTGGCCGGCCATGGCGTCCGCCCAGAACGCGGCGGTTCTCACCGGGCAGGCTTCGCCCGTCTGGACAGGCTCGAAGCGGTCGGCGGGGATGGGCAAATCCGTCGCCTTCAGCACGTCGGACGCGACCGCGCGGTAGGACCAGGTCGGGGACTGATCGAGGTCGAAGACGTCGGCCATGGGCGGCGTCATCCGCGCATTGAGGCTCAAAGGCTTGAGGCCCAGCAGATCGCCGATCGAGCGCACCATGCTGACCGTCGTGTAACGCGTCGAGACCACCGCCTTTTGGCGCACATAGGCGCCCAGCACGAAGGCGATCGACCGGCGCGCGTCGACATGGTCGGCGCCGTTCTGGGCGTCGTCCTCGATGATGAACACCACGGTCGACTTGGCGAAGGGGCTGTTGGCCAGGGTTTCCAGCACGAGACCGACCGAGAAGTCGTTGTCGGCCATCTGGGTCTCGACCGTGTTGACCCCATCCAACGCGTCCTTGAAGTCGCCGAAGTGATCGTGGCTCAGGCGCAGGAGGGTAAGGCTGGGCATGGCCCCGCGCTTGACTTGCGCCGCGAACTCGCGCCGCCACTCCATCACGCGCCAATAGTCCGCCAGACGCTGATCGAAGCCGCGGAAATAGGGATCGCTGCGGGTCGCCAAAAGCTTGTCGGTGGCGGTGTGGATGCGCGTGTGGGTTTTCCAGGGCTCGCGCAGCGGCGCGACATCGCCCGGTTCGCCCTGGTCGTAGACCGATGCGTCGGCCATGCCGTAGTTGCGCACCGACACACCCGCCCTGATCGCGGCGCTCCACAGGAAGCCGGCGCCCTTGGCGTCGTCGTCGTCCCCATCGGCGTCGGGCGCCGTGAGCAGGGCCTTTCCGGGCATCAGATCCGGATCGTTCGGCGTCGCCGGATTGGTCGCCCGGCGTTCGGCGAAACCTAGCGCCGTCGGCACATTGCGGTCCGCCTGCTCGGCCTCGTAGGAGAGCCCGCGCCCCGAATAGTTGACCGGCGCCGTCTTCTCGAGAAGGTCCGGCGCGCGGGCGGCGGTGGTCCAGGTCCATCCCGTGCTCGACTGCTCGCCGCTGTCGTAGAAATTGTCCAGGGTGACGAACTGTTCGGCCAGACGGTGGTGATTGGGGGTCAGTCGGCGGCCGAGGATCGCGAGACTGGGGTCGCCATTGCCGACGGGCAGATCGCCGAGCACCTGATCATAGGTGCGGTTTTCCTTGATGATGAACACCACGTGTTTGATGCGCTTGCGCAGCTCAGCCATGGTTCTGGCGGCCGCCGCACGCTCCCGCGCCCTATCCGCGCCCAGGTTCTTCGCCACTTGCGCCGTGGTCCGCGCAAGCGCGGCGCCGGACGGCAGCGGAAAGGTCAGCAGGCCCGCCTTCTCGAGCTGGAACACATACTGATTGGCGGCGCCGCAAGCGCTGGCCTGCGACTTGATGGACGCCACCTTGGGTCCGCAGCCTCGCGGATTGGGTCCCGGCGGGCTCTTGCGGTTGATCACGAAGGCGCGCCCGGCCGCCGGGTCGAAGGCGACCCCGCTCGGATACCAGCCGGTGGGGACGGCGCCCGCGGTCTTGCCGTCCGCCGACAGGACGAGCAGCGCGTTGACGCCGCCCAGCGAGACCAGCAGGCGCCCGTCCGGCGTGAGCGCCAGGCCATTGGGGTTCAGGCCCTTTCCAGCGGAAGGATCGAGGCCGGGCAGCGCGAGTTTCCATTCCGCGATCAGTCGGCCCGCCTCGACGTCCGCGACCGCGACGCGGTCGGCGTTGTCCTCCGCGGCGTAGAGCCGCCGGGCCTTCCCATCCCACAGCAGCGCGGTCGGTTCGCCGATCGTCGCGATCCGGCCAGTCACCTCGACGCCGTCCCCCGTGACCCGCAGCAGGACCAGTTGTCGATCGCGCGGGGCCGAGACTACCGCGTGGGAAGCGTCCGTCCAAACGACGGCGAACGGGAATTCGCCGCCCGGCGCGCCGACCCGCGCCGGATCATTCTTGCCCGGGCGCAGATCGCGTTCGGAAATCACCTGACCCTTGGTCAGATCGATCAGGCTGACCGAGTCGTTGTAGTAGTTCGCGACCAGAGCGCGGGCGCCATCGGGGCTGACCGCGACGCCGGCGGCTTCGGGCTTCACATTGACGCCATTGCCCTGGGCGTGACCCAGCTTGACCGGGCCGCCGGCCGCGGGGCGGAACCCCTCGGGGGTCCGAACAAAGCGATGGACGTTGTCGTCCACGCCGCCGCCGACGAGAAACCCGTTACCGTCGGGCGTCCAGGCCACGCCGGAAAAGCTGTTGGGCGTCTGAACCGTCTCAAGGAAACGCGCGCCGGTCGGTTCGACGGCGTAGCGGAAGACATAGTCCGTGGACTGTCCTGCGACGACCTTGCCATCGGGGCCGTTCACGCGGTTGAAGCCGCTGGTGAGCACCAGCACCTCGCGGCCGTCGGGGCTCAGCGCGATGGCCGAGGCGCCGTCCGCCAAGGTCTCGGGGAGCGGACCGATACGCGCCGGAAGCGGTTCGAAGACCGCGCCCGGCGCGGCGAGCGGCGTCAGCATCTGCCCGGTGGGCAAGGGCGTTGGCCCCGCCGCGTTCGACGCGGCCTGGGCGGGCGTCAAAAGCGCCCAGCACGCGAACGCCGACAAGATCGGCGCCGCTCGACGTCCGATGCCCGATTTGAAACGCGCCATGTCCCGCTCCCGCTTGCTTCAGGAGCATCGCTAGGGCGAGGTTGCGACAGTCTCGTGTCGGTCCGCCATTAGAGGCGCGCGCCGCTCATGGAGGGGCGTTGGCGGCGGACCTAAAGGGGCCGGTTCGCGCTCCCCGCCGCGTCGCGCTTGATCTTCTTGGCCAGGCTCCATTTGTGGACCTCGGTCGGGCCATCGTAGATGCGGAAGGCGCGGACCTCGCGGAACACCTGCTCGACGATGGTGTCGCCGGTGACGCCCGTACCGCCCATCACCTGGACGCAGCGGTCGGCGATGCGCATCAGGGCCTCGCTAACGGCGACCTTGGTCATCGAGCTTTCGGTGGTCCCCGGCGCGCCGGAATCGAGGACGTCGGCGCACCAGTCGATCATCAACTCGGCCTGTTTGAGCTCGATCAGGTTCTCGGCCAGCATGAAGCCGACGCCCTCGTGATCGATCAGCGGCTTGCCAAAGGCGTGGCGCTTGACCGCGTAGGCCGTGGCGATCTCGTGGGCCCGCGCGCAGGCGCCTAGCCAGCGCATGCAGTGGGTCAGACGCGCCGGGGCCAGGCGCACCTGGGCCAGCTTGAAGCCGTCGCCCGGCTGGCCCAGGATCTGGTCGGCCGAGACGCGGAGGCCCTCGATCGACACGACGGCGTGGCCGCCGGGCATGGAGCTGTCGATGGTGTCCAGCACCCGCTCGATACGGATGGCCGGATCGGGCAGGTCGACCAGGAACAGCGTGGCGCCGACCTCCGCCTTGGCCATGACGATGCCGACCTTGGCGCCCTCGGCGCCGGTGATGAAGGCCTTGCGGCCGTTGATCACCCAGTGATTGCCGTCCTGGGTCGCCGTGGTCATCAGCATCGACGGGTCCGATCCCGCCCCGCCGTCGGCGGCCGGCTCGGTCATGAAGAAGGCCGAACGCGCCTCGCCGGCGATCAGCGGCGCCAGGAAGCGCGCGCGCTGCTCGCTGGAGGCGGCCTTGCCCAGCAGGAACATGTTGCCCTCGTCGGGCGCGGCGACATTGACCGCCTGCGGTCCCAGCGGCGACAGACCGGCGGCCCGCAACACCTGTGCCGTCTCACGGTGCGAGAGATGCGAACCGTCCGCCAGTATGTGCGGGGTCAGCACCCCGGCCGCCCGGGCCTTGGCGCGCAGCTCGGCGATCAGCGCGTCCGACGGACCATGCGCCCCGCGCCGAGGATCCTGCTCATAGGGGGCCACGACCTCGCGCACGAAGGCCTCGACCTTGGCGGCGATCGCCGCGCCCCTGGCGTCGTCTCGCGCCCCGCTCATAGCGATTGTCCGTCGTCGATGGTGAAGTCCGCGCCGGTGACGCCCTTGCTCTCGTCGGACAGCAGATAGACCAGCATCGGGTCCAGGGCGTCCTCGTCCAGCATCCGACGGCGCGGCCATTTGCCGATCTGCTTGCGACCGCCCTCGGTCTCGAACCAGTCGCCGGCCAGCTCGGACTTGATGTAGCCGGGACAGAGGTTGTTGACGTTGGGCCCATGCCGCGCCCATTCGCGCGCCAGATGCCGGCCCATATGGCTGACAGCGGCCTTGGAGGCGCTGTAGGCCGTCACACCCGGCGTCACCATCCTGGCGGTGATCGACGAGACCAGCACGACTCGGCCGCGCTCGGCGATCCCGGCCTTCCGCATCCGCCGCGCGCCCTCGCGCGCGGTCAGGAACACGCCGCGCACATTGACCGCGAACACCTGGTCGAAGTCCTCGACGGCGATCTCCTCGGCCAGGCCGTCGGCGGTGATCCCGGCATTGGCCACGACGGCGTCGACCGGCCCGAAGGCGGCCTCGGCGGCGTCGTAAGCGGCGATGGTCGAGGCTTCGCTGGCGACGTCCAGGGCCACGGCGAGGCAGCGCCCGCCCTCGGCCACGATGTCGTCGCGCAGCGCCTCCAGCCGGTCCACGCGCCGCGCGCCAATCACCACCGCCGCGCCCTCGGCGGCCGCGACGCGGGCGAACCGCGCGCCGATTCCCGAGGAGGCGCCGGTGATCAGCACCGTGCGGCCAGCCAGTCGCTGGGTCTTGCTCATGTCGGTCCCCCGTCGGATCGAGCGCGTTCGAACGGCTTGCCGCTCATGCCTTCAGCGTGACGCCGACTATCGCGGCGCCATGCGGATGCCGCCGTCGAGGCGGACGTCCTCGCCGTTGAAGTAGCCGCAGGTGATCATGGTCACCGCCAGCTGGGCGTATTCCTCGGGGTTGCCCAGGCGCTTGGGGAACGGCACCGAGGCCGCTAGGCCCGCCTTCACCGCCTCGGGTGCGCCGTTCATCAGCGGGGTGTTGAAGATCCCCGGCAGGATGGTGTTGACGCGGATGCCCTCGCCCATCAGGTCGCGAGCGATCGGCAGGGTCATCCCCACGACGCCGCCCTTCGACGCCGAATAGGCCGCCTGGCCCATCTGGCCGTCCTCGGCCGCCACCGAGGCGGTGTTGACGATCGCGCCGCGCTCGCCGTCCTCCAGCGGCTCCAGGTCCAGCATCCCCTTGGCCGACTTGGCGATGCAGCGGAACGTGCCCACCAGGTTGATCTGGATGATGCGGTCGAAGGCGTCGAGCGGGAAGTGCTTGGTCTCGCCGGTGGCCTTGTCGCGGCTGGCGGTCTTGGCCGCGTTGCCGGTGCCGGCGCAGTTGACCAGGATCCGCTCCTGCCCATGGGCGGCGCGGGCCTTCTCGAAGCCGGCGTCGACATCGGCGTCGCTGGTCACGTTGACCTTGCAAAACACCCCGCCGATCTCCTTGGCGACCTCTTCGCCCCGCGCTTCGTTCATGTCGAAGATCGCGACCTTCACCCCTTGGGCCGCCAGGGCGCGGGCGGTCGCCTCGCCCAGCCCCGAAGCGCCCCCCGTGACCACGGCGGCGACGGTGTTGTCCAGTTTCATGAGCGTTTCCCCTTAAGCTTCGCGTTTGATGGGTTCGCGTTTAGGATTGGATCGAGCGAGGATTTAAACCGATGAGCGCCCAGGCCAAACCGTCCCCCGACGTAAACGTCAACGCGGTGCTGGACCCCGCCAAGGCGCTGGTTCCCGCCACCGTGCGCGTCAACGAGGAACGGGTCCGACGCGGCTTCCTGCCAAAGATCCGCAAGGTGGCGGGGAAGATCCCGTTCGCCGCCGACGCCCTTTCGCTGTGGTGGTGCGCCCGCGATCCGGAAACCCCGGCGGCGGCCAAGGGCATTGTGCTGGCGGCCCTGGCCTATTTCGTCCTGCCGATCGACGCCCTGCCGGACGTCATGCCGGTGATCGGCTTCACCGACGACGCGGCCGTGATCGCCGCGGTCATGGCCATCGTCGGCAAGACCCTCAAGCCCCGCCACAAGGAAGCCGCCCAGGCCTTCCTCCAACGCCTGTCCGATGAGCCCTGAAGCCCTCCTCTGGGCCATCGCCGCCGGCGGCGCCCTG
>Ga0209426_1001077_pt1 | contig 19747 bp, 16 predicted proteins | sample Deesub1362B_J571_FD_187697 | JGI IMG/M metagenome (GOLD analysis project Ga0209426, IMG submission 187697) | Deep oceanic, basalt-hosted subsurface ecosystem from Juan de Fuca Ridge flank, Pacific Ocean, CORK Borehole 1362B_J2.571 (SPAdes)... ...
GTAGCGACGTTCGATGTGGATGAGGGAATTATTTCACCGGGAGGTGTGGGATACGACATCAACTGCGGCGTCCGTTTGATGCGGTCCAACCTGACGCGGAAAGAGGTGGAACCCAAAATCCGCGACCTGGTTGCGGCCATTTTCTCCAAAGTTCCGTCCGGAGTTGGTTCGACGGGGGTACTGAAGCTCTCGGAGGCCGAAATGAAGCAGGTTCTCCGGGAAGGGGCACACTGGGCTGTGAAGCACGGATACGGCGATCCCGAGGACCTGCAATACATCGAGGAAACGGGAAAGATTGAGCCTGCAGACCCGAAGCTGGTAAGCGCAGAAGCGTACAAACGGGGCCGGCCGCAGCTGGGCACCATCGGATCCGGGAATCACTTTGTGGAGATTGACTACGTGGAAGAAATTTACGATCCCGAAGCTGCCGCCGCCCTGGGACTGGAAAAGGATCAGATTGTGGTTATCGTACACACCGGATCTCGGGGATTTGGTCACCAGGTCTGCGATGATTACATCCGGAAAATGATGAAAGCGGCAGAGAAGTACGGTATTGATCTTCCCGACCGCCAGCTATGCTGTGCGCCGTTCCGTTCTCCGGAAGGGCAGGAATATTACCTGGCCATGAACTGTGCCATCAATTACGCCTTTGCCAACCGGCAGATTATTTCACACTGGGTGCGCGAAGCTTTTATGGAGGCCCTGAAGCTGGGGCCCAGGGAGGCAGGGCTAAAAGTGGTGTACGAGCTGGCCCATAACATCGCCAAGGTGGAACGGCATGTGATCAACGGGAAAGAGCGGGAGGTGGTGGTGCACCGGAAGGGCGCAACCCGCGCATTTGGGCCGGGGCTGTCCCAAGTGCCGGAACCGTACCGCAACATCGGCCAGCCGGTGATTATCCCTGGTGACATGGGGCGCTATTCTTTCATTCTGGTGGGCAATCCAAAGGCGATGGATGAGACATTTGGTTCTTCCTGTCATGGTGCTGGCCGAAAGCTAAGCCGCCGGCAGGCGATGAAGACGGCCCGGGGGCGCTCCATCCATAAAGAGCTTGAGGCGAAGGGGATCTTTGCCATGGCAGCCAGCAAAGCCACCATGGTGGAAGAGATCCCGGACGCCTACAAGGACGTTTCGGACGTGGTGGAGGCTGTCCATGGGGCCGGTATTGCCCGCAAGGTGGCGAAGTTCCGTCCCATCGGCGTGGTGAAAGGATAGCAAACGCGGCCAATCTGTCCATCGGAAGCTTTTTGGTGAACATTTGTTTCACCGGTTTTTCCCTTGACACGTGTGGGGAGGATTTATTAAGATATCGTCAAAGTTCCGGAAATGGGGCTACCGAGCGCGGTTTCCGGGACAGCGTTTAAATAACCGATTTTCTGATTTGATGATTGGAGGGGAGTCATGGCTGCAAGCGTGAACAAAGTGATCCTGATTGGCAATCTGGGTTCTGACCCGGAATTGCGGTACACACCCAGCGGCGTGGCAGTGGCAACATTCAGTGTCGCAACCAATGAGCGCTGGCCGGACAAGGACGGAAACATCCAGGAGCACACAGAATGGCACCGGGTGGTGGCCTGGCGCAAGTTGGCAGAAACCGCGGGCGAATATTTGAAAAAAGGAAGCCAGGTTTACATCGAGGGAAAAATCCGTACACGCACCTGGGAAGACCAGAACGGTGTAAAACGGTACCAGACGGAAATTATCGTTCAAAACATGCAGATGCTCGGCCGGCGGGGCGAAACGGCCGCGCCAGAACCACCTGCGGAGGATTTTGGGGATACAAGTTTTGAAGCGCCCGAAGGAGCCAACGACGATATACCGTTTTAGCTCGGTATCGTTCCAGGGTTTGGCCTGTCCGTTTTGCACATTCCGGGGAATGACCCCGGAATTTTTTTGCTTGCTGGGGGTACGCGGTTGTGAAAGTCAATCGGGTGTGGAAAGAGAGGACCGGGCATGAATGCTGCCGATGAACTGATCCGGAGCGCAATGGAAGCGAAAGGAAAGGCGATCGCCCCCTATTCCGGGTTCCGCGTTGGCGCTGCGGTGGAGACGGCATCGGGCCGGGTGTACACGGGCTGCAATATAGAGGCCAGTTCCTACAGTTTGACCATTTGTGCGGAACGCGTAGCCCTTTTCAAGGCCCTTTCGGAAGGGGAGCGGGATTTTACGCGCATTATCATCGCCACAGATACAGATGACTTTTGCCCGCCGTGCGGCGCCTGCCGCCAGGTGCTGTGGGATTTCGCGCCGGACCTGGAGGTCATTCTCGTGAACCGGAAGGGGGAAGCGAAACACTCCTGGCTGCGAGACCTTTATCCTGCTGCGTTCGGAAAACACATCCTGCGGGAGGGAAAATGAAGCGGCCCGTAATCATTGGCATTGCCGGCGGGTCCGGGTCAGGGAAGACACTGGTAGCCCGCACGCTGATTGAGCGGCTGGGAAGCGATCGCGTTGTGGTTATCGAACAGGATGCCTACTACAAGGATCTGTCTCACCTGCCTCTTGAGGAACGCGCGCGCCAGAATTTTGACCATCCCGACGCATTTGATGAAGATCTCCTGGTTCAACACCTGCAGGGTCTGATTGCCGGAAAAAGCATTGACCGGCCCATTTACGACTTTACCCAGCATACGCGCAAAAAAGAAACGGTGCGCATTGGCGGGCACGACATCATCATTCTGGAAGGAATCCTGATTCTGCAAAGCGAACGCCTCCGCCGTCTAATGGACATTAAAGTGTATGTGGATACGGACCCGGATGTCCGGCTAATTCGTCGTTTGAGAAGGGATCTTGCGGAACGCGGGCGCACGCTGGAATCTATTCTGGAGCAATATGAGAAAAGCGTCCGGCCCATGCACCTGCAATTTGTTGAGCCCTCCAAACGCTATGCAGACATTATCATTCCGGAAGGGGGAAAAAACTACGTAGCCATCGATCTGCTCAAAACCAAAATCGAGTCCATTTTGAGGGACAGGGAGCGGGAAGAAAGTGGTATATAATCTTTTGATCTCCGGTCGCCCGGGTGTGGGAAAAACCACAGTTCTCAAAAAGGTGGCCCGGCATTTTGAGCAAGTAGCGGCCGGTTTTTATACGGAAGAGATCCGCGAAGCTGGGGTGCGCAAAGGGTTTGCTATCCGGACGCTGGACGGGAAGACCGGACTTCTGGCCCATGTGGACGCGCCGTCACCCTACCGCGTTGGGAAATATCGTGTGCTGGTAGCCGATTTTGATCAGGTTGCTGTGGAACCGCTTTTCCGGAGGTTACGGAATGCCCGGCTGTTCATCATTGACGAGATCGGGAAAATGGAATTTTTTTCCCAGCGGTTTGTGGAACTGGTTTTTTCGCTGCTGGACCATCCGGTGCCCGTAGTTGCTTCCATTATGGCGAGGCCGCACCCACTGGCGGATCGCATCAAGCAACGCCCGGATGTGAAACTGATTGAAGTGAAAGAATCGAATCGCGATGGCTTACCGGATCAATTGATCCGTGAAATCGAGCAGATTTTGCAAGGCCTTCCGCGGTAATACATTTTGTCCGTTTCCCTTTGCCGTCTGCCCGAATTGCTATAGAGGCAGTTTTTTGGGAAAAATTCCTTGCTCGTTTCAGAAATTTCGTTTATATATGAACTTACAGCGCATAAAAACCCGGATTCATCCAGCTTCAGATTCCACATCTGGGGAGAAGAGGGAACAGAGATTGAGGTGGGGAAGCCATGGCAGCATCCATTTTCCTCAAGGTGAAGGGGGCACAGGTTGGACCTCTAACACCCGACGAACTGCAGGAGTGGATCTCCAAGCGGAAAATCCGGCCGGAAGACCTGATCTGGGACGAAGATAGCGACGAGTGGATTCCGCTCACGGAATCGGAACTGGTCCGCGATTTCCTGGTTCATCCCGACATGTACGAACGGGTGGTTCTGGCGGTGGGGAGCGGCAAAGGTGGGGTGGGAAAGACGGCCCTTGTAGTGTCTATGGGTGTTGCCCTCGCCAGCATGGGAAAAAAGGTGATTCTGGTGGATGCCGACCTTGGCGGGGCCAATCTTCATACATTTATGGGTATCCAGAGTCCCGAATATACCTTCTGGGATTTTTACACAAACCGTATGAAAAAGCTGTCGGATATTCTTCTTCCTACCTCGGTGGAAAACCTCTGGATCATTTCCGGGGCATGCGGAACGCTGGGACTGGCCAATCCGCGGTATTCTCAGAAACTCCGGTTTATCCGGCAGCTGCGGGAGCTGAAAGCCGATTACGTCATCATCGACCTGGGGGCAGGTTCTTCGCTGAATGTGATTGACTTTTTCCTGGCGGCGGGAGATGGGATCATTGTTTCCACGCCGGAGCCGGCTTCTATTCAGGAGGCGTTTTTCTTTCTGAAGCAGGCACTGATGCGCCGCCTGCAGCAAACCTTCCGCAAACATCCCCGGCTGGCCTCGTTGTTTGATCTGGATACATCGGTCTGGAACCGGCCTCAGGTGCGTTCCATCCGCGATCTGTATAAGGAGGTGGAAGAGCTCGATCCGGAGGCTGCAAGCATTTACCGGGGAATTGTACAGCGTTTTCAGCCGCGCCTGATCCTTAATATGGTCCGGCACCGGGAGGAAGTTGCCGAGGGATATTCCTTGCGCACAGCCGTTGGCGAGCTCCTGGCTATCGAAATGGATTTCTGGGGCGCCATTCCTTTTGACGAGAAGGTCCGGGAAGCCGCCATGCTGCAGCGGCCCTTCATGCTCCACAAGCCCGGCTCCCGTGCAGGCAAAGCCCTTTCCAAAATTGTGATGGAAAATATCCTGGATTTGCCCAGATTGCGCCGGTTTCTGGACCGGAAAAAACTGGAGCGCATCCTTTCGCGGCTCGAAGTGAGAGAGGAGCAGATCAACAAAGATCCCATCATCTGTTCGGTGCGGTGCAGCTACTGGGATGATTGTGAATATCAGAATGGCGGTTATCCGTGTGGCATCCGGAATCTGGAACTGATCCTGAAGGACTGAGACGCCTTCCCTGCAGAAAAAAATCCATTATTTTTACAATTTTGTTGCACACAGGAAGAATTTTACACTAAATTTCAATCCCGCTGTTGACGAAAAAGAAATGCAGGGAGGTGAGAATCTCTACAACCAGCGGCAAATACCGGAAGCGAAATTTTCAAGATTGATCACGAAGCGAGGTGGGTCATATGAATAAGAAACAGTTGGAACAGCTGAAGCAGATCCTGATTCAGAGAAAGCAGGAGATCCTGACAAAAGTTGGGGCGAGCACGGAGGATATAGGTGATCTTCAGGGTGAGACGGCAACGGACTGGGTGGACCGGGTTTCTCTGGATGATGCGATGAACAGCCTGATGAGCAAAGAGAGTGAGCTGGCACGGGAACTGGAAGATATTGTTGAAGCGCTGGAGAAAATGGAACGCGGAGAATACGGAATTTGTGAAGAATGTGGGCAGGAGATTGCCTTTGAAAGGCTGGAAGCCGTTCCAACCGCCAAGCTTTGCGTCCCGTGCAAGAGTAAGAAGGAAAAAAGCGAATTCCGCGGGTACAATCAGCGCGGACCTTCTTCCATACCATCCGAGCTTTTCGACGACGAGTGGTATGAATGAGAAATGGGGCCGTAAGGCCCCATTTTCGTTTCTGGTAGGTTTTGGTTCTTAGGCAACCCACCCTGTTTGGCCGCCCGGTGTGTCCACAAATTGTATGGTATTGGATTTGGAGAAATCATATATTACTTTTTGTCACCGCAGTCTATTGATCCGTTGGATTTCAACCAGGTTCGTGCTCATGGAGGGTAATCATGCCTTTCAAAGATCATGATCTAAATCAGGCGCTTAAGAATTTGCGCGAGATGGAAAAAGAGGTCGAGCGGCTTCTGAAGGACTTTTTTGTGTCCAAGAATCCGATGCTCATGGTTTCGGAAAACGGGTGGACGCCGCACATAGACGTGTACGAGACAGAAGGGGCCTACATCATCAAAGTGGAGATTGCCGGTGTTCGCCGGGAAGATGTGCGGATCCACATGGAAGACCAGGTTCTAGTGGTTAGTGGGCGGCGTGTGGATGATTGTGAGGAGGACCGCAAGCACTTCCATCTGGCGGAAATCAGTTACGGACATTTTGTGCGGCGGATTGAACTCCCACGTGAAATCGACCGTGACGGAATCCGCGCCGCTTTTAACAACGGGATGCTGAAGATCTACGTGCCCAAAGCAAAAGCGAAAGAGTCCGGTCCGATTTCCATCCCGATTTCCGACTGAGCCGGTACAATTGGGGAGGAATGGCAATGAAGACATTTTCTGGACCTTTTAATCCGGAGCTCAACGAAAATGAAATCAGTGAAATAAAGGACGATAGCGAGATCGCAAAGATGGAAATCCCGCGGGAAGTTCCCATTTTGCCGTTGCGGGACACGGTGATTTACCCATTCATGGTGTCGCCGCTATTTGTGGCCCGAAAGAAATCCATCAAGCTGATTGACGACGTGCTCATCGGAAACCGGATTCTGGGCCTGGCGGCTCAAAAGGACGCCTCCATAGAAGACCCTTCTCCCGATGATATTTTCCGTATCGGTACGGTGGCTACGGTTCTTAAAATGCTCAAGTTCCCGGACGGGAGCCTGCGGGTGCTGGTGCAAGGGCTATCGCGCATGGAGATTGTGGATTACGTACAGCGAGAGCCCTACCTGAAAGCGATCATCCGTCCGCTGGAGGATTACGTTGAACAGAGCGTGGAGCTGGAAGCGCTGGCCAAAAATGTGGCCATTCAGTTCCAGAAGATCGTTTCTCTGGTGCCGCATCTGCCGGATGAGCTGCAAATCGCCGTGATGAACATTTCCCATCCAGGAAAACTCTGTGACCTGATCGCCAGCAACCTGAACCTTTCGCTGGAAGAGAAGCAGGCCATTCTGGAAACCATCGACGTGAAAAAGCGCCTGGAGAAACTGACCATTTATGTTAACCGGGAGCTGGAAGTTCTTGAAATCGGTCATGAGATCCAGAGCAAGGTGCAATCGGAGCTGAGCAAGAACCAGCGGGAATATTTCCTTCGCCAGCAGCTCGAGGCGATCAAAAAAGAGCTGGGCGAAGAAGACGAACGTACAGCGGAGATCAAAGAGCTCCAGCAAAAGATTAAAAAGGCGAAAATGCCAAAAGACGTGGAAAAGGTGGCGCTGCGCGAACTGGACCGCCTGGCCAAAATGCCACCCGGCGCTGCAGAGTATACGGTGAGCCGCACGTATCTGGATTGGCTCATCGCCCTTCCGTGGTCGAAAGAGACGAAAGACAATCTTAACATCAAGCGTGCCAAGAAAATCCTGGATGAAGACCATTACGACCTGGACAAAGTTAAAGAGCGGATTCTAGAGTATCTGGCCGTCCGGAAACTGAAAGAAGACATGAAAGGGCCCATCCTCTGTTTTGTGGGACCACCCGGGGTGGGAAAGACATCCCTGGGGCGGTCAATTGCCCGGGCACTGGGGCGCAAGTTTGTGCGGATTTCGCTGGGGGGTGTGCGGGATGAAGCGGAAATCCGGGGCCACCGGCGCACCTACATTGGCGCCTTACCGGGACGCATCATCCAGGGCATCCGGCAGGCCGGATCAAAGAATCCCGTTTTTATGCTGGACGAGATTGACAAGCTGGGCATGGATTTTCGGGGAGACCCCTCCTCGGCGCTTCTGGAAGTGCTGGACCCGGAACAGAACTACGCCTTTTCGGATCATTACCTGGAAGTCCCGTTTGATCTGAGCAAAGTAATGTTTATCACGACGGCAAACCTGCTGGATCCGATTCCCGGGCCCCTCCGTGACCGCATGGAGGTGCTGGAGCTTCCCGGTTACACGGAGGAGGAAAAACTTCACATCGCCAAAAACCATCTAATCCCGAAGCAGCTGGATGCTCATGGGCTGAAGAAACGCCAGCTAAAGATAACGGACGAGGCAATCCTCCGCATTATCCGGGAATATACCCGCGAGGCCGGGCTGCGGAATCTGGAGCGCAATATCGCCAGTATTTGCCGGAGAGTCGCCCGCGGCATTGTGGAAAAGAAATTCCGGACCAAAAAGGTGGATGCCCGGCATATCCCGGAATACCTGGGTCCACCCAAATATGAGCTGGAAGTGGCAGAAAGACTGTCTGAACCAGGAGTGGCAACGGGCCTGGCATGGACGCCCTCCGGTGGAGATATTCTTTTCATTGAGGCCACAAAAATGCGCGGCCGCAAAGGGCTTTTGCTTACCGGCCATCTGGGCGATGTAATGAAAGAATCCGCCCAGGCTGCGCTCTCCTACATCCGTTCCAAAGCGGCCCGGCTGGGCATAGATGAGAACTTCTTTGAAAAATACGACATTCACATTCATGTGCCGGCGGGCGCCATTCCTAAAGATGGCCCGTCAGCCGGTGTGACCATTGCCACGGCTCTGCTTTCGCTCATCAAGGAGATCCCGGTCCGCAGCGATTTGGCCATGACCGGTGAGATCACCCTGCGGGGTAAAGTGCTACCTATCGGTGGGGTGAAGGAAAAAGTGCTGGCGGCCAAACGGGCTGGAATCAAACACATCATCCTACCGAAGCGGAACGAAAAAGACTTGGTGGATGTGCCCGAAAATGCCAAAAAGGACCTGACCTTTCACTTTGTGGACACACTGGACGAGGTTTTTGAGCTGGCGCTGGGTAAGAAGGCCTTTGAAAAGCAAGCCGTAGAAGAAAAGGTGGAAGCTCAGGCCGAAACCGTTGAGGAAGTGAAGTGATGCAGGAATCTGGACGGGGAGATTGCGGCCTATGGGGAACCTGGAAGAGCGCTACCAGAAACTGCGTCGAAAATTTGCAGAGTACGGACAGGACCATGTGTTCCGGTTCTGGGATGAGTTATCACCGGCGCAGAAAGAGGCTTTTTTAGAGCAGCTTGAAGCGGTTGACCTTGATCTGATTGCGCGGCTTACCCGGGAGCTGATTCAAAGTTCGCCGGCGCCGCAGGGACCGCGGCGGCTGGACCCGCCGGATGTTATTCCCGTGCCCAAAACGGAGGACCAGAAGCGGGAAGCCCTGGCGGCTGCAAAAATGGGTGAACAGCTTCTGCGCGAGGGAAAGGTAGGCATTATCCTGGTTGCCGGCGGCCAGGGAACCCGGCTGGGCTACAGCGGGCCCAAAGGGAAATTCCCCGTGACGCCGGTTAGGAGAAAGACGCTTTTTCAGCATCATGCAGAAAAAATCCTGGCCATCCGCCGACGCTACGGCGTCCGCATTCCATGGTATATCATGACCAGTGAGGCCAATGATACGGAAACCCGCCAGTTTTTTGAGGAGAACGGGTATTTTGGTTTGCCGGCAGAAGATGTGTTCTTTTTCCGGCAGGATATGATTCCCTCCGTATCACCCGGAGGCAAACTTCTGCTGGAACGCAAAGACCGAATTTTCACCAATCCCAATGGCCATGGGGGGACCCTTCAGGCTCTGTTCCGCAGCGGAGCACTGGATGATATGCGGAAGCGAGGCATTGAGGAGCTGTTCTATTTTCAGGTGGACAATGTTCTGGTGAAGATCTGCGACCCGGTTTTCATCGGCTATCACGTGCAGCGCTGTGCTGACATGTCCTGTAAGATCATTCCAAAACTGGATCCGTACGAAAAAGTGGGGGTGGTGGGTGTTCTTAACGGCAAAGTTACGGTAATCGAATACAGCGATCTCACCGAAGAGGAAATGCTGGCACGAAATCCGGATGGTTCGCTGGTGTTTGGGGCGGGAAGCATTGCCATTCATATGATCCGCCGCGATTTTATTGAGCGCCTCACTTCCGGGGATCTGCGGCTACCTTACCACAGGGCCCACAAGAAGATCCCTTATCTGGATGAGAACGGCCGCAGGGTGGAACCGGAAGCGCCCAATGGCTACAAATTCGAAATGTTCATTTTCGATGCGCTCCCGCTGGCACGGGAAGTGGTGGTGATGGAAACGGAACGCAAATACGAGTACAGTGTATTGAAAAATGCAAAAGGTGCCCATTCCCCGGAAACGGTACGCCAGGATTTATGCAATATCTGGGGGGAATGGCTGGAAGCCGCAGGGTGCGACGTTCCGCGTGACGAGCAGGGCAATGTGTCTGTTAACGTGGAAATTTCGCCTCTGTTTGCTCTGGATCGGGAAGAATTCTTAACACGGGTGAAAGAGCCGTTTTCTGTTACCGACGGACTTTACCTGGGCGAAGAAATAGAGCGTTCTGCCCGCCTGGCCTGAAAGAGAGACCGAATGTTCCAGTGTTCTTTCAGTTCCGTGCAGTCCCGCGGGAATGAACATTGCTAAGCTGAATGTTCCCGTTTGAAAGGGTCGATGAATCATGCCACAGGAAATCCGCCGTCCCTGGCTTCTGGAGGAGTTAAGACAGGCCGATTTTCGGGATGCTCTTCCGGAAGTTGCTGTGCTTCCCATAGGTGCTCTTGAACCGCATAATCTTCATCTGCCGCTGGGCCAGGACCTGCTGCACACCACCTGGGTAGCCCGGTATGCTTGTCAGCAGGCCTACCAGCGGGGCGCGAAGGTCGTATGCCTGCCGTGCCTCCCTTTTGGGGTGGATTGCAATCTGCAAGCGTTTCCCATCGCCATTCACCTTTCGCAGAAGACGCTGGATGCGGTATTGGAAGAAGTGGTGGATTCGCTGTTGCATTACGGGATCCGGAAGATTGTGCTGCTCAACGGGCATGGTGGCAACGATTTTAAACCGTTTGTCCGCCAAAAGCAGTGTGAGAGGGACGTATACCTCTTCCTTTGCGACTGGTGGAAAGTGGGGCAGGACCGCTACGATGACATTTTTGATGCCAGCGACGACCATGCGGGCGAAATGGAGACTTCTGTGGCTCTGTTTCTTTACCCGCATCTGGTGGACCAATCCCTTGCCGGGGAAGCGGCCGTTCCGCCTTTCCGTTTTGAAGCGCTGAACCGCGGCTGGGTTCAGACAAGCCGTAATTTTGGCAGGATGAACCGCGAGTGTGGAGCTGGGGATCCGTCACGGGCAACGGCGGAAAAGGGGAAACAATACCTGGAACTGGTTTGCCAGCGGATTGCGGATTTTCTCGTGCAGCTGAGCAGATCGCCTCTGGACCCGGCTTTCCCGTTCCTTGCGGACGCCGATTGAGCTCCGTGCTCCTACGCATATTTTCCTCGGATGCCAAAATGCCGAATGGGCTCTTTTCGTTTTGATCTGAAAAAGAAAACGGTGAAAAAAGCCCGGAGTGCCCGGGCTTTTTTTTTCAGAAAACTCAGGAGGTCTGTTTTTCTTCGGGGGGATTGAAAATCCGGATGGCTTCTTCCACATCAGCTTTTTTGCCCAGCAGTGTGATATAATCTCCCTTCTCAAAAGCAAAGGACCCATCCGGAATAATTACTTTATCCTGCCGAAGGATCGTTCCCACCAAAACTTCTTTGGGAAGTTTCACGCTTTTCAGCTTTTTGCCGATTACAGGTGATTTTTCTCCAATGACGATCTGCTCGATGGTCCCGCCACCGCGTTCCAGCTCTTCCTTAAGCACGGAAATTTTTTCTTTGTCAATTCCCTGCGGGTAGTATTTTTCATAAAGCTTCTGGATTTCGATTTCCTTTTCGATGATCTTTTTGCGCAGCTCGCGGATTTTTTCCAGGGGCGGTTTCAGGGCTTCATCCATCTGCTCCAGGTTTTGCTCGGTGTAGAGGTGGTAAAATTCTCCGCCCAGTTCAACCATGGCTTCATCCAGCCGGTGTTCCAGGGACTTTTTTTCCATTTTGGCTTTATTGATCACCGAAAAAGCGGTGGCCTTTTCCGTCAGGCGTTCGGCACCTTCCCGGGCCAGCTCTGCGCTGCGCTGGGAAAAACGGGCCAGAAAATCCCGTAATTTTTTGAAATCCATGGCTCCTCCATCTCTCTGGTTCCGCTATGAAGTTAATCTTTTGCTTTGTATTTCGCAATGGAATTTTCTATCTTCAACACCACCGGAGGACATGGGGAGAGAAAAACATGATGCGGATCAGAGTTCATTTGGCTCTTCTGGCTGCTGTTCTGCTGTTGATTGCCTGTGCCACCACCGGCATCAACCGCTTCCAGCCAAACCTTTTCACCGAAGAGCAGGAGATCGAACTCGGAAAGCGCTTTTCCCGGGAGGTGCAAAAACAGTATCCGCTTTACACCGATGCGCAGGTTACCGCGTATCTCAGCCGAATAGGCCAGAGAATTGTGCGGGTAAGCGACTGGCCCGATCTGCCATTTTCGTTTTATGTTATCCTCGACACGGCCCAGGTGAACGCATTTGCCCTTCCCGGAGGGCACGTTTATGTATATACTGCGCTTATCAGAGAGGCGGAGAGCGAAGCGGAGCTGGCGGGTGTGCTGGCCCATGAAATTGCTCACGTGACAGCCCGGCATGCGACCGAGCGTCTGACCCTGATGTACGGGTACGAATTTGCTCTGCAGCTTCTGCTGGGGGAGAATCCGTCGGAGCTTTCCCGTCTGGTTGCCAATCTTTTTGCCACCGGAGGGCTTCTTGCTTACAGCCGCAAAAATGAACTGGAAGCGGACCGTCTCGGTGTTGCTTACTTGATGCGGGCCGGATACAACCCGCGCGGATTTCTCACGTTTTTGCAGAAGCTTCAGCGTCTGGCTCAACGGAAGCCCTCGCGAATCGAGATCTGGTTTTCTACCCATCCGGATACGGAGGAACGGATTCGAAGGGTACAGAAGATCATCCGCGGAAAAGAAAGTGGAACGTGGAACACGCCTGCATTCCAGCAGATCCGTTCCCGGGTTCCCTAATTTGCCGGTATAGCCATGAAATTCCTCCGCCGCTTTCTGTTTTTCGTACTTGTCGTTGCAGGGCTGATGGGTTTCGTGTTCGGGGCGGTCCGGCTTCTTTTTCCTCCCGAAAAAGTGCGGGACGTTCTTGCGGCCCAGCTTGAAAAAAGTATCGGCCTGCCAGTGTCTATCGAAAAGGTCGGGTTCCGTCCATTTTCCGGATTTGTAGCTGAAGGGATTTCGGTGGGACGGTGGGAAGAAGGGTTGGAAACCGCTCTCCGGATTGAGCGTATCACTTTGCGTTACCGGTGGCGGGCCCTTTTGCGCCGGCGTCTGGAAATTGTGAGGGTTGAATTTCAGCGCCCGGAGGTCCGTTACGTTCCGGACAAAGCCGGACGGCAGAGCGTTTCTGTGTCAGCGCAGGAAGGGACAGAAACGGAAATCCCTCTGGCCTTTTTGGTCTGTTCAGTGGATCTGAAGAGCGCGTCTCTGGAAATACTCTCTTCCGTATCCGATTCCGCCCAGATCCGCTTCCGGATGGACCCGGTTGATCTTTCCCTTTCGGATCTGAAACTGGGATCGGGGCTCTTTCGCCTGGAGAAGGTTGCAGGACAGGCGAAACTGCGTTTCCGCAAAACCGCGGTGGTTTTTAAAGAGGACCGACCGAACGAAACGGCGGAGGGGCGGGCAACCGCAAAATGGGCGTTTGATCTATCCGGGCAGCTAACCGGCGTGATGCAGCCGGAAGATAGTCTTTCGTCCTTTCCTGTGCGGATTGAGGGCAAGCTTAGGCTGTTGCCCTCCGCGGCGATGGCCGGAGGAGAGCAGCTGTTCACTCGGATGCGGGAAATGCCGCTGGAAATTGGCCTTGTCTTCCGCGGGCGCTGGCAGGAAATAGCGGGAAGAGGAGCCCTGTCTCTACGGGTATCCAGAGCTGCTTACCTGTATTTGCCGTTTTCCTTCGCTACCAACCGCAGCGTTCTGTCCCTGGCGGTTTTTGCGGATAGCGCCTGGGTGAATCCTTTCGCCCTTGCGCCGCAGTGGCAAGCAAAAGATGGGGCATTCCGGGTGCGGGGCCAGAGCCGTGTTCGGATTGACACGCTACAGATTGCGGCCGAGGTATCGGATCGGAAGTTTTCTCTGCACTACCGGTTTGCCTGTCGCTGGGGGCCCGTGGATACGCTGATTTTACCACCGTGGTCCGGGCGGGGACTCCACGGTACATTGCGGGCAACTGGGCAGATGGAGAACGGACAATTTCTGGGAGGGAAAGTCTATCTTTGGGCCAACGTGGATAGCGGGGTGGTAGCGGAAAAAACCGCGGGCATTTCACTTCCGGTCCGAGAGGTGCACCTGGCTGGCGATGTACAGCTGGGGCCGAACGGTGTTCCGAAACGAATAGAGGTGGAAGCTGAGGGGAAACAGCTTTTGGGTGCGCCGTTTCAAATGCTGGCCTCTTTTTCTGTGGAAGGAGCGGAACGCATTCGGGATCTTTCCTGGAAACACGTCCGGGGGATCGGCGAAATAGAGATTCAGCCCGTTGGACTGGAGCGTTTCGGTGTGCGGGCGGCAACGGGTGAACTGTCTGCCGCGCTGGTTCTGTCCACAGAGCTGGGGAGTGACGTAGATTTCTCTTTGGATGGACACCTGCAGAAACTGGCGGTGGAGTACGATACAGCAGGAGGGTTTCAGCTTCTGCCCGATGTGGACCTCTCGTTTATCGGCACATTGGACGGCTATCCGGGCCGGGGCGAGTTTTTTCTGCGTCAGGGCGAACTGAACATCGGCCCGTTTTTTGACGGGTTTGTCAGTGGCCGGCTGGACGCACCAAGAGGCGAAATGCGGATTGGACTGGACACGCTGCACCTGAACCTTGTGGAGCTGGGAGACTACCTACCGCTGGATCTCCAGGAAGGGCTCCGGCGGAGTCTCTGGAAGAGTGAAAGCGTGGTGATTGGGGATGTGGAAATCTGGCTTGCCGGGGATTCGCTGTTTTCTCAAATCCGCGGCGATCTTCACCTTCTGGTACCCTATTTTCGCAGCCGCTACTGGGGTGTCCAGCTGGATTCCCTGGAAATTTCCGGGGTGTTCGGTGGGTCCTTTGAGGCCCTGCAGTTTGACCTGGAAGGAGGGCTGGCAACCTTTGAGATTCCAGGCATAACAGCGGTGGCAGCGTCCACCGATCTAGAAGCAGAAGTGTTAATCCAGGACATGGACCGGATTGACATCCTGCGGGTGGTGCTAAAACAGCCGGCCTGGCGCGCCCAGCTTCAGGTCACAGGCACCGTGGACCGGCTCAGTGAGGGACCCTATTATGCACTTTATGGGGCGTTTCAGTTTTCATCCGACAAGCCGGTGGAAATTTTGCGGACAGTTCCTGTACAGGGGGCGCTGCAGGGATCCTTTTCAGCCCTTTCCTTACAAGATGACCCTGACCGCCTTCAGCTGGATCTCTGGTTAGCGGTAGATTCCATTAGTGCTGTATCCGGTTCGGGCGTTCAAATTTACCGCCTCCGGGGAAAGGCGGGGATTCATCAGGTCTACAACCTCGAATCCGGATTGCTGGAGAGCCCGTTCCCGCAGAGGACCGCTTCCGATTGGCTTCTGGTGGCGGATCCGGGCATGGCCTTTGTACCGGCGTTTCGGGGCGGCGGATTTGACACGCTCGCGGTTGATTCTGTCCTTGCCGGTGAGTACCGGATGCAGAATGTCCGCTTTTGCCTGCGGTATAACAGTGGGCTGGTGGAAATTCCGGAAGTGTATGGCGAACTGTACGGCGGGAACTTCCTATTCAGCGGGTGGCTGTGGCTGAATACCGGTTTGATGGCGGATATGGAATACGGTTTTCGCGGACAGATTTCTGGCGTAAATTCTGCGGCATTTCCTTACGTACGCGGAGAAGGCTACGCTCCGTTTGGAATGAGCCTGTGGGTGGAGGGGAAGGGATTGCGCCTGACGGCCAAGACCGACATTCGTGGTGAGATCGAGATTTCTGAAATTTCTTCACGGACTGCGGATCATTTTCTTCAGAGCATATCCACTGGCCGGCCCGATAAAGGCATCCAGGCCCTGCGTTTTCTGCTGAAGCGCGGATACCGTCCCACCCGTTTTTCATTAACCATTCGGGATGGAAACCTCTACCCGGTGATGGAGATGTCTCAGCCGTGGTACTGGCCTGTTCGCATTGCTGGTAGCCGCATTGCACTCAGCCGGCTGCCCCTCCGGTCGCTGCTCTATTTCTTTACGCCGGCTGCTGGCTTTTAGACGGATAAAGCCCTTACCGACAAAAAGGGCCCGTTCCTGCAGCGGCCGAAATCCTTGATTTTTAAGGGCCAGTTTATATATTGAAATCAGTCCATTCGAACCCAACCGGTCTGGGGAAAGAGCTGTGAACAGAGAAATCCTGAGAAAAAACCTTACGGAGATCTTTTCCGGTGCGCTACAGGCCGTCTTGCCGGACAAAGCGGTGAAACGGCACCTTTCACTGGAGGGCTCGGTGCTCCGGATTGGTAGCCACGAAGTAGGGCTGGACCATGTCCGCCGGATCCTTGTGGTGGGGTTTGGAAAAGCCTCCGCCGCCATGGCCCGGGAAGTGGAAAACATTCTGGGCGAACGGATCGATGCAGGCGTTGTGGTTACAAAATATGGCCACGGTCTTCCTTTAAAGCGCATCCGCGTAATGGAAGCCGGACATCCGGTTCCGGATGAAAACGGCGTCCGGGCAACCCGGGAAATTTTGGATCTGGTGGATTCTGCCGCCAGGGATGATGTACTTCTCTGCCTTATATCGGGCGGGGGATCTGCCCTGATGGTGCAGCCGCGGGAGGGGTTAACCCTGGCGGACAAGCAGCAGGTAACCCAGCTGATGCTCCGGGGGGGTGTGCCCATTGAGGAGATGAATATTGTGCGCAAACACATGTCGGCTGTGAAAGGAGGGCAGCTGGCCCGGCTGGCCATGCCTGCCCGGGTCTTCTCGTTGATCATCTCCGATGTGATTGGCGATTTGCTGGAATCCATCGCATCCGGCCCTACGGCACCGGACCCTTCTTCCTTTGCCGATGCGGTAGACGTTTTGCAGCGTTATGAGATCTGGAACGAGCTGCCGGAGACAGTGCGCCAGTGGTTTGAAAAAGCAGCTGGCGAACCGAAAGCCGAAACGCCGAAACCCGGAGATCCACTGTTCGACCGGGTGGAAAATCTCATCATTGCCAGCAACCGGAGTGCTTTGCAGGAGGCGGAACAGCTCGCTGCAAAGAAAGGGTTCAACACTCTGGTGCTTTCCAGTTCGGTCAAAGGCGAGGCCCGCGAGATTGCCCACTTTTTCGGGGCGATCGCCCGAGAAATCCGCCAGACAGGTCAGCCTTTGCCGACTCCGGCATGTGTGCTGGCGGGGGGAGAAACCACGGTGACCGTGCGCGGTGATGGGAAAGGTGGGCGGAATACCGAAATGGCGCTAGCTATCCTGGAAGATCTGCAGGGGCTTGGAAAGGCTGCTTTCCTCAGTGCCGGAACCGACGGCACAGACGGGCCTACAGATGCAGCCGGAGCATTCGCATTTCCAGATTCGCTGGAAAGAGGCCGGCAAAAAGGGCTGGAATGGCGGCATTTCCTGCGCAATAACGATTCCTATTCGTATTTTGACCGGCTTGGCGACCTCCTCCGGACCGGGCCAACCGGAACCAATGTAATGGATCTGCAAATTTTACTCGTCCTGTAACCCAATTTACACGCGTAAATGGTGTTGAACACAGAAAAGGATGGATTTTTTTCGCCAAAAACAGGGGGTGCTGGTCCGTAAGGCAAGAGACCTGCTTCGGAAAGTTTTAGAAGGGGGACCTGAAGAAAAAGTCTGGATTGGGGGTTTTGGGAACAAAAGAAAGGAAGAAGTATGGGAGATTTTTATCAGACGGGTGTAATTACCACGCTGCACCGTCTTGGCAAGCCTGCTGTGGACGAAATTGAACGGCAACTGGAAAAGTACGCGGAAATCCGGCCTATCGCCCTGATCCTTCCATCCATCTACGATGAGCTGGAGGGGAAGGCCCTTCCCAAAATTTTGGAAACGTTGAAAAAGATCCGCTACATCCGACGGATTATTGTAACCATGGGAAAGACCAATGCGGAACAATTTGAAAAGGCCAAAAAGTTTTTCCGGCAGCTTCCACAGGAAGTGGTAATTATCTGGAATACAGGGCCGCGAATGGAAGCCCTGTACCGTCTTTTGCACGAGAACGGTTTGCCCGTAGGACCCGATGGCAAAGGCCGCTCCGTCTGGATGGCCTATGGGTATGCTATTGCCGAAGACAAAACCCGTGTGGTGGCGCTGCATGATTGTGACATTCTCACGTACGATAGGGAACTGCTGGCGCGGCTGTGCTACCCCGTAATGAGTCCGACTCTGGATTACGAATACTGCAAGGGATTCTACAGCCGGGTGACTGACCGCATGCATGGGCGAGTTACCCGCCTTTTCGTAACACCGCTGATCCGGGCCCTCAAATCCATCCTCGGTCACTTGCCATTTCTGGAATATCTGGACAGTTTCCGGTATCCGCTGGCGGGCGAATTTTCCATGGCTCTGGACCTGGCCAGGACCCTGCGTATTCCAGGTGACTGGGGGTTGGAAGTGGGTGTTCTGGCTGAGGTGTACCGCAATACCGCCCTCAACCGGATCTGTCAGGTGGAACTGTGCGACACCTATGAGCACAAGCATCAGGAACTTTCGCCCGATGACCCAACGCGCGGTCTAATGAAGATGTCGGTGGATATTGCCAAGTCCATTTTCCGAACGCTGGGGCAGGAGGGAGTGATCCTTTCCGAAGGGCTCTGGCGCACCCTGCAGATCGCCTATCTTCGCACAGGACAGGATACCATCAAACACTATGAGGACGATGCGGCAATCAACAATCTCTACTTTGACCGCCATCAGGAGGGAATGGCCGTGGAGGCCTTTGCCAAAGCCATCATGATTGCGGGAAAGGAGGTGCTGGAAAGTCCGCTGGATGTTCCGCTCATTCCCAACTGGAACCGCGTAGCAGCGGCTATTCCGAATTTCTTTGAGCTTCTGCTGGAAGCTGTGGAAGAAGACAACGCTTGAACGGGAAGGAACAATGGCTCGGAAGTTCATCATTTTTACGGATCTGGATGCCACCCTGCTTGATCATTTTGACTACAGCTGGGAGGCAGCCCTGCCAGGGTTGCAGCTCGCCTTTCAGAAAGAAGTTCCGATCATCATCTGTTCATCCAAGACCCGGAGCGAGACGATTTACTTTCGCGGGCAGATTGGAATCAAAGACCCGTTTATCGTGGAAAATGGCGGGGCCATTTACGTCCCGCTTGGAACGTTCCCGGAATCTGTTTCCGGGGAGCAGCGTGAAGGGTATGAAGTGATTGCTCTGGGCGTTCCCTACGGCAAACTGCGGGAGGCCCTGGTCAAATGGCGGGAAGAGCTTGGGATCGACGTGGTAGGGTTCGGGGATCTGGATGTGCGGCAAATTCAGGAGGTTACCGGGCTTCCTGAGTACCTGGCAGAGGCAGCCGCTCAGCGCGAGTTTGATGAACCGTTCTTTTTCCGAAATCCGGAAGACCGCCCGGCCATCGAGGATCTCCGGAAACGGGCCGCGGAAAAAGGATGGCGCATCACGGAAGGAGGCCGTTTTTTTCATCTGTGTGGGCCGCATAGCAAGGGGGAAGCCGTGCGGCGCCTCATTCGGCTGTACCGGAAGTTCTCCTCCGGATCCGTGGTAAGTGTGGCCATCGGAGATTCACTGAACGATCTGCCCATGTTAAAGGAAGCAGATATTCCCTGTCTAGTAGCCCGCCCGCGGGGCGGTTATGAGGGGCGAATTCTGAATGAAATGGCGCCGCGGCTTTCAAACCATCCAGGACCTCAGGGATGGAGTGAATTGGTTACCCGGATTCTCGAGGAGGAGTAACCTTGTGCCCGTGCGCGCGCCCTTTCGGTTTGCCTTCCTGATCAGCCTTTTAACCGCGGTAGCACCCTTAATG